>Ga0209067_10001685_pt1 | contig 13412 bp, 14 predicted proteins | sample ColStrG_CSR_2013_FD_187199 | JGI IMG/M metagenome (GOLD analysis project Ga0209067, IMG submission 187199) | Freshwater sediment microbial communities in response to fracking from Pennsylvania, USA - Cold Stream Run_MetaG_CSR_2013 (SPAdes)... | ecosystem: Environmental > Aquatic > Freshwater >... | reverse complement strand
CAGCAGGAAACAGGAGTCGGAAGGGCATGCTGATCGAGGTTGGTCACCGCAGGATCGCCTATGATCTGATCGGCCCGCCGGGCGGGCCGGTCGTCTGCTTCGCGCATGCGCTGTCGGCCGACAGCGGCATCTGGTCGGAGCAGATACCGCCCTTGCTGGCACTGGGCCTGCGGGTCCTGCGACTCGACATGCGCGGTCACGGCGGCAGCAGCCCCGTGGCCGGCGATTACACGATGAGCGAACTGGCCACCGACGTGGCGCGGGTACTGGACTTTCTGGGTCTCGAGCGCGTGCATTTCGTCGGCCTGTCCATCGGTGGCATGATCGGACAGACCTTCGCGATCGAGCACGGCCCGCGGCTGCAATCGCTGATGCTGTGCGATACCTCGCCCACCACGCTGCCGGGAGGCGTGGCGCTGTGGGCGCCTCGGTTCGAGGCGGTCAGGCGCGCAGACTCCGTCGAACCCCTGGCCGACGGCACGATGGAGCGCTGGTTTACCGATGCGTTCAGGAGCCGCCGTCCGGACCGCTGGGGGCAAATCCGCGCGACCGTCGCGGCCACGACGCCGGCGGGCTATCTCGGCTGCGCCGCCGCAATCATCCACTACGACGTGCTGCAGCAGCTGCCTGCCGTGAAGGCGCCGACCCTGGTGGTGTGCGGCGACAGTGATCCGGGCACGCCGCCGGCCGGCAACAGGAAGATCGCGGAACTCATACCAGGCGCGCGTTACGAGGAGATTGCCAACGCGCGCCACGTACCCATGCTCGAGTACCCCGAGCGCTTCAATTCCCTCATGGTCGATTGGCTCGCGTCGAGGCGTTAGGAGACGACGCGCCCGCCATTGACCCCGATGGTCTGCCCGGTGACATAGCTCGTCGCCTCGTCGCACAGCCACGCACAGGCATTGGCAATGTCTTCCGGTTCGCCGAGCCGGCGCACGGGATTCCTGGCGATGTTGGCGTCGGGCGAGGTCGGGAATCGATGCTTGTTGGCTTCCGACATGATGGTGTGCATGACCGTCCCCGGCGGGATGTTGTTGACCGTGATGCCGTGCGGGCCGAGCGCCTGCGCCAGGGAGCGCGTGAATGTGACGATCGCCCCTTTGGACGAGGAGTAGTGCACCTGGACGGCGGTGCCGGTCTGTGCGCTCGAGGACGAAATATTGACGATTCGTCCCCAGCTGGCGGCCTTCATGTCAGGGATGACCTCCTGCGTGACGATGAAGGTGCCACGCACATTCACGGCGAACATCCGGTCCCAGCTCTCGTCGGTGATCTCCTCGAAGGGCGTGAATTCGACGATGCCGGCATTGTTGACGAGAACCGTGACGGGGCCGAAGGCGGCACGCAGTTTCACGACCGCCGCCCTGACCTGGGTCCGGTTGGAAATGTCCGCGCCGAGTGCGATGGCCCGGCCGCCGGCGGCCTGGATGGCACCGACCGTGCCGGCGCAGCGCGCTTCATCCAGGTCGAGCACGCCGATCGCCATGCCGTCCTGGGCCAGGCGTTTCGCGCAGGCCGCGCCGATACCGGCGGCCGCGCCCGTGACCAATGCAGCTTTAGGGGACATGAGGCGCTCTCCTTGAACTCGTGGAAATCAGGGGCCCGATCAAGGCCTTGGATGGAAGGCTGATGCCCTCATTATGGTGCAGGGCGCAGGAGGCGCTGTAAGCTGTTGATTCAAAGAAGCCATTTATCTTGGGTGCCGTCCTCGGCCATAATGACGCGCACACATCGACCGCCCGCACCGCCGTTTCACGGCGGCAGCCCGGCGCGTCGAGACCCGGGATTTTCACAGCTCAAGCCCAAACTCAAGTTAGAGACAGTCAAAGAGAACAGCACATGTTTGAAGTCCAGCATGCTTCCCCACGCGTCGGTTCCATCATCCACACCACCAAGGAGGAGATGGTCAAGGGCACCTGCGCGGCCGAGATCAACCGGCTGCTCACCGAGCGCAGTGCGCTGGTCTTTCCAAAGATGCATCTGACCCTGGATGAACAACTGGCGTTCGCCGCCACCATCGGCAAGATTTTTCTGGTGGGCGGCAAGGAAGTGCAGAAGATCTCGATGGACCCCGAGGTCAACCCGGTGGCCGACTACACCCGCGGGGCCTTCTACTGGCATATCGACGGCGCCAACGACGATGTCCCGGCCAAGGCGACGATGCTCAACTGCCGGGTGCTGGCCGAGGAGGGCACCGGTGACACCATGGTCGCCAATACCTATGCCGCGTACGAGGACCTGCCCGACGCGGACAAGAAGCTGGTCGCGGGGCTGCGCGCACGGCACTGCCTCGAAAGCACGCAGCGCATGGTCAACCCCGATCCGACCTATGCCCAGGTGATGCGGTGGCATACCCATCCGTCAAGATTCCACCCGCTGGTCTGGAACCACCGTTCGGGGCATAAGTCGCTGCTGATCGGCGCCACTGCGTACTACATCGAGGGCATGGATTTCGAGGAAGGGCGGGCGCTGCTGTGCCGCCTGCAGGAATTTGCCACGCAGCCGCAATTTGTCTTCCGCCACAAATGGAGCGTCGGCGATTTCCTGCTGTTCGACAACACCGGCACCATGCACAAGGCGGCGCCGTACGACCTCAACAGCAAGCGCCTGATGGACCGAACCACGCTGCACGGCGAGGAGTCGATTGCCTGAGCGGCTGCCCCGCAAGCGCGGCTGCTAGCGCGCCTTCAGGCCGAGATTGCCGGTGTGCAGGCGCAGGCGCAGCGAGTTCTGGTAATAGGCCACCGACTGGTACTGACCGACGATGATCGGCAGCTCGATCAGTTGCCGCTCGTCGAGCCGCTGGGCGAGCACCCGCCAGGTGGCATCGGAGATCATCGCATCGGCCTTGAGTTCGTCGACGGCGCGCAGGAGGGCACGTTCGTGCTCGGCGAGGCCGGCCGCCTCCGGGCCCTCGATCACGCGTGCAATATCCTCGCTGCCGAGGCCGAAGCGCTTGCCCACGAGGACATGCTCGCCCCACTCGTAGGGGGCCTGGCAGAGCCAGGCGATTCGCAGGACGGCGAATTCGCGATCGCGGAAGGACAGGGCGCCTCGGGCAAGGAGCTGCAGACCCACGTCGGTGTGCAGCGCGAACAGCTTTGCGTGGCGCAGCATGGTCAGGACGATTTCCGGCAGGCGGTTCAGGTCCGCCAGGACCTCGCTCGACGCCCCAGCCCCCTCGGGGTCCGCCAGCACCCGTGCCCGGAGCGGCCCGATGCCTCCGCGATCCCCTTCGGCATTGGACTGGAGTACACCGTTGACCGCCTCGAAGCGCTCGAGCAGATCGAGCAGGCCGCCGGACACTTCCTTCAAGACCAGGGGATGGATCCGCGGGCCATCGCCCAGGATGTACGTCTCGCGCTCTTCGGCCTGGCGTCGGGCCTGCGCGGTCAGGCGGTTGCCTGACTCGGGGTCTGGCTTCATTGCTTCTGTCACGGCACCGTTCCCATCGAGGCAGCGCCTCGCGCGCATGGGCGATTCAAAGGACCTCGAACACTTCCAGGCGAACGCGATCGCGTCGGCGTTCACCGCGCGCCACGGCCAGGCGGAAGTTCAGGTAGGCCAGTTCGGGCGCGCCGGTACGGAAGCGGATCGAGGTGCGGAAATAGTACCTGCCGGGGTCGACCGCTTCGCCCGCGCGGAGCTGCTGCATCACCGCCGACGGTGCCGCGCGCACGCCGCTGGAGAGCACTTCGACGACGGCCCCGTTCGGTGTGCGAAAGGCATAGTGCGCCTCGATCTGCAGGTTGCCGTCATCGTGAATCGTCTGCCAGTCGGCACCGCCGGCAATGATCTCCCCGTCGACGGCGCCGGATACACGCCCGCCCGTAATCGGTACCATGCGGCGCGCCCCTGCGCCGATCGCGCCGAAATCCACCGCGGGGGCGACGTCGACTTCGAGGAGCAGAAACGGCTCCGTTGCGGTCATGCTCATGGCCATCGTTACCCGTCACGGCCGGCGCGTGACTTCCTTGCCGGCCCGGCAACGCGTCTCGCCCGCATCCGCGGCCCAGATGATGGCATGTTCCAGCAGGCTCACGTAGTGGGGCTCGGAGTAGCCCTCGGGGCGATGACCGATCGCCGAATAGAAGGAACGGCCGTCGCCAATGCACCGGGTCCAGGCGATCGGATGATCGCCCATGCGCAGATCCTGGCCGCCCATGCCCTTGGGCGAGTAGCTCGACTCATCCAGCGTTGCGATCACGTGTACGCCGCCGGCGCGTGGGCTGGCCTTGAACGAATACCATTCGTCCTTCATGAGCCAGCCGGGCGCCAGGTCGCGCCCGATCGCGCCCCGGTCTTCGACCACGATCTGCGCGTCCTGAAACTGAGGGGCCATTGGATGGCCCTCAAAACGCGCGCCGATCAACACATCGGCATACCAGTCCCAGAAGTACACCGGGTCGCCGCCTGAACCGTGGAATGCGACGAAGCCGCCGCCCTGTTCCACGTAGCGCTTGAGCGCCTGACGCTGCGTCAGCGTCAGGACGTCGCCGCTCACGTTGTTCCAGATGACCGCGTCGATCTTCCTGAGCACGGCGGGCGTAATCGCCCCGCCCTTGTCCGTTACAACCAGCGCCCAGCCGTTGCGGTCCGCCATCGCCCGGATCGCGCGATCGGCTGCCTCGACCGAAGGGGCGTCGCGAAAACCGGTGATCTTCTCGAACAGCAGCAGGCGCGGACGGCCCCTGGGCATCGTGAGCGATGGACGCTCGTCGTCATAGCGCGCGCAACGCGCCAGCCGGTCCGCGTCAGTGACGGGGAGCGCCGCGAGTGCGGTCTCGACCGGCTGCAGCGCATCCTCCGGGGTTCGGGTGAAGGCGGCCAGGGTACGCAGCGTGATGATCGATCCGAAGGAGGGCGGAACCGTGCTTGCAAACATCGGCGGGATCTTCTGCAGCAGGGCCGGCTCGATGCGGTCAACCGCGGCCTTCGCTTCGGGCTTCAACAGGATGTCGATCACCGGGCTGTCGAGGGAGTAAGGCGCGTCGCGCAGCGGGCAATCGAGCGGCCCGTGCGCCTGAACCGACAGCGGGGCGTACAGACCTGCAGCCAGCAGCGCGGACAACATGAGGCGTCCGCGCACTGCGCGCATGCCTGCGACGCAGAGAGCCCGCGCCTGCGCCCGCAGGCGAGCAGACCTGAAAGTAGCCCTGTGGGTCGCATCGCAATTCATCGGATTCCCCCTCGGTCTTCATGCGCCTCGGTCCGGTGGACCGGGCGTGCGGCAATCATAGACCGGATCGGCGCTGCGAGCTCAGGCGTGACGAAGCGTGCAAGGCGCCGCCCGTTCGCCGCGGCATCGTGACTAATAGACATAAGTGTCTATTATCGGTAGTTTAGCGCGGCCGCATGGAAATCAGGGGGTCCTACGCATGAATCTGCCGCGTTTTGCGCCGCTGTCAATTACCGCGCTTGCAGGGCTCGCCGCAGCGGCGTCCGCATGGGCTCAACAGCCCGCCTCGATGTCGCCGGCCACGCAGGGTTCCGCGCCGGGCGCGGTGCGCTGCAGCGCGCTGGCCGCAGGCCGATTCCCGGACGTGGAGATCGTCAGTGCGGCGCTGCAACCGGCCCTGGTGCCTGTGCCGGGCAGCAAATTGCCGGCGATGATGCCTGGCCTGCCGGCCGGCCCGGATATCGCGGGACTGCCGGCCTTCTGCCGTGTCGTGGGCCGTATTCACCCGGAGGCCGGCTCGGATATCCGCTTCGAGGTGTGGATGCCGAGCGAGGGCTGGGATGGACGGCTGAACGGCGGCAACAGCGGCGGTTTCGCAGGGTATATCAACTACATGGATCTGGCCGGTGCCGTGCGCGCGGGTCAGGCGGGAGTCGCGACGGATACGGGACATGAGGCCCATCCGGTCACCGGCGATTGGGCCAAGGGCAGGCCGGAGCGCATACGCGACTATGGCTGGCGCGGCGTCCATCTCTCAACGGTGGTCGGCAAGGCACTCGTCGCCGGATACTACGGCCGCGGACCCCGCCACAGCTATTTCATCGGCTGCTCGAACGGCGGCCGCCAGGCGCTGATGGAAGCGTCGCGCTTTCCTGAAGACTACGACGGTATCGTCGCTGGCGCACCCGCTTCCGTGTGGACGGATGTCGCCCTGTCCATGATCAATACCGTCCAGGCGCAGCTTCCGCCCGGCGCCAGGATCCGGGCATCGCAGCTGCCGCTGCTGCAGAGCGAGGTGATCGCGCAGTGCGATGCCCTGGATGGGCAGGTCGATGGTCTGGTCGCTGATCCCCGCAAGTGCAGGCTGGAGGTTGCCAGGCTCGCGTGTGGCACCCGAACCTCGCCGGAGTGCTTCAGCCCGGCTCAGATCGGCGCACTGCAGCGCATTCAGGCCGGTGCCCGCGATGCCTCCGGTCGCCCGGTCGGCTATGGTTACCCCGCCTCGGGTGCCGAGGTCGGCAATCCGGTGCCGGCGTTTGGCTGGGACGGGTGGATCACGGGTACGCCGACCGACGCCGCGTCACACGCGGCCTACCCGGCAGAGATACTCGGCAACTTCATCGCCCAGCCCTTCGCGACCGTCGCGAGCTTCGACTTCAACACGGATCCCGCGCGACTCCGGGCCGCTCTGGCCGGGGACCTGGACGCAGAGCCGAAGATGGATCGCTTCTTCAGGCGCGGCGGCAAACTGATCATCTGGCACGGCTGGGGCGATTCGGCCATCTCGCCGCTGCTGAGCATCGATTTCTACCGGGCGATCCTGCGCAACGGCGGACCGGAGACCCGGGATTCCGTACGCCTCTTCATGATTCCCGGCCTGCAGCACTGCGCGGGCGGCACCGGCGTCAGCGCATTCGGCCAGATGTCGGCTCCGGCGCCGGGTGATGGACCCGAGCAGAGCGTCGGCGCCGCGATTCAGGCCTGGGTCGAGCAGGGGCGGAGGCCCGAAAGCCTTATCGGCCACAAGGCCATGCCGATGTCACTGGGAGGTGCTCCCTCCCCGGGCAACAAGCAACGCCTGATCTGCGCCTTCCCGGCGGAAGCCGTGCTGCGCGCCGGTGCCGATGCCGACCAGGCGGCCAGTTACCGCTGCCGCGAACCGGGCCAGGGCTAGGCCGAGCCCGGGCAGGCGTCTCTGCGACTTACGCGGGCCCGCGGGCGAACATGCCCCGCCTCAGGACGCGGCTCCACTCGGCCGCGAAGCGGTCTGCGAGATCGTTGCTGTCATCGCCTTTGTGCGTTTCTCCCATCATCAGAATGGCCGCGTTGATGCCGAGCATGATGTAGATGAGCGCTTCCAGGTCCACGTCCTTCCGGGCAACGCCACTGGCCATGAGCTCCCTGAGACTCTTCCGGACCAGCTTGTACAGCGGATGATCGTTGTGCAGGTCCTTGCCGGCCAGGGCGTCGACGATGAGCAGCTTGGCCGCTTCCCGATTGTTCAGCACCAGCCGGGCACTGTACTGGTTGCGCTCTTCCAGGGGCGCCGCTTCCAGGCCCCGCAGCGCCACCGCCATGCGTCCGGAAATCCAGCGCTTGGCCTCGAACAGCAGGTGGTCGCGATTTCTGAAATGCTGGTAGGCGACGCCGCGGCTGAGCTTGGCACGCTGCGTCGCCTCCTTCAGCGACAGCGCGTTCGACCCCTTGTCGGCCACCAGGCCGACGGTTGCCTCCAGCAGCTTCAGGCGCGTGTGCGCCGGATTGCGGATGCGCTTGGACTTCTGCTTCGGCTTTTTCTTCGCGGCCGTCGTGGTCATGCCTGACTGATCCTGCTGAAACGCCGCGCGCTGGAGCATGCACCGCCCGATGCGCAGCGGCGCTTTCCTGAAGAGTACGCGCGGACGGGAGCAATGGATGCCCTGCCCGCAAATATACGGGATCGCCTGCGCCGGTGCATCAGCGGCCGCGGGGCCGGGCGCATCGGGCTCAAGCGCGGCGGCGCCGGTCAGCTCTTATCCGCATCCCAGCGGTCCACCGGCGTGTCCAGCTTCAAGGGGCGCTGGTAGGACACGTCCTGCTTGTCGCGCGTGCCGCGGATGTAGCCCATTTCCTTGAACATCGGCAGTGTCAGGATCGTGGCGTCCCCGCTCATGAGGATTTCGACGGTGGAGCGTCGCAGCGCAATCCGCCATTCCCCATTCCGGCGCTCGAGCCGGTCGGCATAACGGCCGGCAATCAGGCGGGATGACTTGCCGTCGGTATTGAGGAACAGGCCGATCACGTAACTCTCGCAGTGCGCGACGTCGCCGTTGATCTCGCAGCTGTGCGTGGTGATGTTGTGCATGTTGTGCAGCGAGCCGCCCGAGTGCGCCTTGTTGGCCGACTCCGGGTACTTGCTGCCCGGAACCACCGAATAGCCGTGTTCGTCGATGCCGTCGGTCGCATACGAGCTCGCCAGCAGATCCGAATCATGGCGGTCGCAGCCCCGGGCATTGCGGGCGATGCAATCCAGGATCGCGCTCCGATCCATCAGGTACTGCAGCTTCTTCTCCAGCTGCTCGAGACGCTGTTCGCTGCTCATCGTGTGCTCCTTACTATAATTTCTGCCGACGTCAGTTGAGGTAACGGCCGCCGTTGACGCTCAGCGTGTGGCCGGTGACATAGTCGGCGTCATCCGAGGCCAGGAAGGCCACCGCAGCGGCGATGTTTTCCGGTCTGCCGGGCCGTTTCATCGGCGTCAGTTGCGCAAACGCCGCCACGTCGACCGGCGCCTCGCGCAAACCCTCGGTATTGACGAAGCCGGGCGGCACGCAGTTCACCGTGATGCCGCGGGTGGCATATTCCATGGCCAGTGCCTTGGTAAAGCCGATCACCCCTGCCTTGGACGCCGCGTAATGCACTTGCCGGGCACTGCCGGTCTGGGCGGATGAGGAGGAAATATTGATGATGCGCCCCCAGCCTGCGGCCAGCATATCCGGGATGAGGGCCCGGGTGCAGAGGAAGGGGCCCTTGAGATTGATGGCCATCAGGCCGTCCCAGATGTCTTCGGTAATCGTCTCGAAGGCTGCGAACGGCGAGAGTGCGGCATTGTTCACCAGAATCGTGACGGGCCCCAACGCCTCGCGCGTGCGCGCCGCTGCGGCGGCGATCTGGGCGGCGGACGCGGCGTTGGCCACACAGGCGATGGCGCGACCCGAATTCGCCCTGATCAATGCGGCGGTCTCCTCGGCGCCTTCGCGCTGCAGGTCCCAGACCGAAACTGCGGCGCCGTCCTGCGCAAGGCGCAGGGCGATGGCACGCCCCAGCCCGCGTGCGGCGCCCGTGACGACCGCGATCCTGCCATCCAGACTCATGCTAGTTCCTATGCCCCGCGCGGCGTCTGCTCTTATCAATGTACACGCCCGTACAGTAGAGACTAGTCGGGTTGTCCAGTCGACGCAACACTCGCCGGCCGCCGTTATCAGCGGGCAAGCGCCGCCCGAATTGAACAATATCGGCCCCGTCCATGGGGTGTCGCGCCAAAGCAACGCTTGAGGTGGACAGGGATGTGCAACAGTGATAGCGTCTTGCCCGCGATGGGGCCTGGGGCGGGTCCGGCAAAGAACACGACAACGGGGGCGACTTGCAAGCACAGATGAACTATCCGCTGGCGGAGTCCTGAGCTTGGACAGTGCTGACGGGGATCGCATCGCGAATCGCGAAATGCGGGTGCTGGGCGGAGCGCCACGGATCGACCCGCTCACCGACGACGCTGCGGTCGAGCGCGCGATTCGGATCACACAGGAGGTTCGCAAGGCAGTGGGGAGCACCAAGCCCGTTACCGCGGCCGATGTTCCGGAATTCATGACCACCATGCTGCGCCATCCCGACCTGTTCCAGCGGATTGCGGACCTCTCCATGCAGACACAGGGTAAGGGTGCGCTGGCACCCCGTGATCGCCAGCTGGCCATCCTGCGCGTGACCTGGTTGTGCCAGGCACCCTACGCCTGGGGCGAACACGTCAAGCACAGCAGGCGCATTGGCATCACCCGCGACGAGATTGAGCGCGTGACCCTGGGCTCTTCCGCACCGGGCTGGACAAGCGAGGACAGTGCCATCCTGCGGGCCGTGGAGGAGCTGCACGAGGAGGCGATGATTTCGGATGGTACCTGGGCGGCCTTGTCGGCACGGCTCGATGAGCGACAGTTGATTGAACTGCCGGTTCTGGTCGGTCAGTTCACCATGGTGCCGTATGTGCAGAACACGCTGAGGATGCGGCTGGACAAAGACAACGTCGGCTTGCGCGCCCGCTGAAGGCGCCTTCCGAGGCCATGGTTGCAGTGAATTGGGAGCATTCAGCGCCGTGGGCGCGGGTGCATCGTGATGGAGGAGTGGTAAGACCAGATTGACGCGCGTGGTAATATGGTGGTCAGTCCATTATATTGCCCCGCACGGGCGATACAGCCTTACCACACTGGACTGCCCCTTAATCAAGGGCGGATTTTTTTTGAACTGGGGGATGAAATGAGAGTGCGATTAACGGAATACGCGGCCGGCCTGGCCTGTCTGGGATTGGCTTGCAGTGCATTGGCCGCAACCGACGGCACCACGGCGGCTTCGCCGCCGGCGACCCAGGGGGCCGTGGGCCTCGAGGAAGTCGTGGTCACCGCGGAGCGCAAGGCCGAGTCGATCCAGGAGGTGCCGCTGGTCGTCACCGCCGTCTCCGGGGAGAGCCTCAACAAGCTCCAGATCCGCGAGATGGAAGACATCGCAGCGCTGGTGCCGGGCCTGACGCTCACCGCGAACGCCAACGGTATTGCCACCACGGCGACGATTCGCGGCATCAACTATGACGGCAATACCGCCACGAATCCCGCGGTGGAGTTCTATTACAACGACACGCCGGCGGGCGGCGGCAACTTCCTGTTCCAGACGATGTACGACATCGGGCAGATCGAAGTGCTGCACGGACCGCAGGGCACTCTGCGCGGGGAATCTTCTCCCGCCGGATCCGTCACCATCACGACGCACCGGCCCGATCTCAGTGCCTTCGGTGGTTATGTCAATACGACGGTCACGGACCTGGGGGGTCAGAACGTCAACGGCGCCGTGAACCTGCCCCTCATCGACGGCGTGCTGGCCGTGCGCATCGCGGGCCTGAATGATCAGAACCAGGGCAACCGTGTCACGAGCATCACCGCCCCGAACGTGCAACCCAGCGAGAAGACGCAGTCCGGGCGCGTCACCGTACTGTGGGAGCCCGTCGATTCCTTTACAGCCCTGTTGAGCTTCACGCAGCTGAACAAGCAAAGCGCCCAGTTCAATCAGGTGGAATCCCTGAGCAGCGTTTTCGGTCCCGGGGCCCCTGCCAGTCCGGTCACGATCAACGCGGCCCAGCGGCTGAGCAATTACCCCACGCCGGAGCCGTTTTCACAGGTATTCCAGGTGACTACGGCAAACCTGGATTGGACGGTCCTCGGCCAGAAAATCACCTATGACGGTTCGTACAGCCCCACGCATTACACGGCGTTCGGCCCCGCCAACAACGGTGATTTCTTCAATTCGTCCTACAGCGCCCAGTTCCAGGACTTCGGGCAGGCGACCAACACGCATTCCTATGTGGCCACGCACGAACTGCGTATCGCTTCGGTGGATCCGCTGTTCGGGCATCTCAGCTACGTGGCGGGCGGTTATGCGACGCAGCTGGATGCGCCCACGGCCCTGATCAGCCAGACACCGATCCTGTTCGGCCCGGCTTCGCCGGCTACCCCAGGCATCATCAACAACACGCCGATCGAGAACCTCGCCCATCAGCGCGAAGATTCCCTGTTTGCCAACCTGAGCTACAAGGTCATCGACGGGCTGGAGATTTCAGCAGGGGCACGCCACATCTATTCGACTCAGTACGGTGCGCTGAATATCGGCAACGGCCTGCTGATCGTCCCGACTTATGAATCCGCTCACCCGACCATCGACAACGAAAACATCAAATATCGTTTCAACGAGCATTTGCTGGCCTACGTCACCAGCGGCTCTTCCTGGCGGCCGGGGTCGCACGCGATCGGCGATTTCAACATTGCCCCGTCCCCGCTGGAGACCGCGTTCACCAGCACCGGCTCGGAGCGCTCGCGTTCCTATGAAGTGGGCGTCAAGACGAACTGGCTCGACAATCGCCTGACTGTCGATGCCGCCTACTACCACCAGACCTACACCAACTACACCTATCGTGCACCCGGCTACGGTGTGGCCTATATCGATACCACCTTCAACCAGGCCACGCACAGCCTGTCTCAGAACGTCGGCAACTTCAATTTCATCGCCGGTGTGCCCCTCAAGGTGGACGGCGTGGATATCGATGCGGCCATGCGGCCCAACGAGCACTGGTACTTCGACGTGACGGCCTCGTTTGCGGAGGCCAGGATGCAGAACGCCCTGCTGCCCTGCAACGCCACGCCGTCCATTCCGCCGACGCTGGCTCAGCTTGAAGCGGTCGTGGCACCCGGCCAAAGCATCGCCGCCTGCTCGGCGAGCTACCTGGCCGGTCTGGCGCCGCTGTTCAATGCGACGGCGCAGACGGAATACTCGCAGCCGGTGATCGGCGACACGCAGGGATTTGCCCGTGCCCTGGTGACCTATTACGGCAATTCCGAGAACGACCCGACGAATCCCTATGACAATGTCACCGCCTATGCGCTGGGCAACGTCTACCTTGGTCTGCGCTCGCCCAAGGGCGGTTGGGAGGCCAGCGTGTACGCGAAGAACATCACCAACACGCTGCGCGTGCTGACCCGCAGCGGTGCCCCGCTGACGACGAACTACAATATTCTGGCCACCGGAGTGGTCGGCAACACGACCTACAACGGCATTACGACCACGGCGCCGCGCGAGTTCGGCATCAACGTGCAGTATGCCTTCGGGTCCAAGTAAGACGACCGGCAGAACAAGCCGGTAGGCGCAAGGCCGGGTGCGTATGCACCCGGCCTTTTTTTTGAACCGGAGGCGGTATGCACGGATTCCGGGTCGGAGTGGCGATCCTCCTGTCGGCATGGCTGGCCGCCTGCGCCGCCCGACCCGTGCCCGTACGCGCGGCGTCGCCGCCGCTGCCCGTGAAGACGATCCCATCCCCGGCATGCAATCTGGAAGGCTGCTGCGCGGGCCACGGCGAGGTGGCCTACCTGCAGCCGGACCGCTTCGTCATGTGCACCGACGGCGAGGCCAGCCGGATCTGCGACTGTCACTGAGGGCGGTCGCGACGCTCTGATGCACCGCCGCGCCCGCCGCGCGCAATTCCAACGCGTCGCTCAATTCCAAATAGACAAACGTGTGTATTAGTGGTATTTAATGCACTAAACATGCGTTAAGTATGTGGGGCGGAAGTTGACGGCGCGCGCCAGCGGCGCGCCCGCCTTCCCGGGGGAGCATCGGATTTCGGGACCAGAGTTGACCTTAACGAAGAGGGGGATGGCTACATGTCCATGATCCATGTGCGCGCAAGATTGGCGCTGCCTTTCGTAATCGGCCTGAGTATCGT
>Ga0209067_10001683_pt1 | contig 13414 bp, 14 predicted proteins | sample ColStrG_CSR_2013_FD_187199 | JGI IMG/M metagenome (GOLD analysis project Ga0209067, IMG submission 187199) | Freshwater sediment microbial communities in response to fracking from Pennsylvania, USA - Cold Stream Run_MetaG_CSR_2013 (SPAdes)... | ecosystem: Environmental > Aquatic > Freshwater >... | reverse complement strand
AAAACGCCAATGAAACAAATATCTGCACAGGTAGGACTCTAGCGATAATTACATCAAAAACGGGATTTCTCGCACAATTGTTGGCATACTGAAACGAGCATAGTGCGCCTTTCAGAGCAAGAAAATATAATGAATCAAACATCCGAAAAAATCACAGACGAGCAATCCTTTATCAAAAAACTCGGCCCGGGCATTATCACGGGCGCCGCCGATGATGATCCCAGCGGCATAGCCACCTATTCACAAGCGGGAGCACAATTTGGTTTTAATATGCTCTGGACGGTGTTATTCACTTATCCATTTATGGTGGGTATTCAAATGGTCAGTGCGCGCATCGGTCGAGTCACCGGTCACGGGCTGGCCACCAATATTCGCCACCATTTTCCGCGCAGCCTGTTATATAGCATTGTGAGTTTATTGCTTATTGCCAACACCATTAATATTGCTGCTGATGTGTCTGCCATGGGCGAAGCTTTAACTCTCATTGTCGGCGGCAACGCACATGTGTATGCAATAATTTTTGGATTGGTTTCGCTCTTACTACAAATTTTTATTCCTTATCGCCGCTATGTGCGTTTTTTAAAATGGCTCACGCTGGCATTGTTGGCCTATGTTGCGACTATATTTGTCGTAAAAATTAATTGGGGACAAGTGTTGATGGGCACCTTTTTTCCCCACCTCTCGTGGCAGACTGAATATGTCACCACTGTTGTTGCGGTGTTCGGCACCACCATTAGCCCCTATTTATTTTTTTGGCAAGCATCACAGGAAGTGGAAGATATGATGGCTGATCCTAATGCTCAGCCGTTAATCGAAGCACCCCATCAAGCTGAGGTCAACTTAAAACGTATTCAAGTGGATACTTATTTCGGGATGGGTTTTTCCAATCTTGTCGCTTTTTTTATTTTGCTTACCACCGCCGTCGCCCTGCATTTGCACGGTATTACCGATATTCAAACCTCTGCCGATGCTGCAACCGCTTTGCGTCCTATCGCGGGCGAGTTTGCTTTTTTATTATTTAGCGCAGGTATTATTGGTACAGGGTTATTAGCGGTGCCCGTATTGGCGGGAGCATCCGCTTATGCAATGGCGGGAGCTTTTAATTGGAACAATAGCCTTGAATGTAAACCGCAACAAGCCAAACGCTTTTATAGCATCATCGCCATATCGACGCTTTTAGGTATTTTGTTGGACTTTATTCATATTGACCCGATTAAAGCGCTTTACTGGAGCGCCGTCATTAATGGTGTCATTTCTGTGCCCATTATGGTGGTGATGATGGTTATGGCGAACCGTAATGATGTCATGGGACAATTTGTCATTACTCCAACATTAAAATTATTGGGCTGGATGTCCACATTAATTATGTTAGTGGCGGTTGGCGCGATGTTTATTACGATGATTTATTAAATACAATAAAATTTAAAATAAACTTGCCGCAATATTAATCATCAACGCCAATACAGTGGTATTAAATAAAAATGCGAGTACGCAGTGAACCATACCTACACGACGCATAGCTTTGCTGGTGAAAGAAACATCGGCCGTTTGTCCCGAAGTACCAATAATAAAAGCAAAATAACAAAAATCGCCATAATCTGGATTATTATCGTGAGGAAAATCCAAACCACCGGCTAAATTTTTTGCACGAGACATATAAAAATCATGCGCGTAGTGCAAGGCAAACATCATATGGGTGAATGCCCATGAACTTAAAATCGTAAAAATCGCCAATAAGATGTGCGGATATTTTTCCAGTCCTGATATATTTTTCACTTCTGCCAATTCCACAATAATGGCAGCCAAACTCGCAATAGCCGCGAGTATCACAATTACTAAAATAGCGATTTGACCATCATCTTGCTCACAGGCACGGCGCTGCATAGTGGCCGTGGTTGAACGCACCATCATCACGCCACTGGCAACCAAATACAAACAAGCACCAAGGTTCCACCCGATTAACAATCGCGTAATTTCTAACGGAATCACGTTAGCAGGCAGCAGTAATACCACCAATACACCGGCGCAACCTGCAATAAAAAGGCGGGGTCTTATTTTAATTTGGCGAACAAAAAAATTATTGTGCAACAACTGAAAGTTCACGGATGATTATCCTGATTACAGATGAATCTGTATAACTTAAGGAAGAATAATTCTATCACCAGTTTTCAATGGCTGAGGCAAATCAAGAATCACACGCTGAAAATCTTCGCTGCGCTCAGGCTGAAATTCTTTAGGGCGACACCACTTTTCCTTAACATCCATCACCCATGCACTATGCTTGGCTTGTTGTTCAATTTTTAATGTAGCGGACTTTTCCACACGACCTATATAGCGGCACTGAGTTTGCTGATCAATCAGTACGAAACTGTGTGACTCAACAAAAGGGATAGGCGTGACCGAAACGGTTGCTGTAGTCTCAGCAAATACGTGTGTTGCTGCCAGAAAAAAACACATCGCAAGACTGCGAAATATCGTCAAACTCACTGGGGAAATTCTCATATCAATTGCCTTAAAAAAAGAGTCAAATATCACTGACAACCAATTTCCTTATTGATTGCACACCTTACGTAGAATTTACGCCCAGCCTGATAAATTATTTTAAATGACCGAGATTCTTTTGCACAATTTGCAAAACCGGTTTAAATACTTTCGGAGAGCCGCACACAATATGGCCAGACTGCAAATAATCTGAGCCACCATTAAAGTCGCTCACCAATCCACCCGCTTCTGTCACCAGCAAAATACCTGCAGCTATATCCCACTGATTTAAATTCATTTCCCAAAAAGCATCAAAACGACCCGAGGCAACATAAGCCAAGTCGAGCGCCGCAGAACCACAGCGGCGAATACCGGAGGTTTGGCCAGCAATTTCCTGTACCGTTTCAAGATACGGTCCAATGTGTTCCAGCGCATAACCACTAAAAGGAATACCAGTGCCAATCAACGCACCTTCCATACCACGACGAGGCGATACACGAATACGACGATCATTGAGCATAGCGCCGCGACCGCGACTAGCGGTAAATTCTTCGCGCTTGATAGGATCGATAACCACAGCGTGCTCGATCTGGCCTTTGTATTTGCAGGCAATTGAAATAGAGAAGTGGGGTACGCCGTGAATAAAATTGGTGGTGCCGTCTAATGGATCAATAATCCATTCATAATCGGGATTTTTGCCTTCCTGAAATCCACCCTCTTCGCCGCGGAAACTGTGATCTGGGTAAGCTTTACGGAGATGATAAATAATTTCTTTTTCAGAGGCCTTATCAATTTCAGTGACGAAATCATTGCGGCTTTTGGTTTCGACAGGAATTAAATCGACACGTTCAAACGCGCGTTCAATCAATTCAGCGGCTTTACGCCCAGCGCGCAAAGCAATAGTTAACATGGGTTCCATAGAGCACCAGTAGGAAGAGGATGTGGATTGTGAAAGAGCGTGGCCGCAGACACCTAGGGGCGCCTCTCGCCGAGGACGCGCAGTATAACAGCGAGCGCCCTTTTGCTCTAGCCTATTTATTACGCGGGCTTTTTAACTCGCCCAAACGCCAAAATCGCCGCCGAAACAATCAACAAATTCACCAAAAATACCTCATGGTAGCCGTAAATATCTGCCACCACACCCACCAACAAGCTGCTAATCAAACTGCCCATATGGGTGGTGTTGGTGTAAAGTGCCGATGCTGCGCCAGAGCGCCCCGGCATTAAATCCTGAATTACCGAAACCCCCAATCCCGCTAAAATGCCGATAAACATGGCATTAAAAATCTGCAAGGCGAAAAATTGCCAAAGTGATTGGGCAAAATAAACGCCCGAATAAAGCACCAATGCTGATAAGCCTGCGAAACGAATCAAGGTCATAATACTCAACCTAGCCGCAAAATGACCTGCCAAGAGCATAAAAGGCACTTCCAACCCCGCACAGGTACCCATCACCCAACCCACCCACTCAGTACCTACACCCAAGCCATCTTTTAGGTGTAAGGGCATACTGATGAGATAGGCATTATTGGCGCCCCACATTAAAGAAAAGCCTATCACTGAAAGCAACAACGCCAGCTTTTGCGCGGCGCTGAGGGGTTGAATATCCGCCTTTTCTAGCTGTTCCAAATGATGAGGATGCGAATCCAGATGCGGCAATAGCTTAATTGCCAAAACCGCCACAAACAGAAATAAACCTGCCGCGACCAGATACATAAATTTAAAACCCATAAATCCCGCCAGCAAAAAACCGGCAGGCGGGCCAGCCACCCATGCAATGGCGATTTGCGCGCGCACTATGGCATTAAATAACGCCAAACGCTCTGGCGGAATATTACGTTCGGCATAGTCCAAGCTGTAGGCCAGCATTTGCGAAAAAGCGACGAGCGCCAAACTCAACAAAAAAACCACTACCCCAGCCACAACCCAATAGTTGCGTGAGTAGGCAAGTGCCAAGCACACCAAAGCTCCCACCACACAAAAAAGCGCTACCAACGGGCGACGGTCGCGCAGTTGATCAGACCAGTGCCCAATCGCTTGGTTGTACACCATACTAGCGAGCGCGATACCCGCAAAAGGTACGCCCACTAAAAACGGGCGCACGCCAATTTCTTTGGCCAAAAACAAACTCAGAGTAGGCAGGACTAAAGCCCCGACTACACCAATGAGAAAAAACAATAGGTAAATACCCACAGCAACAGGACGAAATAATGGAGACACAAGATTAACCAAAAAATGAATTGAGAAGAGCAAGGCAAGTTGCGCTAGAATAGCCGAAAATCCACATCTACGACATGCGACACTCAAGGTTTTACCTTTCTCAACATACCGTGAAAACGCAAACACCTTAAGTGTCCGGAAATGTTTATGCAATCAATTAGCATTCAAATTCAGCCTGAATATTTAGCCACCTTTGATCGCCACGCATTTTTATCGCAAGTGCGCACCGTCAATCGCTCACCCGAAATTGATGAGTTTATGGAGAAGGGAAAAACCTACCTCAACTATAATTTTTTTACCGAATTACCCAAAGTACTTTGGGCAGATTTACAAACAGCACTTTACCAACACCCCGACTATGCTTCGGTTATTGCTCCCATCTCTATTGCGGTTTGCGAAGACGAGTCACACCCACAAGGCTATTTTCTGTTGCATCATTTCGATCCCGCGGAATCAGTTGACCAATTGTGAAAACAATCGCCACGTCATTTTTTAATTTGAGTTTCTATGTCAACAATTAACTGGTTCCCCGGCCATATGCACAAAGCCCGCAAAGAAATTGCGGAAGTTATGCCTCATGTGGATGTCATTATTGAAGTGCTGGATGCGCGCATTCCCTTTTCCAGTGAAAACCCTTTGGTACCTTCACTGCGCGGTACTACACCCTGCATTAAGCTATTAAATAAAGCCGATTTAGCCGATCCAAACATAACTGCACGTTGGGTCACCGAAATGGAAAAAATGCAGGGTGTAAAAGCCTTGCCGGTGAGCCAACAAAATCCCGAACAAATTCGCCAATTGCTGCAGCTATGTGAGTCACTCACGCCTGAGCGTAATGCCAGCATTCACTCAGCTCGCGCCATGATTATGGGCATCCCCAATGTGGGCAAATCTACTATCATCAACACCTTAGTCGGTAGAGTCATTGCAAAAACGGGCAACGAGGCTGGCGTAACCAAATCGCAACAAAAAATTAAATTGGATAATGGTTTTTTATTAACCGACACCCCCGGATTTTTGTGGCCAAAACTCACGCCACCGTCCTGCGGTTTTCGTTTAGCTGCTACTGGAGCAATAAAAGACACTGTATTTGATTATGCGGATATTGCACTTTTTACTGTGGAATATTTACTGAAAGCTTACCCAGATGCACTAAAGGCTCGCTACAACTTGGAAGAACTGCCCACAAGCGATATAGAAACCCTAGAAGCTATAGCCCTTAAGCGCGGCTGCATGACAAAAGGTGGGCGAGTAGATTTACAAAAGGTATCATCGCTTTTAATTACCGAGCTGCGCGCTGGTCAATTAGGGCGCATTAGCTTTGAAACGCCAGAAATGACCACGCAAGAAGTCATTGACGCAAAAGTTGAAGACGAACGAAAAGCGAAAGAAAAAGAAGAGGCAGACCGTATTCGCCGACTCAAAACCAAAAAAAATCGACGCTAAAAAATCAGTATTCCAAAACAGAAAAAGGCCAGCTACTTTGTGTAAAGCAGCCGGCCTTTTTGCCGATTAGCATGCATTATTGCCGCTTAATTGTTACCACTTAAGACTCCGCGCACAAAATCAACCAGCTCCTTGTTGCCATTCGCAATTTTCATATCTGCCGGCAATGAACGTGCATGCCAAAGCACTTCCCAATCCAAATGCTCACCGGGCGCAAGCTTAGTCATCACGCCCTGCTCATCCATCTCCCAATAGGTTTTTTCCACATTCGCAAAAAGTTCAATTTCGCCTTCGCCTGCCACCATCAATTCTACCGGCACGTCGGCAAATTCCTTCACCAATAACCTGCCATTATTAGCATAAGCCAACCAGCCTTCTTTTCCATCCGTCATGAGCTTTTGATGATTAGGAAATATTTTTTGATTTTCGTAGGTTGCCCAAGTGATGTCATCTACACGATCGACCGGCAACGCATAAAAAATACCGCTACTGCTTTCAGTATTACCTTGTGGAAAAAATACCGTACCGCTGGTGGGCAAACGCGTCACTTCCCAACCGGCCACATTTTTTTCAACAGCGGCATGATTGTAAATGGAGTAGATAATGCTTAAGCACTTTTTCTCGGTATTGATACCGTAACTTTTTACAAACTGATAACCCGTTGCAGGATCGGTTTTGCTGGTGAAGACCAGCCTGTTGTTGTCTACCGTAACTTTGTAAGCGGCGCTGTCCAAGGTCGCAATAGGAGGCCAGCTCCACTCGCTTTGCGGGCTACTCCAAAGCACACTACCCCACATACTGTTAGCGCCTTTATCTTGCGTCAGCAGCATTTCTTGTCCATTAACTTTTAAACTACTAATACGCCCTGCGCTGCTTGCATTTATTTCAAGTTGGGCTTGCCCTTGGGTGATAAGATATTTGTTACCATTTTTAGCGGCAAAATCAGGAAGGTTATTAGAATCAACCGTATTTTTATGGCTGCTATCGCACGCGGATATTAAACCGCTTAACAGCAGCAACACGATTAATCGATAAATAAACGTCATTGAACCCTCAATACTCAAAAACCGAAACCAAACCGTACAGGTTTCAACCAAGCCCAACCGTTGACAGGCTTGGATCTCGCAATGGGTTAGTTTACCCAGATTTATCCGTTTGGACTATTTGGCCTAGCTCGAAATCTAGTAAAGCAACGTAAATAATTTACGCTGAAACTCAATAGCGAGTGGATCGCCCTTGCCTAAAGCCGCCAAAATATCCATAAATGCTTTTTTTGCAGCGCCTTCAGCAAAATGGCGATCCTTCCGCACAACAGCCATCAGCAACTCTAATGCAGGGCGGTAAGCATCTTCTCGTTGATATTGGATAGCCAATTGATAACTGATCATTAGATCATCTGGCTGCTGCTCATGAGCAGTCTCTAGCGCGACCAATTCAGGGGATTTTGCCGCTTGTCTTTTGAGCGCCAACTGCGCCATGAGCTGCTCATAATGGGCATCCTGATTTGCCATTTTCACAGTACCTAAAATAGCCTCGGCATTATCCAAACGGTTGAGCTCCAAATGGCACTGAGCGAGTAAGCAGGCCACAGCCGCATCGTGTTTTGATTCATCATAGGCTTGACGCAAAAAAGGCAAAGCCGCATTGCAATCACCAACCATCATCAACTCTTGCGCTTGGGTGATGTACTTTTCCCAAGGCTTGGGCAAATATTTGGCGAGCAATTCACGCACTTGCACTTCTGGTAAAGCGCCAGCAAAACCATCAATGGGCTGACCATCCTTTATCAACATCACGGTCGGCAAACTGCGCACGCCAAATTGTGCAGAAATCATATCCATCTCATCAGCATTGACTTTCGCCAACAAAAACGCGCCTGCATACTCATTAGCCAGCTTTTCCAAAATCGGCATAAGGCTTTTGCAGGGGGCGCACCAGTCGGCCCAAAAATCGACTAATACGGGACGAATAAACGATTCATCTATTAAATAGGTTTTGGCATTCTCAAGATTAATTTCAATCATGTTCATTAGACTGACTCCATTTCACGCAATGTGATGGCCATACTTTGAGTGGCAGTCGCAACATAAGCCATAGACTCGGTTATGGTAACGGTCAGACTCATGGTCTTGTCGACTAAAGTGGTTAAGGCTTGCAACTCGTCAGCCGCAAAAAAATGAATGCTGACTTTGGGCAAACTACGGATCGCAACTGCGTTAGTTCTCCACCAGACATCCATGCCACGCCCATAGCTAAATACTTTCACCGCTTGCGATTGTCCAGAAGCTTTTTTCAACCGATCAGGAGCTGGCTGCCCTACTTCAATCCATTCCAAAATAGTGCCATTGTCATGCTTGAGCCATAAATCTGGCTCATCCATTGAGGACAAGCCTTTGGTAAAGGTTAAATTTTCCGCAGCGCAGTAACAAAAGGCTAGAATACGCACCATCATCCGCTCTATGGTTTCTGAAGGGTGCAAGGCTATAGTGAGGTTGTAATCGCCGTAAACATGACGATCCATATCTGACAGGGTTAGGTTTGCTTTGTAAATCGTTGCTTTTTCAGCCACAGAAATCTCACTTAAGTTATTTAAAAATGTCTGACACTTTGTATGAAGTACCACAAAAATTTGAGTTCACTGTAACTCAAAACGAGCAATCTGCCTTAGATTTGTTGGCCGAAGGCACTGGACTTTCCAAGCAGCGCATTAAAGATGCGATGAACAAGGGTGCGGTCTGGTGGACACTCAAAGGCAAAACCTTGCGCTTGCGCCGCGCCACCAAAAACTTATACAAAGGCTCTAAAATCCAATTTTTTTACGATGAACAAGTGCTGGCACGGAAACCAGAAGCGGCAACACTCATTCATGATGCAGGCCGTTACAGTATTTGGTACAAACCCAACGGCATGTTGGCGCAAGGATCGCAATGGGGCGATCACTGTAGCATTTTACGTTGGGTTGAAGTGAATGGCCAATTTAATAACGACCAATACCAGCAAGAACCCCCGAGCAACACAAGTAGACGCGAGTGTTTTTTAATTCACCGCTTAGATGCTGATGCAGCAGGCTTAATGATGATTGCTCATGATTCAGCAACGGCAGGAAAATTGTCACAATTATTTCAAGGACGAGATATAAAAAAATACTACCAAGCTTGGGTTGTAGGAGATTACGTTATACCGCCGGAAGGATTGAGTATAACGCAAGCATTAGATGGAAAAACTGCCGTCACTCATGTGCAAACTATTAACAAGAATACGCACAATAGCTTACTGGATATCCACATAGAAACTGGGCGCAAACATCAAATTCGCAGACATCTTGCCAGCGCAGGCCACCCCATTGTGGGCGACCGACTTTATGGCAATAAATCATCACAGCCTTTGCAACTACTCGCTTATCGTCTAGTGTTTCAATGCCCTGTCATGCGCACACCATTAACTATTCAATTACCCGTAGAATATTGGCTCAAATAAACTTTTGTTTTACCAATATAGATGACACCTTAACGGTAGTTTTTTGAAAGTACTGCGAGTATGCTTGGGCGGCTTTGTCGTTTATTTGCAACTCACTATCACAGAGGAATTGAAGGATGAAAGCACACTATTTATTCGCACTGGTTGCCAGCTTTATATTGGCATCAACCGCTACTGCCGACGAAAAAGTTGCCGCAACTACCGCTAAAGTATTTATTATCGAACCGGCCAACGGTGCAACTGTTCCCACGACATTCACAGTAAAATTTGGCGCCAGCGGTGTTGAAATTGCACCAGCAGGAACCGATAAGCCTAACTCAGGCCATCACCACTTATTGATTGATACAGATACGCTGCCCAACATGGAGGCACCGCTACCAAGTACACCAACACTTCTGCATTTTGGCAAAGCACAAACTGAAACCCAAGTAACACTCTCACCCGGAAAACACACCCTGCAATTAGTGTTAGGCAATTACGCTCATATTCCCGGCGCCCATCCGTTAATATCAGAAAAAATTACCGTTAACGTAAAATAATGTTCACAGCTTTACATAAAACTCTCAGCAAATTCACTGAGAGTTTTATGCACAACACCTCGTTCACATTTCATCACATAAAAAAATAACCGGAATATTTTATGGAAAACCATTTAGGCATTGAAAATGAACCATTACTTAGTGCGATTGAAGCACGCGTATTGGGTTCGCTAATGGAAAAACAATTAACCACGCCTGATGCTTATCCCATTACCCTCAACAGTCTCGTGCTAGCCTGTAATCAAAAAACCAGCCGCGAACCCGTGAGCAATTATGAATCAGGTGAAATACAACGTTGCGCAAGCCAATTACAAGACAAAAATTTTATTCAAGTAGATTACAGTGCCCGTGCTGCACGCTATGACCAACGCTTAACACGTGTTTTAAGTTTGGACAAAGGTGCGCAAGCACTCCTGAATGTTATGCTTTTACGTGGCCCACAAACATTGGCAGAGTTACTCAATCGGACTCAACGTATGTTTGAGTTTGAAAACTTGCAAGCGGTTGAAGATAAACTGCAATATTTATGCGCAAAAACTACCCCCTACTTCATAAAAATTTCGCGCATGGCTGGGCAACGTGAAGACCGCTATATGCATTTACTGTGCGGCCAACCTGATTTAGACGCTATAGCAGCCATGAGCAGCAATAGAACGGAAGCTGAAATCTCCCGCACGAGCGAAATGGAGCAACGGATTCACAAACTTGAAGAGGAAATCCATTACCTGAATAAAAAAATTCAAGTATTGATGGATTTGAATGGCGTGACAGATGCAGATATTAACTCGTGAATCACTAGTGCAACGGTTTTAGCGAGTCATTTTCTTGACTCACTAAAACAACTCTATCGTTGATTCAACAGCTGCAGGTTCCAATAGATTATCCGTTTCCAATAACTTGGCAGCCTTATCTAACTGACCAAGCAGGCTTCTGAAATAAATTTCTACCGCATCTGTCGCTTCGTGTAAAGACTCCAATGAATTTAAAGCTCGCTCAGATAACCCTAATAGCGCCCCTTCCTGCTCCAGATTTAAATCCATGCCCGTTGCCAATTCACGTAAGGCCATTGATAAATCGGTCATAATGGCTTTGACCGCATTACGATTATCGCGAGAGGCCATTTCCAATAGCGAAATAACTGTTCGCGTATTTTCTTGCTGATCTTTTAATAATGAATTCACTTTAATAGTTTTCGCACGAGCCTCAGCAATAGACACTATGTGTGCAATAACATCACGCAAACGACCATATTTTTCAGGTTCATTGACGGGGGCATCGGTAATTAAGAATTGTGCATTATCAAAATTAAAAATTAAAAAACGCCCGTGCGATACAATGCGGTGCTCTGATGTGCGCGTCCACTCCAGCAAATCACGATAGGTATCAGAAATATTTTGAGGATAAACATGCAGGCTATCATCAAATGAAAACTGCACAAATCCTTGAACCGTTAAATCATTTAAGCAACGCAAGGTCTGTTCTGCAAGACGATCTAAACTACCGGTGTTTTGTACACTTTGAGCGTAAAAAGCAACCAATCCCATTTCAGAAGCGGACGACATGGCCGTGAAAGCGATTGATGAATAATTTTTCAACTCATCCTGCAATGCAATCAACGCGTTTTTATCATCCATGGATTGTTGCAACACAAGGTTCACCTCAGCCTCATGAAAAGGCTCCAACACATAAGCATCCAGCGCTAAACGATCTAGCTGTTCGCGGGCACAGGCGGGCGTACCGGCCTGAATAAGGGCAACGCGGGACATGCTAGGTGGTATCGCTTGTAGATAATCAAAAGGAAAGGTGTTGGCACTTGAAACCAATATGATCTGATCAGAACGCTCACAGAATGTTTGGTACTCAAGCGCATCTTTTAGGTGTAACTCAAACTCATCCATACCCGACTTAAGATTACCTGAGGCATCCACAATAGAGTCAGCAGTAGGCATCCAAAACATTCGACCCGTAGCTGAAAAAAACCACAATTTATCCATAAATTCTCCAAACAATTTAGTGCAAAGCGCCTTTAAAACCTGCCCAAAAAGCAATTTAACTGATACAGGCAGTATAGATTGAGAGTAGTAATTTGCATTGCCTAGGTAGATTTTCTCAATACTAACTAGAAACAATTTAATTAAAATCAATTATTCAAAACCATAAACCCAGCTTTTAGCCTTATTCGAAATAAAAATTATTTTATAATTGCCATTGCCATCATTCATGATTAGAGACCGAACTGGAGCGAGGAGGCGTTATAGATACCCAAACCAAACCACAAACTGACGTGTAATTAACCCAGGATTTACTTTATTTAACGGCTGCTTGGTTTATCATAGCCCGCTTATACTTGACCTCAATTACCCAGACTTACATACTGCGATTAGGCACTAACCCACAGGAACGAATATACGTTATGCGTTGTTTATTGATCGTTACTCTCTTTTGTAGCTCATTATTTCTTAGCGCTTGCAGTAGCAAGTTAGATATTTCTTACAAAGGCCCTGAACTGAATAGCCTTGAGCAAACTGCCAACTATTTTCAAGCGCGAAATACCTGCAAAAAATTAGTGGCAATGAAGATTCATTTCAATGAGAAACCCTTCTTACTGGGCGCTTATGATGTGCGCGATGGTATAGCTACACGCATACCAGAAGAATCCTATGGCGGCCTACTTGAAACAGTCCAAAAAAATGCCTCTCCACTGGCCACCAATCTAACGCCTCCGATTAGTGACAACAACGATGCCCCTGAAGGATTACGCTCACCGGAAGAACAAATCAGCTATTTAACAGCGCGCGCCATCGCCAAAAGCTTTGGCAAAAATGGTATTCCAGTTATGCCGGCCAGTATGCTGATTGGTTTAAATGATGCGCAAACCAATAGCAACACAGCCAAAATTTCGCCCAAAGAAGAAAAGGAATTAATGGCGGCAATTAAAGAAAAAATTCAAATCAAAGATAATGACTGGGCTGATAACCGTAAACAATTCTATATGGCGGAAGAAAACGATTTCTTTGCTAGCAATATTGTAAAACCAGACGTGATTACACTTGATTCAGGTGTACAATATAAAATCGTGAAAAAAGGCACAGGTAAAACACCTAAGATTAAAGACACGGTTACCGTTAATTATAAAGGCACCTTGCTCGATGGCACCGAATTTGATAGCAGTTACAAGCGCGGAAAAGCCGACAGCTTTAAATTGAGCGATATGATCCCCGGATTCGGCCAAGCCATGACACAAATTCCCG
>Ga0209067_10001682_pt1 | contig 13416 bp, 20 predicted proteins | sample ColStrG_CSR_2013_FD_187199 | JGI IMG/M metagenome (GOLD analysis project Ga0209067, IMG submission 187199) | Freshwater sediment microbial communities in response to fracking from Pennsylvania, USA - Cold Stream Run_MetaG_CSR_2013 (SPAdes)... | ecosystem: Environmental > Aquatic > Freshwater >... | reverse complement strand
ACTTTTATAGGAGAATACCGTGGATAATGAAAAGAAAAAGTTTGTAAAGACTGAGAAAAATATTCCAACGTTAGTGGAAAAAGGTCCTAAGCATTACTCTTACAAAGCTGGGAGCAACTCTTTTAATAGCGCAGATGAAGAAACTGTAGTGAGAGCCAAACGCGAGTCAGACAAAGACGCTTCTGACAAAGGTGAGCTTGGTAAAAAATGGTCTGATACTTTCAGCAAATAAGGAGAATTAGCATGAGTGACCCAATTAAAGACCTTGAAGAAAAAGGTAAGAAGCTAGTAGACAAATTATTCGGCGCACCAAAGAAAGCCGCAGAAGCCATTAATAAAGCTCCCGCTAAAATGGACAAAGAACTTAAAAAGCAAACAGGGGAAGAAGTAAAAGATGACAAAGAAGGCGTAGACAAAGGTGAGCTCGGCACACCCTACGTAAAAGCTTTTGATTTTTATAAATAGGAGGTTATCATGAGAATGAACAATCCAGAAAATATGCGTCCGGGTATTCCAGCCCCTACTGTAACTCCGCAACCAGCTCCGCAAGCGGCTATGCCTGTACCCATGCCACAACACATGCAGCCTGTCGGTATAAACGCAGGCGAGTTAGGACGGCCATGGGAGCATACGTTTCAACAGCCAAACGCACCGCAAATGCCTAAAAAGCCGGTAGACATAAACCAAGGTCTGGCGGGGCTTACTGGAGCCGCAGGTAACGTAGCTGATTTTGGGTTTTTATAACATGCCGTCCCACTCTAAATGGATAGGTGTAGATTTAGACGGTACGCTTGCCCACTACACTACCTATAAAGGGGACAATGTAGTAGGCAAGCCTATTAAACCTATGGTAGACAGAGTAAACGAATGGCTAAAAGAAGGTAAAGATGTAAGAATATTTACAGCTCGCAAGCCTCATCCTGCTATTCGTAAATTTAGCATGGAAAATTTTGGTAAAATTTTACCGATAACTAACAAGAAAGACCCCGGCATGATAGCCTTATGGGACGACAGGGCAGTGTCCGTAGAGCGTAACAAAGGGGAAGCATTCTCGGAAGAATCTGTGGAGCAAGCTCATGCAGGCGACTAATGAAGAGTACATTCCGGGCGCAGATACGCCAGATAAAGCGCCTACAAAGCCGTTTGTCAGCTGGGCTACAGTAGAAGAAGCAGCGAAACATGAAGTATCTTTGCCGACTATAGACTGGCAAGTGGCAAAAAAATTAATAGCAGAGCGAGAGTTAGCCTATAAGTACAACGAAGGCAACTTAGAATGAGGCAGCCAAAGTTAAAACTAGTAGATAATGGCTGGCAATGCTCCGGGGAAATAGGGCATTATAAAGTAGTAGAGGTTGGGCCGACATTGGCCGCCGCCTACATAAAGTACCAGACAGTCATGCGGGAACTAATACAGAAAGATACAACAAATGCCTTCCATCAGTCCAGAAAATAGACCACCAACAGCCCAGAAACAGGAGGGTGGAGAGCCGACGGATAATGGTTACCCAGACTGGAAGACGCTGGGCCAAGACGCGTTTCGCTCCTCTACTAGCTATATAGATAACAATTTACGCGCTCGTTGGGAAGACAGTTTACGCGCTTTCCATAGTCAACATTCGGCGCAATCTAAGTATAACTCACAAGCGTTCGAGAAGCGTAGTCGTTTGTTCCGCCCTAAAACGCGCACTATAATCCGCAAAAACGAGGCCGCCGCCGCTGCTGCGTTTTTCTCGAACATGGAAGTAGTAGACGTGCAAGCAGTAGACCCAGACCAGCGGGAAGAGCAGGCCAGTGCAGAAATAATGAAAAACATTTTGGAGTACCGTTTAACTAAAAGCATTAAGTGGTTCCACACTGTTATGGGTGGGTTGCAAGATGCTCAAGCTTTAGGTGTAGTTTGCGCTCACATATATTGGGAGTATTTAGAGGCCCCACAAGCAAGCATTCCAAACGTAACCGTAGAGGAAGCCGAAGCGCCTACAGAAGATGAATACCCAGAGCAAGACAAATTGCCTGAAGGCGCTTTTACGTTAGGTAAGCCAGAAGCTGCGCGGTTAATAAAACCTGTAAAGGTAACCGTAACGCAAGAAATAAAACCAAGGCCACTAAAAGACCACCCTGTTGTAAAGTTAATTCCTGTAGAAAATTTGCGCATAGACCCTTCTGCGGACTGGACTAACCCTATAGAATCTTCCCCATTCGTGATTGAGCTTATGCCCACGTATGTAATGGACGTGAAAAACAAAATAGCCGCCGGGGATTGGTTAGAAGTAAGCGATGGGCAGCTAAACGCAGCCATGGCAGACACGGCTAACTCCACTAGGTTAGCTCGTCAAAACGGAGGAGAAGACCCAACACAGCAAGACAGTAAATCTGTGTTTAACCACCAGATAGTGTGGGTGCAGCGTCACATTCACCGCCACAATAACCAGGATTGGGAATTCTACATGTTGGGGGAGGACGTTATGTTATCCGATCCTGTCCCGCTTAAAAAGAACGTTCTGCACGGCATTAGACCTTACGTTATGGGATGTTGTATTTTAGAGACCCACAGAACTTACCCAGCTTCTGTAGCCACCATAAGTAAAGATTTGCAAGAGCAAACCAACGAAATTGCAAACCAGCGCATAGACAACGTTAAGTTCGTGCTTAACAAAAAGTGGTTCGTCAAGCGAGGAAAAGACGCAGATATTGGCGGGCTTGTTAGAAACGTGCCGGGGGGTGTAGTTATGCTTGACGACCCCGATAAAGACGTTCGAGAAATTACTTTTCCGGACGTTACACAATCTGCTTATGAAGAACAGAGTCGCTTAGATAATGACTTTAGCGAGCTCGTAGGTAATTTTAGCGCAGCGCAAGTAATGGCAGACCATGGTTTAAACGGCCCGGCGCGTAATATGCAAATGCTAAACCAGAACGCCGGTACACTGGTAGAATATTTGCTGCGCACTTACACAGAAACATTTATCCAGCCCGTGCTGCGCCAGTTAGTGCAACTAGAGCAAGCTTATGAGACTGATGACGTAATTATATCCTTAGCTGCCAAAAAAGCTAACTTGCTGCAAAAGTACGGGATTAATGAAGTTACCGATAGTTTGCTAGAAAAAGAATTAACCCTTACCGTAAACGTAGGTATGGGGGCTACAGACCCGCAAATGAAGCTGCAAAAATTTATGGCCGGTATGACTGCATACACATCTATGTTAGAGAAAAAAATTGCTGGCATAAACATGCAAGAAGTAGGCAAAGAGATATTTGGGCATTTAGGATACGGTAACGCAAGCCGGTTCTTTACTAACGAGAATCCGCAAGTTATTCAACTTACGCAACAGTTGCAGCAAGCTAGCCAGAAGCTACAACAGTTGCAACTTGCGCTGCAGAATAAGCAAGACAAACTTTTAGTAGATGTACACAAAATCACTACCACCAACACCACCAAGTTGGAAGATAGAAAAATGAAAGAAGCCGGAGAGAACCAGCGCAACGTCGCTACGCATCTAAGAGCGCTTACAGAATTGCAAGCCGCTCAACGGCATGACCGAACCATGAAAAACTTAGATCACAATCATGAAACAGGTTTAAACCAGATGACCATGAAAGAGCGCAACAATGGATGACGACAACAGCAGTATAGATGCTGCCATGATAGAGCGAGCAGTGTTTGGGGAGCAAGTGCACCATTTTATGAACTCTGAGATAGGAGTTTACATCAAAAATAGGTCAAATGCTCTTATTTTGGAGGCTTTAAACGAATTACGCACCTGCGATCCTGAAAATGCGGGTAAAATAAGGGAGCACCAAAACAGTGCGGTAATAGCGGAGAGCGTAGTGCAGTGGTTGCAAGACGCAATATCAGACGGCCTTAAGGCCATTCAAATAATTGATTCTAGGGAGTAGTACCATGAAATACAGCAAACTTTTACGCTTTTTACTGGCCGCAGCGCTGCCTTTACACATAGACGCTGAAGGGGGTGGTGGGAGCTTTGACGTAAACGAGAACGGTGAAGCTTTAGGTACAGGCAACGACGCTAGAATAGCGCTGCTTAACAAATTGGCAGACCAAGCGGATGATTTCCGCAAAGACGAGTTTTTAGACATTGTCGACATTGACAAAGGAATTACAGAGCCGTTTGTGGTGCAAAGTGCAGACGGAATTCAATCAGAATTAACCGACGATACTAACGTTGCCGCAGAAACAGCCGCCGCGCTGGCCGCAGAGCAAGCAGAAGCCGCCGCAGCCAGCCAAGCGCCAGTAGTTCACAAGATTAAAGTAAACGGACGAGAAGTTGAATTAACCCCGGAATTAATTGCAGACGCACAGAAAGTGGCCTCTGCCAATGAGTATTTAAGACAAGCAGCTGAGCTGAAAAATGCAGCTAATGCAGCGCTTTCTACAAAGCAAATAGAAGTAGCAGCAGCCGAACAAGCGGAAGACTTGGTAGCTTTAACCCGAGCGATACAAATGGGGACCGAAGAAGAGGCAGTAGAAGCGGTTCGAAAATTAAAAGCGACTGGTCCATCGAAAGACGACATAGCTCGCCAAATTGACGACAGAGTGAACTTTAACACGGCTTATATCCAGTATAGTAAGGATTACAAGGATATTATCGAAGACCCTATTCTTAACAAGTTAGCTGTAGATAAAGACATCGAACTTGTTAAAAACAAAGACCCTAGAGGTTATAGTGAACGTTGGGCCGCGATAGGTAACGAGTTAAGAGAGTGGAAAGAAAAATTGTCACCAAAAGGGGTCCAAACCCCGGTTGCAGTTCAACAATCCGACAAACTGGCTCGCAAAGCTGCTGCCGCAAGTGCAACTCCTACAGCTAATGCAACAAAACAATCTTCATCGGTAGAGGAAAAAGAACCATCGGTACAAGAAGTTATCCAAGCTATGGCAGCCGCACGGGGCGGCAACCAAGCAATGTTTAACGCGCCGAAATCGTAACCCCATTTAGGAGAATTAATATGTCAGGTCAAGTATGGGCTGTTAACAGCCTCGGGGGCTTTATGTATAGCCGCCAATTATCAAACGTACTGCGCATGAGTGTGCAGCCGCTGGTTAAGTTTCGTCAATTTTGCGACGTTCGTGACGCCAGCCAACAAGGTAAAAAGAAAGGTGACTCCTTTACATGGGACGTCTTCTCTGATGTTGCCACAGCAGGCGGCGTTTTGGTTGAGACCAACACAATGCCAGAAACCAACTTTACTATCACACAGGGTACGCTCACAGTGACTGAAGCTGGTAACTCGGTTCCGTTCTCTGGCAAATTAGACAACTTGTCTAAATTTCCAGTGTTGGAACTGATTCAAAAAGTATTGAAAAACGATGCCGTTAAATCGTTTGACCGTTTGGCTTGGAACCAATTTAACCAAACTTTGCTCCGCGCTATCCCTACGGGGGGTACATCTACTGCTGCCGTTACGCTGTACACAAACGGTACTGTAACGGGTACAAACTCAATCGCGTATAACAACGGCCATGCTAAGGCAATTGTGGATGCGATGAAAGAACGTAACATTCCAGCTTACCTCGGTGATGATTACTACGCAATCGCTTGGCCTACCACGTTGCGGGCGTTCAAAAACAACTTGGAAACAATTCATCAGTATTCGGACACTGGTTTCAAATTGATTATGAATGGTGAAATCGGTCGTTACGAGAACACTCGTTACATCGAGCAAACTAACGTCGCAAAAGGCAATGGTACTACAGGTATTACCGTAGCCAACGGCGGCGATATGGTTCCGTGGGTCAATGGTACATCGGACTGGATGTTTATTTTCGGTAACGACACCGTAGCAGAAGCGGTAGCTGTACCGGAAGAAATGCGCGGTAAAATTCCTACCGATTATGGTCGCAGCAAAGGCGTCGCTTGGTACTACTTGGGCGGTTTTGGTATTGTTCACACACTCGCACTTAACGCTCGTATCGTTAAGTGGGATAGTGCAGCCTAATAGGAAAGGAAATATATCATGGCTCAATTATTGCGCAACATGTATTACGACCACCCTGCTTACGTCGTTCATCAAGCTCAAAACTTTGCGAACAAAGCGGCAGGCGCGTCTCAGACCTACGATAAATTCGTAGCCTTCACAGCTTTGCAAATCTACTCAGTAGGTGTTACTTGCGTTACAGCAGGTACATCTAGCTACACTGGTTGGAACGGCACAGCTACAGTAACCACAACTGGCACCGGGGATCAATTTAGTCTATACCGTGTAAGCGGCACCACTACTTACACTTACGGACCATTTGTAAGCGATGCCACAGCGGGTCAATTCCGTCAAGTTCAGTTGTCCGGTACAGGTACAGGTAGTTCTACAGCCACTGGCGGCATTGCCGTTAACGCTGGTGACTACATGTATGTGGCCCGTGGAACTGACGCAACGTCGGTACTCTACCCTGTTGTAGAGTGGGCTGTTACACCAAATGCCAACGTTTCGGCTTAAGGAGAAATATCATGTCAGTTAAACCAGCATTGCCAGCAGGCAAAGGCGCTATGTCAGCAGGTCAGATGAAAGGCAAAGCAGAGCCAGAAAAATTTGCCGAAGTAATGGCAGAAGTGCCGGAGGGTGTCGCAAACATGAATTCACTTCATGACGACATCGGTGAGAAATCAGGTTTTGAAGGTATGACCTCAGCGTACATCGTTAAAAAGGGAACAGCCTACGGCGAAGCAGCTAAGCTTAACTTCTTACCTCCAGGTATGGATATCGACCACCAAGAGCATGTTGATATTCGCCAAATGAAGTTGAAAATTATTACTCCCACAGGTTACGAAGGTGATGGTTGGGAGCCAACACCCCGTGACATTAAAGAGTAATTGTAAGTAATTAGCAATTTAAGCAAAGGGAAGTGTAACAACTTCCCTTTCTTTTAAGGAGAATATCATGAGTTTGCAAGAGAAATTTCAGATTTCAGTGCCTGCCAAAGAAGAAGCCGGAGAGCCATGGGCAGATTGGACCAACGACGTAAAACATGAAGCAGGCCGGGAAAAACACAATGTAGAAACTGCCAAGCTATACAGCCGTTTAAACAAAATCCCAGGTGTAAACTGTGAAGATAACGTAACTGGGGCAATGCCGTTTGATTTTGCGGGGTCCACAGACGTAACAGATCAAATTACTGCCAAAGCTCTAAGCCTTGCTCAAGGATTTACCAAGCACGACATGAAAGGTACTGACGACCAATACACCGGAGAGCATACTGATTTATTTTACGGCGATGCAGGCGGTTTTGTAGAACGCAATAACTATATGGACAGGGAGTAACATTATGAGTAACGCTAACCAAATGCCCGGTAGTTCTTTCGAGCAACGCGTTCGGACAGAAAGTAGTATAGCTACTTACTCTTGCGCTATTACTGCTTTTACTCCGGGCACTAACGCCACACTTATTTGCTCTTTGACGCAACCTTACTTACCGGGGACCCCTTTCAAGCGGTTAGCGTTAGCGAATGTTAGAGTAAGCGGCCAAGCAACTGCAACCAGTAACTTAGACGTGCAACTGTACAAATCTACAGTTCCGCCAATTGGCGGCACGTCTGCTGCTCAAGCTGTATGTCAGCATGATTCAGGCGACCCAGCTCCAACAGGCACAGTGCTGCTGTATTCTACAAATCCTACTACATTTGTTGGGCAAAAAGCATTGCGGGCTGTTCATTTGCAATTAGCGGCCATTGGAACCCAAGCGGCTCCTATACAAGAAATTAATTGGGACTTTGGCGATAGATCATCACGGTGCCCTTCTGCATATGCATCTGGGGAGTCATTTTCATTAGTATTGGCGGGTGGAGCAGTACCTGCCGGAACTGTCCTTACTATATCTTGGGAATGGACAGAAGAGTAGTTTAACCCACACGGAGTAGAACCATGAAACTTAACCCTAAACAACACTTCGGCCATGTGTATGGCAATCACTTTGCAGCGTTTGAGCAAGACGGTAAATATTTTGACGGTGCCGGTAAAGAAGTAGATAACGCAGGCAATTCAGTCGATGTCGATTACGAAGAAGATAACGAAGAAGGCGTAGCGTTTTTGCAAAATTTGCTGGAAAACACTCAAATGTCTAAAAAGAAAATTGCAGACCAAGCAGAGCGAGAAGGAGTGTCTTGGCACCTTGTAGAAAACGCAGCAAACACCCTTAACGTGGTAAAATTTAAACAGGGCGTCGTTTGGACTTGGCGCTTGCCAGAAGAATAACCACTAACCGGGAGCAGTAAAATGGTATGGAACATAAACGATGATTACGTAGCAGAATCAAAAAAGATAGTTTGGGAGGTAGCCCCCTATTTAAGAGGTAGGGGGGTAGATTTAGGTGCGGGTACTTTTAAAATTTTGCCGCAAGCAATATCTGTAGATAACGGTCATCATGCAGCGTTCGGGCACCAGATAAAACCCGACATTACAGTTAAAACGGCCGAGAAGTTAGATGTGTTTGGGTCAGAAAGTATGGATTATGTGTACAGCAGCCATTTGCTCGAACACATAGAAGATTATGAAGCAGCCCTGCGCGAGTGGTGGCGTTTAGTTAAAGTAGGAGGAGTCCTTGCCTTATACCTTCCACACGAAGACCTTTACCCAAAAGTTGGCGAGATTGGTGCTAATCCTGATCATAAGTGGAACGTTAACGCTGATAAAGTTATATCAGCAATGGAAAAACTTTCTGGCTGGGATTTAGTAGAAAACCAAACCCGTAACAACGACAACGAATACAGTCTTTACCAAGTTTACCGCAAAATGCACGGGCGTAAGCACACATTCAGCCATTTACGCCTAGTAGCGACGGAGCCAATTAAAACTGCGTTGGTTTGCCGCTTTGGGGCTTTTGGGGACCTTATGCAAGCTAGCAGCGTATTCGCTGGGCTCAAGCAGCAAGGATACCACATTACACTTATGACTTCCGCCCCCGGCATAGATGTAGTGCTACACGACCCCAACATAGACAGCTTTATGCAGTTAGACACGGACCAAATTCCTAACCAAGATCTTGCACCGTTCTGGGCATGGCAGGCTAAAAAGTACGATAAATTTGTAAACCTGTCCGAGTCCGTAGAGGGTACAATGTTAGCGCTTCCCGGCAGAACTCAACATGGCTGGGCTCCATTGGTGCGCCACACTATGTTGAACAAAAACTATTTAGAATTCCAGCATTTATTGGCCGGAGTACCGCACAAACCTCAAGTTAAATTTTTCCCGCTGCTAGAAGAAAAAGCGTGGGTAAGTAAGCAGCGCGCTCGCATGAACAGATTTGTTATTGTCTGGTCTTTGGCGGGGTCTTCTGTGCACAAGACATGGGCCGGGCTAGACGCTGTTATAGCCTCCATTATGCTAGAATACACAGATGTAGACGTAGTACTGGTAGGCGGGCCAGATTGCGCTTTGTTAGAGCGTGGTTGGGAAAACGAACCAAGAGTACACATGACTAGCGGCAAATGGAGTATTCGGCAATCACTTGCGTTTGCGCAACAGGCAGATCTGGTAATAGGGCCAGAGACCGGAGTGCTTAACGCTGTAGCGAACGAAGAAATGCCTAAAATCATTTTCTTGTCTCATTCCACTGAAGAGAATTTAACCCGAGACTGGATAGGCACCACAGCGTTGCAATCTAAGGGCACGGTGTGTAAAGGTCGTGGAAACGACGCTGCGCCTGCTTGCCACCAACTGCACTATGGCTGGGACAACTGCACTAAAGACGCCGAGACAGGTACGGCCCAGTGCCAGAAAGATATATCTGGTGAAGAAGTGTGGTATCATGTTAAAGCTTACATGGACGCCGTGCGTAAATATAAATTAGCAGGCGCAGCATGAAGTTCGAGCGCCAAACGCTCACGGTGGACGCTATCCAGTGGTTTAAAGATGGCGACCACCCTTTGGTACATATGCTGCCCAACCAAAACGCTGGGGTTAGAGTGCTAGGCTGGTTAGTAACTAACCGAGGAGCCGTAGCAGTAGGAGTTGGGGACTGGGTAGTGCAGGATGAATTTAGAGATTATAAAGTACTGTCCGATGAAGTTTTTAGGAAAATTTACAAAGAGGTGTCATAATGGCTAGTTCCGGCACGTACAGCTACACCATAACCCAGCAACAGATTATCCGTATGGCTATGCTGTGCATAGGCAAGTTGGATGAAGTAGAAACACCATCCCCAAGCGAATATAACGATTCTGTTATGTTTCTAAATCTATTAGTGAAGCAATGGCAAGGCAAAGCGGACTTTGCACCGGGTTTAAAGACGTTCACTCGTAGACACGGCCATTTGTTTCTTAACAGCACCACAGGCCGGTATGTATTAGGGCCCGCTGCAATTGGCTGGACGCAAAATTACGTATCCACCCAATTAGCCGCTGCGGTAAGCGTCGGGGCTACGTCTGCTACTGTAAACAGCAGCGCTGGCATGACTATTGGGGATAATTTTGGCTTCCAGAACGGGCTAGGTAATTTGTACTGGACTACAGTAAGTGGCATCGTAGGAAACGTAATAACTATCCCAGCAGTAACGGCAGGCAACGCCGCCGCCGCAAACGCATACGTGTTCGATTACACAACCACAGCAACCCAACCTGTAATTGTAGAGTCTGCATTTTTACGAGATATTTACAACACAGACACCCCCCTTAACATTTTGCAGCAAGCAGAGTATGACTTTCTACCTTCCAAGACTAATCCCCAATTTATTGCAGACCCGACAGCTGTGTATCATGAATTTTTACTGACCAACAGTTACCTATATACAGATTGCGCAGCAGCCAACGACACATCTAAGCACATTTGTCTAACTTATTTAGAGGCTGTGCAAGATATAATAAACCCTAACGACACCACCGTGTACCCCCAAGAGTGGTTTCTGGCGCTGGTGTGGGGCTTGGCAGAGCAGCTAGCCCCGATGTTTAACGTCGGTTGGACCGCCAAAATGGAGAATTTAGCAAATAAATCCTTAGCTATCGCGCAGAAAAAAGAACCTGAAATAAACCGAATGTATTTTATGTCAGAAAGTGACGTATGAAACAGATCCCGTTATTTGGCACAGGCATTAAATCTTATTCCCAAGTTGTGTCTGCACAGCGCCGGTTGAATGTATTTTACGACCAACGCTCAGACGGTGAAGTGAACAACGTAATTATAAGAGGTACGCCGGGTTGGGTTAGCGCTTTTACGCTACCTACCGCACCTATTAGAGGTTGGCTTACCGCTAACAATACGCTGTACGTAGTGGCTGGGTCTGTGTTATACAGTGTTACAAAGTTTGGGGTAGCTACAGCGCGGGGCACCCTATCTGTCGCTACGCTAGGCTATGTTAGCTTAGCAGATAACGGTGTGAACCTTATAATTGTAGACGGTGTGGGGGGTTACACGCTTACGTATAGTGGTAATGTGTTCGCGACAATATCAGACGCATCGTTCCCTAATGGGGCCGCCACGGTCACGTTTATAGATGGTCGGTTTTTATGCAACTTACCCAACACCAAACAGTGCTACATTTGCGCACTTTACGACGGCACGACCTGGAGTCCAGCTATCTACTTCAGCAAAGAAAATACATCCGACTATTTAATAGCGCAAGATGTGTTTAACGGTACTATCGTACTGTGGGGTACAGCGTCTATAGAATTTTGGCAAGACGTAGGCTCTAGTCCTAACCCTTTTGCCCGCATTACTGGCTCTAGCCAGAACTGGGGCTTAGCTGCTGTGTGGGGCCGAGTTCAAGTCAATAACACTATCATATTCTTAGGGCAAAACCCGCAAGGGTCTGTGCAAGTAATGATTTTGAACGGCTACACGCCTACACGCGTAAGCACATCTGACATCGAAAACCTTATAAACAGCTTTAGCATTTTCTCGGATTGTGTAGCCTTAACGTACATTATAGACGGACACTCTATGGTGCAGTTTACATTCCCTACTGCGGGACGGTCTTTATTGTTTGATACCCTTACTGGAATTTGGAGTGAAACCCAAACAGGGTTGGCGCTGTTAGGCCGTCATTTCGGCACTCTAGGAGTGGTGTATAACAGCATTAATTATATATCAGACGCCACTACCGGCACTGTCTACGCCATGAGCGAGACTACTTATACCGATGGTGGGCAGCCAATTAAGCGCCAAGTAACTAGCCAGCATTTAAATACAGGCGGCAATACTTTCGCGATTGATGAAATTTATTTAGACATGGAGACAGGTGTAGGGCTGCAGTACGGACAAGGCTCTAACCCCCAAATAATAATGCAAGTTTCTAAAGACGGAGGAAGAACGTTCGGGTACGAGCGCTACGCCAGTTTAGGGGCTGTGGGCCAGTACAAAAACCCGCGAGTTATATTCCGTCGGTGTGGGGCGGCTAGGGATTTTGTGTTTCAATTTACTATGACCGACCCCGTTAAATTTGTAATAGGTTACGCGGCTGCCAAGTTGCGCCAAACAGAGGGGACCATAAATGGCTAACATTAACCCCGCTCCGGTAAACACAGCCGTAGACGATTTAACCCGCCCAAATTTGCAGGCCGCGTTAGACCCCACTCAAACTGGAAGAATTCTACCTAATAAAATCTGGGTAGGTTGGTTCCAGCAGATAGTAAAGGTGCTAAACAATTTAGTATCTTCTATGATAAAAGGCACTACCACCAACGATAACGCCGCAGCAGGTTACATTGGGGAGTACATTACGCCCACAGATTTGACGGGCGTCAGTTTAACTACGGGCACAGTAATAAACGTTAGCAGCGCTGTATTGGCTGCGGGGGATTATGAAATTACGGGGACTGTCAGATTCAATCCGTCAGCAGCTAGCACCATTAACCAAATAGTAGCGGGTGTGTCGCTCACGTCAAATAACGTAGGCGCTGTAGGCACATTCACGCAATTGGTAGCTCCTTTCTCAACCGGGCAAACTCAAACTATTGCAGCACCTTTGCAACGCATAAGCTTAGCCACCACCACTACAGTGTATTTGACAGCCGCCATGGGGTTTGCGGTTAGCACGGCTGCAGCTAATGGGTATTTACACATCCGCAGGGTGCGCTAACGCACCTTGCCCACAGACAACTAAGAGGTTATAATGAGTACCCAATTGGCAGATTTAACTCCACAACTTGGTTCTGGGTACATCCCCACAGCTCTGGAAATAACGGAGTTAGAAGTTAGATTGTCTGAACTTACGCAAGTTTCCGAGCAAATAGTTACAGAACATTATTTTTTAGACGGAATGTACTGTAGAAAAAGTTTTATAGCTGCTGGCGTATTGTTAGTAGGTAAAGCTCATAAAACAGACCATTTTTTTGTTTTGGCAGCTGGCAGCATGGTGGTGTGGACAGACTCTATAGAGGCTTTGCTGCAACCTGGACAAGTGGTAAAAGCTAAACCCGGCGCTAAAGTAGGTTACGCAGTGACAGATTGCATAGTGCTTAATTTTTTCAAAAC
>Ga0209067_10001681_pt1 | contig 13420 bp, 13 predicted proteins | sample ColStrG_CSR_2013_FD_187199 | JGI IMG/M metagenome (GOLD analysis project Ga0209067, IMG submission 187199) | Freshwater sediment microbial communities in response to fracking from Pennsylvania, USA - Cold Stream Run_MetaG_CSR_2013 (SPAdes)... | ecosystem: Environmental > Aquatic > Freshwater >... | reverse complement strand
TTTTCTATCTTTTTTGCCGGCTTTGCTTTCGCCGGCTTTGCAACTTTCTTCGCCTTGGCTACCGGCTTCGGTTTACCTGCACTCTTTTTCGCAGGCTTCGATGCTTTTTTCTTTTCTGATTTTGCCATAAAAGTTCCTTAAAATGAGGGTTTTAGAAAAAGTACGGCAAAAATACGGTTCTCCGATGAAACAAAAAATTTGCTGCTCACTTTAAGGGGTGGCCGGCTCAGTTGTCAAAATCGGGGTCATAGCTGGCTTCGCGCCCGCCACGCTGCTCAGACTCTTCTCCGTCGGCCGAATCAAAATCATCACCACCGTCGAAGTCGCTGCCATTGTTGTAGGTGTCGGGCGAATCTTCTCCGGCTTCGTCAAATTCCTGCGGTTTTCCTGATTCAACATCGTATCCGCCATCGCTGTTTTTGGTCGCCGGCACTTTTACGAGGTACACGGAGTCATCAGTTTCCAAAGGAAAAACAAAGATCGGTTCGTTTTTGGCATTCGAAATCCGCGAAATGCTCGCCTCGTATCCATTGGGGTATTGCTCGCGCAATAAGTCGCGCAAATCTTCTGATAAATTATCCAGGCTTTTTATAATTCTTTTCTTTGTGGCGGCCATCGCTTTCGTTCATTAAAAAATCGGTTCAAATAGCAAAGGAATGACAGAGTAGGCAAGATTTTTATTAAAATTTTTTTGCTTTCACCAAAATCTTTCTACTTTTCACTTTTAGAAATTACAAAACCAAACCCGAATCTATCGACTAACACCTCTACGTTACCTAACTAATAAACAAATGATTGACCAAAAAAGCAGCGATAGCCAGTTGGTTTCGCTCTATCAATCCGGTAACGAGGGTGCTTTTGAGGTGTTGCTTCGCCGGCACAAGTCAAGGATTTACACCGCCATCTACCTTATTGTTAAAGACCGCTACGTGGCCGAAGACCTGCTACAGGACACGTTCATCAAGGCCATCAACGTAATCAAATCCGGGCGGTACAATGAAGAAGGTAAATTTCTGCCCTGGGTCAGTCGCATCGCCCACAATCTTGCCATCGATCATTTTCGCAGCTGCAAACGCCATCCGGAAGTTGTCTTGGAGGATGGTAGCCGTGTGTTTGACACGATGCAGTTTTCAGAAAGTTCTTTTGAAACAATTCAACTCCGCCAGGATACGAAAACAAGATTGCGGGCGTTAATCAAGGAACTTCCCAAAGAACAAAAGGAAGTGCTGATCATGCGTCATTTCCTCCAAATGAGCTTCCAAGAGATTGCCGACCGCACGGGCGTCAGCATCAATACGGCTTTGGGACGCATGCGCTATGCGCTTATCAACCTGCGTAAAAACATGACTAAAAATAATGTTGCCTATGACAAAAACCTTTACCCAAAACGACCTGATGAGGCGCCTGTACTCCGAAACTTCACCCGAGGAGACGAAGGAGATTGACAAGGCCCTGCTGTGTGACAGCGAACTGCAGCGTCAATACAAAGAGTTGGTATTGCTGAAGCAGCAGTTGGACGAGGTTCAGATGAATCCGTCAGAAGGAGCCATCCAGCACATCCTGCACTACGCCCACGGGCTTCAGGAACACCACTGACATGAAAATGCACTGGCCTAGGTAGCATTCACCCATTGGTGAATGATCCGCAGGCCGTCCAACGTCATCAGCGGCTCTATTTCATAAAACAGATCTTTGAGCGGCTGAATCACGGACGACAGCCCTCCTGTTGCTACCACCAGGCATTCGCCCGAAAGTTCGGCCTTGATTTTAGCAACGACGCCTCGCACAAGTCCTTCATAGCCATTCAGGATGCCGGATTGGATAGCGGTCACCGTGTTGGTACCCAGCGCGGAGGTCGGCATTTCAAGCGGCACATCAAATAATTTGGCCGTAAACTGCCCCAATGACCGCACGGCCGTTCTCAGGCCCGGCACCATCGATACACCCAAAATAACCCCCGACGACGAGAGCGTCGTGAACGTAAGCGCCGTACCAAAATCAACGACGATGCACTGCTGCCGGTACCGGTCGAATGCGGCCACCGCATTGGCAACCAGATCTGCTCCGATCTCGTATGGATTCAGCACCGTGATCGGTAATTTTTGATACACCGCCGGACCGATCATTAGTGGCGGTGGTGAAAAGATCGTGGCCACCACGGCTTGAATCGTCGGCGTCAGACCTGGCACCACACTGCTGATCACGATCGCGTGTACCTCCTCTGTCGCCAGGTGTGCCTCCAAAAAAAAATCGCGGATCTTGATTCCATAAAACAATTCAGGCTGGTCAGTGCGCGATGGCGTGCGCCAGACGTGAAGCCATTGTTCTTCGTGCCATAAACCTATGGTAATGTCGCTGTTGCCGATGTCGAAAACGAGGAGCATAACGGTTTAAAAAAAGTAAAGAACCGGGAGAATTAACAATATATCAAGAAATATTACCGGACTGTTGTATTTGTATGAATTGCACTTTGGCACCTTGAACCGCAGCCCTTTATTTTCCGTTATTTGTAATACAACACCACCACTACGAAAATGAAAAATTCACCTAAACTAGCCATCCTGCAGAGCCTGGACGTCATGGACCAGGTGCAGATGGAGCACCTCCTGGTGTACATCCGGGAAGTCTTGCATCGACGTGCGCCGATGGACCACAAGAACTTCAAGAAGGAGGCGATGAAAGAAATCCGCCAGGCGCTGAAGCAGAACCGCCGCGCGGAGAACTTTCAGCTCTCGGCCTGAGTCGCCATCGTTGACTCTTCACACCGGGCGTTCCTGCACCCGGTAGGAAAAATTCATCCCAAAAAATCAAAAATTAATTAATTGTAACGCGAAGATTACGGTCAATCGTTTTCGTTGTCCTTGTCTTTGAAGTATTTGTCTTCGTCAAATTCGTCGGTCTTCTTCACGTTGGGGCCGATTTCCAAGATCCGGAATTCTGTGCGCCTGTTTTTCTGGCGGCCCACCGGATTATCGGTGCCATCGGGGTTGGTGTTCCGGGCGATGGGCACCCGCTCACCATATCCCTTGGCTTCCAGCCGCTTGGGTTCGATGCCCTTCCGGATCAGATAGTTCACAGTACTCTCGGCACGCCGCTGCGACAACTCCAGGTTGTAGGAATCGGAAGCGATACTGTCAGTGTGGGAGCCCATTTCAATTTTTATTTCCGGATTGTCATTGAGCAACTGCACTAGCTTATCCAGTTCGCGTGCCGCCTCGGGGTTGATGTCGGCCTTGTTGTAGGCAAAATAAATGTTGTTGAGCCTGAAGATGGCGTTCTTTGCCTTCCGGTCGAGCACCAGCAGCGTATCGAGGGTGATGTTGGTGACCAATTCTTTCAGCGACTCGAGCGGAACGGATTTTCCAAATGTGGTGAAAGACTGCCGCTTGGTGAGGTAGCCGTCGCGCTCGCCTAACAGAAAGTAATTTTCATTTTCGTACACGCGGAACAAAAATTTGCCGTCGTTGCCGGTGGTAAAGTCCTGCATGAGGTCGCCGTCTTCAGACAGCAGCGCAATTTTTGTGTCCGGCAAGATCTCGCGCGTGCTGTCTTTGCGCACTGAATAGGCGATGCCCTGCAGGTAGTAATTAACGACTTTGAGGTTGGGGTCGTCGTTGATAAAAGTGTAGATGTCGTCGTCGCCTTTGCCGCCTTCGCGATTGGAGGTGAAAAACCCACGATCGGGTTTGAAAAGGTACATGCCGAAATCATCGCCCGTGGAGTTCATGGTTGGGCCCAGGTTGGTAATCACATTTTTGCCGTTGGCGCGGTTCACCACAAACAAGTCCAGCATGCCGTAGCCGGCGTGGCCGTCGGACGAAAAGTAGAGTTTTGCGTTTTCCGCCATGTAAGGAAAAAGTTCATCGCCGGCGGTATTGATGTCGGGGCCGAGGTTGCGCACTTTGCCAAAGCGACCGCGGCTGTCCATCTGGGCGGAGTACACATCCAGCCCGCCGTATCCACCCTTGCGGTTCGACGAGAAATACAACGTGCGGCCGTCGGGGCTAAACGCCGGCGTAGATTCCCAATAGTCGGGCGTGTTGATGTTGATGGGAATGGCGGGTGTCCAGGCGCCGTTTCTAAATCGCGACAAAAACAAGTCCACGTCCTTGGCGCCGCGCTTCTTTCCGGTATTGCCGCGGGCGAAGACCATCAACTTGCCATCGGGCGAAAAAGTAATGGAGCCCGTGTTGGCATTTGGCATGTTGATTCCTTCGGGCATTACTTTTAAAGTAGCCATGTCCACGTTGGCGCCTTTGGTTTCCACCTGATACATGTCGGTAAACGGAGTGCCCGATGCTTCATAGATCCGCGAATTGGTCCGCGACGATGCGAAGTAGAGGAGGCTATTGGAGTAGGCGGGGCCATACTCCGCGAAGGGCGTATTGAGCGCATCGAGATTTTTGACGCGATAGTAGTTTTTTCGTTCGGTGGCACGTGTCAGTTCATCCAAGCCTTTCAGCTCACGCTCTGCACGGCCTTTGATCTCTTCATTTTCGGTGGCGGCGGCCAGATCTTCCAACTCCTTTTTGGCTTCATCGTATTTGCCATTGGCCTGAAGGGATTTGGCATAGTACAGCCCGACGGAATCTTTTCGCAAACCACGTCCTTTAATTTTCGCATAGTACGGTTCCGCATCCTTGATCCGGTTGGACAGCCGGTACGATTCGGCCACATAGTAGTTCGCCTTCGGGTTGTTGGGCTGTCGTGCCAGCACGCCCTTGTAGTAGCCAATCACTTTTTCGTATTTGGCGAACTTAAAGGAATTCTGTGCTCGCTTTTCCGGGCTGCAGGCAGCCAGTGACACCAGCAAAGCCACCGTGATCACAAATGCCGAGAACTTCATAGATGCCATTGAAAAAGCTTCAGACGCGCAGTAAAACTAATCATAATTATTTGGCTATGCAGATAACGCCGCCGGCGACAAATATTTTGCCAGCCATGAATTTTCTAAAGCCACCTGCCAGTTATTTTCAAATTCAGATTTGGTGGCGACCAGGTTATTGAACGCCACCGTATTTTTTGAAATCGTCCCGGCCTGAAAGGCGGCCTCCACTTCCTTTTTTGAAAAAGTCTTCACGGCGTCGTCCACCAACAGGGCAATCTTGAGCCGGTCGAAAAAATCGATGCCCAGCCGGGTGCCCAATGCTTTCACCACGCGCACCGAACTGTCGATGGAGCAGCCACTGGCCTGGGCTGCGGCTTCGTCCACGGCGAGGATGACGAACCGGTGGTACGCCACCACAAAGGACGCGTTGAGCGGCTGGCCATGCACCGCCCATTCGGCGCAAAATGATGCCAGCGCGGGGTTGATGCCTGCCTCCTCTTCGGTGGTAAAGGCGCGGTCCGCCTGATAGATCCAAACCCGTGCGTCGGGCGGCAACTGATCAAATGAAATATACATCTCTCACAAATTTTTAATACGAATCAAAACCAACCTTACCTGCAACACGATGCCGTGGATAAAAATTCAACCGTCATTCCATCGACTCGGCAATCAACTCAGCAAGATCGCGCACGTTCACGTCGCCTTCTCGTTCCTTGTTCTTCACGCCGTCCGTCATCATCGTCATGCAAAACGGACACGCCACGGCAATGGTGCGGGCGCCGGTGGCCAGTGCTTCTTCGGAGCGCGCCACGTTGATGTCCTGCTTGCCTTTTTCAGGCTCCTTAAACATCTGTGCGCCGCCGGCGCCACAGCAAAGACCGGTGGTGCGGCATCTTTTCATTTCTACGAGGTCGGCGTCCAGCGCCCGCAGCACCTCGCGTGGTGCATCGTAAATGTTGTTGGCCCGGCCCAGGTAGCACGAGTCGTGATAGGTGATTTTCTTTCCCTTGAAGGAGCCGCCGCCATTCAATTTTATTTTGCCTTCGTCAATGAGTTGCTGCAGCAGGGTCGCATGGTGAATCACTTCATAATTTCCGCCTAGCTCAGGGTACTCGTTTTTCAGGGTATTGAAACAATGGGGGCAGGCTGTCACGATCTTTTTGATTTGATAGCCATTCAACACCTGGATGTTGTTCATGGCCTGCATCTGAAATAAGAATTCGTTGCCCGCGCGGCGGGCCGGGTCGCCCGTGCAGGTCTCTTCCGGTCCCAGCACGGCAAACTTGGTCTGCGTGGCCTGAAGAATCTTCACGAACGCTTTTGTCACACGTTTGGCGCGGTCGTCAAAAGAACCGGCGCACCCTACCCAAAATAAGATTTCGGGGGTCTCGCCTTTGGCGGCCAGGTCGGCTACGGTGGGTACTGTCATGGTAGTTGGTTATTTATGGGGCGCTGCTGCCGCGTGCTCGCGTCGCCCGTGTTGAGGAGGCCGGCCCAAGCGGTTGACTTGTTCCGTCCGGTATCCGGCAGGTAAAAGATTAATTTCATGGCTATTCTTTCGACCAATTAAACCGATCGCTGGGTGCAAACTTCCACGGCGCAAAGCTGGTCTCCACATTTTGGAACATCGCGTTCCATTGTGCCGGCGAGCCGCTCTCTTCCATGGCCACATAGCGCCGCAACTCCAAGATAATTTCCAGTGGGTTGATCATCACGGGGCAGGCTTCCACGCAGGCGTTGCAACTGGTGCACGCATTGATTTCTTCCTTGGTGATGTAGTCGTTGAGCAAACTTTTGCCGTCGTTGAGTCCGGGGCCGTTCTTCGCCAGGCTGTTGCCGACTTCTTCCATGCGGTCGCGGGTGTCCATCATGATCTTGCGGGGCGACAACTTTTTTCCCGTCAGGTTGGCGGGGCATTCGCTGGTGCAGCGGCCGCACTCGGTGCAGGCATAGGCGCCCATCAAGTTATTCCAACTTAGGTCGTTGATGTCTTTGGCACCAAACCGTCCCGGCTCCGCGGGTGTGGCCGGTGCGGGAGCCAACCCCAGCATAGACTTGACCTCCTGCGTCACCACGGGCATATTCACGATGGTGCCTTTCGCTTCCAACTTGCCATAGTAGGTGTTGGGAAACGCCAAGAAAATATGGAGGTGCTTGGAATAGGTGACGTACATGGTGAAGCCCAAAATGCCCACGATGTGAAACCACCAGCAAAAGCGTTCGATGACAATGAGCGTGTGGGTATCAGCCGATTGCAACAGGGGCATGAGATACGCGCTGAAAAATAAATGACCCGTCGGGATGTAATGGTCGACGCGGGTTTGCAAAATCTGATCGCTGGCGTTCATGGTGAGGATGGCCAGCATGAGAACGATCTCGATCGACAAGATGAGGTTGGCATCCAGCCGGGGCCACGTCGTCATTTCGGCCGACCAGAAGCGGGGTATTTTGAGCACATTGCGGCGCACCAAAAATGCCACGCAGGCCAGCAGCACACCCATGGCCAGCAATTCAAAACCATTCATCATGACCGAGTAGAATGCACCCAGGTAAGGGGCAAAGATGCGGTGGGTGCCGGCCACGCCGTCGATCACAAACTCCAGTACCTCCAGGTTGATGATCAAAAATCCGGCGTAAATGAGGAAGTGCAAGGCGGCGGGCACCAGGCGTTTGAACATTTTCCTTTGGCCAAAGGCCACGAGCAGCAAATTTCTCAGCCGCTCTTGGGGGTGGTCGGAAATCACTTTGTCCTTTCCCAGGCGGATGTTGTCGCGGATGCGCAACACGCGTTTGCGGATAATGAAAATCGCGGCACCCAGGGTAAGGATGAACAAAATTTGCTGGAGAATAGCCATGTTCAAAAATAGCGATTCGCGAGGGATGGATGGCGGACGCCGACTGTTTTTTTGCGCGTGACGTGATGTCCGCGTGGGGCTTGCGGCGGGGCGACGAACAAAATACGGCTACTTTCGGCCGATCGGGCCTAAAAATTTTCTATTTCTGCGAATTGTTTTACTTTTGCGTCCCGCTTGGCACACAGGCGGTTGTTTTTCTCCGGTGACGTAGCTCAGTTGGTAGAGCAAAGGACTGAAAATCCTTGTGTCGGGGGTTCAATTCCCTCCGTCACCACTGAATAGGATCGCCCAATCGTGAGCGATCCTTTTTTTATGTCTTTTTGAGCCTTTTTTATTCTTTTAAGAGAGGAAATACGCTCAACGTTTTGCGCCCGAATCCCGAAGTTCTAATTTTTTTCCGTTTGCTAGGTGACCCGAACTACGTCAGGTTTTTCTATTTATTTGAATTTATTGCGATTCGAAACAGGTAACATTGAACAACATGCGTATCAACACTCTCTTAGGCTTAGTCTCACCAATCATACTGACAGTTATGACAAGCTGTTCAAAAATTAAAAATGCTGAGGATCACAATTCCGTAAGTCATCAATTCAACGACTCAATTTTAGAACTAACAAACGATTCATTGATAATTCGAGAGAATAGAAAATTCGACAGCCTTTATAAAGATTACGCTGATGCTCTTAACAGGGGAGATTATGAAAAATCGGCAGATTTTCTACCCAAGCAGACTTTCGATAGAATAACTAGAAAAGAGTTCGTGGACTACTTTAAGAAATCGGAAACACAGATAGGAAAAGCGAAGATCATTGCATATCAATTCAGTAATTACGGATCAATCCTTAGAAAAGGAGACTCGTCCTTTCGAAAAGTAAATTATCAATCCACAGTAATAATCAAAAGTATTGCGGACACTATTGACCACAGAATTTTTAACCATCTGAAAAGCGTATATGGTGATGGGAACGTTTCTTATGAAGAAGCTAAGGGTATTTACACGATCAAGCAGCTGACTGACCTATTGCTAATGAAAGGCAAGGGGAATTGGACATTTTTGGAATATCGAGAGCGGAAAGAAAATAAACTCATTAAAAGGATAATCCCGAAGGACGTATTAGCAAAATTGCTTGGTAGGAAGCCCTAGACACATTTCCCTGGCAAATCTTTACAAAACTTTTTCAGAGAACTTTATTTAATTGACGCCCCCACCACTCTTCAAACCTTTTGGGGCGTTCCATGGGAGTTCGACAACGGATTCAATCCCTTGTTTAGTGAGCCAATCGACATGACCACTCAACGTGCTGGTTCAATTCCGGGCGCTTCGGCCCGCGTGAATTCGGCGGCAGGTAGCTGCCGCTTGTTGACCAACGGTCGTTTCTCCATGTGGTCCACCACCACCGTGACCACCCCAAACTCTTCGGCTACCGTTCCATGAACTTCGTAAAAGCCGCGTCCCCGAAAAGGGAAGCGTGCCGCTGACGAAGGAAAGTGAACCGTATCAAATATTTCGCCGGCCGCATCATAGAAGGTACCAAAGTGCATGAGGCCACCGCGCGTCCGCGTGTCTTTGGTGGTGACCAGGTAGCCCACGAGTGACACACGCCGGCCCACCTTGCCGGGCAGTTCACGCGCGGCGGTATCACCGCCACCGGACGTGGCAAGCAAGACAAACGGATCGTGCAGCGGAAACCCGAGCAGTTCGATTTCGTCAAACACATCTTCGATGGCGTTGCGCTGCAGGCGCGGCAGCGGGTATTCGTCGGGGGCGGTGTCGAACAAACTGACAGTGGCCGGCACGCGCACCTTGACCTCACTGAAATACAGCATCGCCTCCCAGAGCAGACGTTGTTTGTCTTTGCCCGTAAACCGAAATGCATCGGCGCGCACCAGCAGGCGCACCTGCTCAAGGCCCAACGGCACACGGCGGAAAAAGTCGTGCAGGCTGGTGTAGGGGCCATGCTGCTCACGCTCCAGCACGAGTTGTCGCGCCACTTTTCCTTCGAGACTTTTTAAGTGCACGAATCCCACGTAGATGTCGACGCCTTCGAGCGTGGTCAGGTAGGCGCTGCGGTTGACGCACGGTGCCAGGATGTTGCCGCCGTTCATGCGCGCCTCGTGAAAATAAAACTCCGTCCGGTAAAAGCCACCAAAGTTGTTGATGACGCCCACCATGAATTCGAGCGGGTAGTGGGCCTTCAGGAAAAGACTTTGATAACTCTCGACGGCATAGCTGGCCGAATGACCTTTGGCAAACGAGTAGCCGGCAAAGCTTTCAATTTCGTACCACACGCGGTCGGTTACGGCTGCCTCATAGTGACGTGCCCGGCAGCCGGCAAAAAAACGATCCTTCACCTGCTGAAATTCCGCCCGCGACCGGTACTTCCCCGACATGCCGCGACGCAAGACATCGGCCTCCGTCAGGGACAAGCCTGCAAATTCGTGTGCCACGCGGATGACGTCTTCCTGGTATACCATCACGCCGTAGGTGTCTTTCAGAATTTCGTCCATCCGCGGGTGGATGGATGGATAGGGTGCCCCGCGGCGGGCGAGGTGGTAGCGCTCGATGTAGGCTTTCATCATGCCCGAGCTGGCGACGCCGGGGCGAATGATGGAGCTGGCGGCCACCAGCGTGCGGTAATCGTCGCATTGCAACTTTCCCAGCAACATGCGCATGGCCGGCGACTCCACATAAAAGCACCCCATGGCGCGGCTGCTGCGCAAGAGCGCCTTGATCTTTTCGTCGTCTTTGAATTTTTTGAATTGGTACACGTCCACGTCCGTGCCGCGGTTGCGCTTCACCAGTCGCACGGTCTCTTTGATGTGGCCGAGGCCGCGCTGGCTGAGGATGTCGAATTTGTAGATGCCAAAATCTTCGGCGGCGTGCATTTCAAACTGCGACACCGGCAGGCTCTTCGGTGGAAATTCCGTGGCGGTGTACGCATAGATCGGGCGCTCCGTAATCAATACGCCGCCGGCGTGAATGGAAATGTGCGCCGGCAATTCTTTTTGCACGATGTAGTCGGCGTAGGCCAGCACCTTTTGGGCGATGTCGTCGCGGGCGGGGCGGCCACGCAATTCCGTCAGTGCATCAATTTCTTCTTTCGGCAAGCCGAATACTTTGCCCAGCTCGCGCACGATGGACTTGCCCTGATAGGTGACATGTGTGCCGAGCAGACACACATGGTCGGCGCCGTATTTCTCGAAGAGGTACGCATAGATGGCGTCGCGGTTGTCCCACGAAAAGTCGATGTCAAAATCCGGCGGTGATACGCGCTCTTCATTTAGAAACCGTTCGAAGTACAAGTCGAGTTCGATCGGGTCGACGTTGGTGATGCCCAGGCAATAGGCGACGGTGCTGTTAGCGCCGCTGCCACGGCCGACAAAGTCGTAGCCCTGCCGGCGGGCAAAGGCGATGAGGTCGTGGGTGATGAGGTAGTAGGCGGTAAACTTCTTCTTCGCGATGATGGACAGCTCTTTTTCAATTCGATCGTGCCAGATTTTCTTTTCCGGATCGTGCGCCGCATACAGGCGCTCGTATCCCTCTGCGGCACGGGCGCGCAGCACGCGCAGGTCTTCGGCGATGCTCGCGTGAAACGACGATTTGTTTTTGTCTTCGCCCAGTGCGCAGGTGATGGAGCACTCAGCCAGCAAGGCCTCTGCGCGGGTCAGCAGGTTGGGAAAGAGCGCAAAGTCCGCCTGCAGTTGTGCGGGGGTGACCATGAACTCGCTGCGGTCGGCCTGCTGGTGGGGCGCCAGTTTGCTCAGCAGCGTGCGGTGGGCGATGGCGCGCAGCAAGCGGTGCGCGTTGTGGTCGCGGTATACGGGTTTTTCGATGCCCGCTGCCGTACGCACGGTTTCGGGCGGCAAGAATGTAACGGGGTGCAGGGCGACAAACCTTTGCGCATATGTGGTGCGGTCGGGGTGTTGCGAGAACGCGTTAAGCTCCCCGCTGCGGACGCCGATGAATTCGTTTTCACGCAGCAGCTCAGGTTCGATTTTCCGGAAAGGATAAATAATAAAAACGTCAGCGAAGGGCGGCGCCTTCGAAGGCACCACTTTGCCTTCGCGGTTGTAGTGCGACAAAAAACGGTTGAGTGCCTCGAAGCCCGCGTTGTTTTTGGCCAGCGCGATGTAATGGAGCTCGCCCGCCGGCGACCGAAACTCGATGCCGACGGCAATGGACAAGTCGTGGGGAGTTTGGCCGAATTTTGTCAGGCCGTTGGCCTCGGTTTTGTTTTCCGCACAGATGCGCAGCATCTCCAGGTACGAGGCCACGTTGTTGATTTCTGTGAGTGCCAGCCGGTGGACGCCGCAGCGGCGGGCTTCTTCAAAAAGGGTCTTGATTGGCAGCGTGCCGTGGTGGAAGCTGAAGCCGGTGTGGCAGTTGAGGTACATCGGTCACGTGTGGCGCACCTTGCCGTTGAACATATTCATCTCCATGCGCACGCGGCGGCTCACGTCGAGGGTGGTGGCGCGCACGAGTTTTTCCACGCCGTGTTTGTGGCGGATGTAGTCCATGGCTTCGTTGAGGTGAATCGCTTCTTCGGTGTCGTCGAAGAGGCTGATCTGGTGGTTGCCTTGCACGAGGCTGCTGAGGCGCACGCCCACCAGGCGGATGAGCATGCGGCGGTTGTAGAGTTTATCGAACAATTCGGTTACGGCGCGCAGCAACACCTGGTCGGACGACGTGTAGGGAACGTGCATCTGTTTGGTCTCCGTGTCGAAGTTGGCGTAACGGATTTTGACGGTGACGCAGGCGGCCAGTTTTTTCTGGTCGCGCAACTGAAAGGCAACTTTTTCCACCATGGCCACGAGGATGGACTTCAGGCGCCGCGTGTCGATCGTGTCGGTTTCAAAAGTCGATTCGGTGGAGATGGACTTCTGCTCGCTGTAGGGCACCACGGGTGTGTGGTCGATGGCGTTGGCTTTGTTCCACAAGGCGATGCCGTGGCGGCCGAAGGCGCTGATGAGAAATTTCTGCGGCATCTGGCTGAGCGTGGCGATGTCGCGCACGCCCATGTCGTGGAGAAAGGAGGCTGTCTGCGTGCCGATGCCGGGAATCTTTTCGACGGCCAGCGGCGACAGAAAATCGCGCTCCGTGCCGGCGGCAATTTGCTTTTCGGCATTGGGTTTGAATTCGCCCGTGGCAATCTTCGACACCGTCTTGTTCACCGACATGGCCATTGAGATCGGCAGGCCGCTTTCGCGAATGATTTTGCGGCGCAGGGCTACCGCCCACTTGAAGGCGCCAAAGAAACGGTCCATGCCGCTGGCGTCGACATAAAATTCATCGATCGATGCCTTCTCAAACATCGGTGCGGTGTCGGCAATGATTTCGGTGACGAGGTGCGAGTGCTTGCTGTACTGCTCCATGTCGCCGGAGATGACTTTTGCATCGGGGCACAACTGCAGCGCCAGGTACATGGGCATGGCCGAGTGGACGCCGAACTTCCGGGCCTCGTAGCTGCAGGCCGCCACGACGCCGCGACGGCTTTGTCCGCCCACGATCAATGGCCGGCCGCGCAGTTGCGTGTTGAGCTTGCACTCCACCGCCACGAAGAACGCATCCAGGTCCAGATGAAGAATCGACTGGTCCATGCCCGCTTAGGCCAGTTTGAGTTGGGGTGTCACAATCAACGCTTTGAGTTGCTCGTCGATCTCGGTGTAAAATGGTTCGTTGGTGAGGTGCACCACGGCCCGGTTGAGCAACTGTTGCACCACGTTGTCGTAGTGGCGC
>Ga0209067_10001680_pt1 | contig 13420 bp, 13 predicted proteins | sample ColStrG_CSR_2013_FD_187199 | JGI IMG/M metagenome (GOLD analysis project Ga0209067, IMG submission 187199) | Freshwater sediment microbial communities in response to fracking from Pennsylvania, USA - Cold Stream Run_MetaG_CSR_2013 (SPAdes)... | ecosystem: Environmental > Aquatic > Freshwater >... | reverse complement strand
ACCCTGGAATGTTCTCGACGCCGAGGTCCTCGGTTTGCTATCGGTCGTCAGGCGCGAAGACTTCGTGCCGCGCGGTCAGGAGGCAATCGCGTTTGCCGACCTCGAAGTGCCGTTGGGCTATGGTCAAGTGATGCTGGCGCCCAGACTCGAAGCCCGCCTGCTGCAGGATCTGGCGGTTCAAAAAGCCGACAAGGTACTGGAAATCGGCACCGGCTCGGGCTTCATGGCAGCGCTTCTCGGCTATCGGGCACAGCGCGTTTTGTCGCTTGAACTGTTACCTGAACTGGTGCAACTGGCGCGTGACAACCTGCAACGTGCCGGGGTCGGTAACGTCGATGTGCGGCTGGCCGACGGCGCGCAGGGCGCTGCAGCGGACGGGCCCTTTGATGTGATTTTGCTCAGTGGTTCAGTGGCGCAGGTGCCCAATGCACTGTTGCAGCAGCTTAAAGTCGGTGGTCGCCTGGCGGCCATCGTTGGCGATGAACCCGTCATGTGCGCCACGATCGTTACCCGTACCAGCGACACCAACTTCCGCACGGTACAGCGCTGGGACACGGTTGCACCCCGTTTGCAAAATTTCGCCGAACCATCGCAGTTCAGCTTCTGACCTATTGAGATACCCATTGCCATGATTGTGCAAATTCGTCCCGGTCAACTCACCGCCTGGCTGCAGTCCACCGACGCCTCCGGGCCGCCGCTGGTGCTCGATGTGCGTGAGCCCCATGAGCTCCAGATTGCAGCGATCCGGCCCGACGGATTTACTCTGCTGACCATCCCGATGGGCAGTGTTCCCGCGCGCCTGTCCGAGCTTGATCCCGAACAACCCATCGCCTGCTTGTGCCACCACGGTGGCCGCAGCATGCAAGTGGCGCAATTCCTGGCGGCGCGGGGCTATGAACACATCGCCAACATCGCTGGCGGCATCGACGCCTGGTCCGCAGAAGTTGACCCGGCCATTGCCCGTTATTGATCCGTCTATTGCGGCAAGAAAGTTGCATATGCGCCGTCCCACCCCGAAATGGCTCAGACTTGTCGCTTTGGTTGGCGGCCTGGGTGTCGCGTGGTCGGTCCAGGCACAAAGTTTGTTGGATTTGTACCAGTCAGCCCGCAGCTACGACGCGACCTACCAGTCCGCCAAGGCGCAATTCGACGCCACCGTCGCCAGAGGTGAGCAATCTCTGAGCGGTATTTATCCAAGTGCCAATTTGAGTGCCAGTGCAACACAGACCAGCCAGGCCAGCGACTTGCCGGTGCTCAATGGCATGAGCTACAACGCGCAGGCCGGCACCATCAGCGTCACGCAACCGCTTTACCGGCCGGCCAACTGGGCCGGCTACTTACAAGGTAAAAAGCAGCTGGAACTGGCACAAGCCCAACTCACCGCGGCCGAGCAGGACCTGATTATTCGCATCAGCCAGGCCTATTTTGACGTCCTGGCTGCCGCCGACAATGCGGACTACGTGCGCAGCCTCAAGGCTGCAACAGCCGAGCAACTGGCGTCAGCCAAGCGCAATTTTGAAGTCGGTACGGCCACCATCATTGACACGCGGGACGCGCAGGCCAAGTATGACCTGGTGCTTGCGCAGGAACTGGCGGCCGACAATGATTTGCGCGTGAAATCACTGGCCTTGGACCAAATCGTCGGCAAGGAAGGCAGCAAGCCCAGGCCACTGCTGGCACCCGTGGCCCTTGGCCATTTGCTACCGGATGACGTCAGCCAATGGGTAACACTGTCCGAGACTTCCAACCCCACGCTTGCGCAACTGCAAACCGCAGTCGACGTCGCCAAGCTGGAGACGGAAAAAGCCGAGGCTGGCCACAAACCTACGCTTGACCTGACTGGCAGCTATACCGCCTCCAACAACACCGGAAGCATGACGATTCCGACCGCCTTTACGCTCAACGCCACCACCGTTGGACTGGTCTTTAACGTACCCCTTTTCGCCGGTTATTCGATACAGAACCGGGTCAAGGAAACCCTGGCGCTGGAAGAAAAAGCCAGAAATGATCTGGAAGCCGCACGCCGCGGCGTTGCCCAAGCCACACGCGCCGCCTTTTTTGGCGTCAAAACCGGTCTTTCGCAGGTGCTTGCCTACGAAGCGGCAGAAGCGTCCAGTCAGAGCGCACTGGATTCCAATCAGCTGGGCTACCGGGTCGGGGTCAAAGTCAATATTGATGTTTTGAACGCCCAAAGCCAGCTCTACAGTACCAAGGCCCAACTCTCCAAAGCGCGCTACGACGTGATGCTGGGCGAGCTCAAACTGCGCCAATCCGTGGGAACGCTGACCATGGATGACCTGCAGCCGATCAACGCACAACTGGCGCCATAACCCACAGATGCCTGCGCCCTATGGCGCTGCCGACAACAGTTGTGCGACAGCCAGGGCGCTTGCTTGGGCCGCCCCCCGATGCAATTGGCTCCAGTGGAGCGCGCAATTGCGGGCATGCTGCAACGATGCCGGATTTTCCAGCCAGCCAAGCACCTGAATCATTGCGGCTGAAAGGTCCGGCACTTGGACGCCGGCACCCGCCGCACAAGCGCCGTCTGCTGCCTCCGCGAAATTGAATGTGTTTGGACCCATAACGATAGGGCAGGCACACGCAGCGGCCTCGATCAGATTTTGCCCTCCGAAGTTTGCAAAGCTGCCCCCCAGCAGCGCGAGGTCGGAAAGCCCGTAGTAAAGCGCCATCTCGCCCAATGAATCGCCCAGCCAGACTTGGGTTTTGGATCGATCAGGGGGCGGCGGACCGTCTTGCCACCGACTGCGCCGTGCGACCGCGTAACCCGCAGCCAGCAGCAGGGACTCCACTTCGTCAAAGCGCTGCGGATGGCGTGGAACGATGAGCCACTGAATCGGCCCGGATTGTGAATTGTGCAGCGCATCCCGTGCGGATTGCATCGCAGCCAGCCACATCGCTTCTTCCCCTTCCCGTGCACTGGCAAACACCACGACGGGCCTGCCCCATGCGGCGCGCCACGCCCGGCCCTGCGCGACTTGCGCGGGATCGGGCGTGGCATCGAATTTGAGGTTACCCAAAACGCCCTGAACATTGGCGCCAAGCTGGCGCAGACGAGCGGCATCGTCGTCGGTTTGCGCCCATACCGCTGTCAAAGCGCCGTAGGCAGGACGAGAAATACTTGCCAATCGCAAGGCACTGCGCATTGACTTGTCACTCAACCGCGCATTGACCAGACAGATCGGAACACCCGCCTCAATGCATCCTGCTACCAGGTTGGGCCAGACTTCGGTTTCCATCAACAGGCCAATCTGCGGCTTGAAAAATGCCAAAAACCGCGCCACTGCACCCGCCGAGTCCCAAGGCTGCCAGACTTGCACATCATCGGTCTGCAACAAGGCCCGGCCGGCCTCCATACCGGTGGCTGTGCCATGCGTGAGCAACAACTGCATTGTGGGCACGGCCATGCGCAGGCGCTGCACCAGCACCGCTGCAGCACGGGTTTCGCCGAGCGACACCGCATGCACCCAGATTCTTGGTCCAGGCTTGCCGGTGGTGCCATCGCCCAATACTGCCTGTGCAAGCTCCGGGTAGCGTCCAAAGCGCTGGTCTATGCCCAATCCATAAGCCGGCTCGGCTTTGGCGCGCCGCAACAACTTGCGCCGCAGCAGGGGCTGGACCAGCCACATGCAAAACGAATACAAGTGGCGCATCATGCGAGCGCGCACCATGCCTGCCACACCGCTTCCACATCGGGCGCGCGTTCACCGCCCACCGCGACCTGATGCGCCCGGCCTACCGGCCCAGCGCGCCATGCGCGCGGTTGACTGAAAATTTGGACGTGCGGCAAATCCAGCGCCACCGCCATATGGCTGAGGCCCGAATCCACGCCGATCACGCCGGCGGAGGATGCCATGGCATCCATCACGTCGGACAGCCCCGCGCGGGGCCAGATATCGGCATGGCCTGCCAAGGCTTGCGCAATGCGCGTGACGCGTGCCAATTCCTGGTCATTGCTGTGGGGTAACGCGATTCGCAATCCCTGCTCCACCAGACGCTTTCCAAGCGCTATCCAGCACGCCTCGGGCCACTCGTTGTCCGGACGCGTCGTGCCATGCGCAAAAACGATGCTGTGGCTGCGCGCGCGCTCGGGCTTGCGGATGCAATAGACAGCGTCACCCTGCACGCTGTAGCCCAGCGCCAGCGCCGCCAACAACCGGTACCGCGCCACCGCGTGAATGCGCCGTGGCATCGGCAATGCGCGTTGCAAGAGAAAGCGCACCGGCCACTCGTAGCTGCATGCATCGCTGCCATTTCCATAAGTCGCGCTGAATCCACCCGGTGCCAGACGCGCCTGGCGTGCGACCCAGGCCGACTTGATCAGGCCCTGGAAATCGATCACCGCATCGTACGAATCCTGCCGAAGCGCATCTCTGAAAGCCGCCTTTTCGCGCCAGGCTGCCGCCGACCAGCGCTCCTTGCGCCAACGCCGCTGTGCAACGGGAATTACCCGACGCAAACCCTGCACGTTTGCCAACAGCGGCGCAAACCCTTCTTCAACGACCCAGTCAATGCTTGCGCCCGGAAACCGCTGCGCCATGTCGTGCACCACCGGGATCGTTTGAACAACATCTCCCAGGGACGACAATTTGACGATCAATAGCTTCATGCCAAGCGCCTGAGCCGATCGATCGGCGGCCGCTTCAATGCGCCGCTTTCTCAAACTGCGCATCGGGTTTGACCGATCGCAGCAGTTGCAGCATTTCCGCCTGAATGCGCTCCAATGCAGTAGACGTATGCCCTTCAAACCGCAGCACAAGGACCGGGGTGGTGTTGGACGCACGCACCAGTCCGAATCCGTCCGGCCAATCAACGCGCAATCCGTCTATGGTGTTCACCACTGCCACTGCGTCAAAGGCTGCCTTCGCAACCAATTGGTCTACCAGCGCGTGGGCCTGCCCTTCATTGCAGGGCACGTTCAGTTCCGGCGTTGAGTAACTGGTCGGCAGCGCGTTCAGCAGCGCCCCGGCATCGGCTGCGCGGCTGACGATCTCCAGCAAGCGGCAGCCCGCGTAGGTGCCATCGTCAAATCCAAACCAGCGCTCCTTGAAAAAGATGTGGCCGCTCATTTCACCGCCCAGCGGCGAATCCACCTCCCGCATCCTGGCCTTGATTAGGGAGTGCCCGGTCTTGTACATCAACGCATATCCGCCAGCAGCCTCGATCGCTGGTGCCAGGCGCTGCGAACATTTGACGTCAAAAACGATGGTGCCCCCGGGCACCCTGGAGAGCACGTCCCGGGAAAACAGCATCATCTGACGGTCCGGATAAATATTGGTTCCGTCCTTGGTGACAATGCCAAGGCGGTCGCCGTCGCCATCAAAAGCGAGTCCCAATTCGGCATCGCCGCTTTGCAAAGCGGCGATCAAATCCTGCAGGTTCTCGGGTTTGCTGGGGTCAGGATGGTGGTTCGGAAAATTGCCGTCCACTTCGCTGAAAAGCTCCACCACCTCACAGCCAATCGCCCGCAAAATTGCGGGTGCCGAAGCACCAGCCACGCCGTTGCCCGAATCCACCACAATTTTGATGGGACGCGCCAGCCGGATGTCTCCCACAATGCGGTCCCGATAGGCGTCCATGACACCAACGACGCGGCAGGATCCGCCCGGCTGGAGTACCCAGGACTCGCTCTCCATCATGCGCCTCAGGGCCTGGATTTCGTCGCCATAAATGGCCTTGCCGGCCATCACCATTTTGAAGCCGTTGTAGTCACGCGGGTTGTGGCTGCCCGTGACCTGAATGCCGGAGGTGCACAGCGTGGCAGCAGCGAAATACAGCATTGGCGTGGTGACCATGCCAACGTCAATCACGGCGACACCGGCCTCCTGCAAACCACGCACCAGAGCGGCAGACAGCATGGGGCCGGACAAGCGGCCATCGCGCCCCACAGCGACACTGGTTTGCCCTTGCGACAGGGCGATGGTTCCAAAAGCGCGCCCCAGCCCTAGGGCGACGGATTCGGTCAGCGTGGAAGGCACGATCCCCCGGATGTCGTAAGCCTTGAAAATCGTTGCTGAAATTTGCATGGTTTCCCTGTTTCCTTCCGTTTCGCTGTGAAAGTTGGCCTGGCTGGGCAAGCCCCAAAGCATTGTAGGTGCCTACCTTGAAGGGCCGCGGGACAGGCAGATGTCCGGAAACGGCTAGCTCTGGCGGTGTCCCTGCGTATGATTTGCCAATGCCCCACTACATTGGTGACACGGAAAATGATGGTCTTTATCTCGCGCTGAAAACGCGGGATGCGCGCTTTGACGGCCGCTTTTTCACCGGTGTGACTTCCACCGGCATTTATTGCAGGCCGGTCTGCAAAGTGCGGGCACCCAAGCGGGAAAACTGCCGCTTTTTCACGCTCGCCGCACAGGCTGAATCGGCCGGATTTCGGCCCTGTTTGCGTTGCCGCCCGGAACTCGCACCCGGCACCGGCTGGAGCAACGCCCCCTCCGACCACGCAGACCCGGCATGGTCCACGCAGGATGCATCAGGCATTCTGGCGCGTCAGGCAGCCGTGATTCTCGACAGCAGTGCGGTCGATGGCCACGCTTACCCCAGCGCGCAGGCGCTGGCCGCGCGGCTTGGCGTGAGTGAACGCCATCTGCGGCGAATTTTCGAATCCCAATGGGGAGTCACGCCGCTGCAATACGTACAGACCAAACGTCTGCTGGCAGCCAAACAGTGGCTGACCGATACCGACCTGCCGGTGACACAAGTGGCGGCTCTGAGCGGCTTTGCCAGTTTGCGGCGGTTCAATGCCGCCTTCATCGCGCATTACCGCCTGCAACCGACCGCGCTGCGCAAGGGCGCTCCCTACAGGATGGGCGGGTCAGGCGTGCCGGCGGGGCAGCGGCTCAAAGCCAGCTACAGACCGCCTTACGACGTGGCGGCAATGCTCGCGTTCTTCGCCAAACGCGGCGTGGCGGGGATTGAACAGGTGGACCTGTCAAAGCGCAGTTACGCGCGCACTCTCGTATTGCCCCCACGCAACGACGATGTCGAGCGCGCCAATGGCAGCAATTCCTCTGGCGCCCCGGCCGGCTGGATCCACATGCACTTCCCGGATTCCTCCTGCGTCGTGGAAATCACTGTCAGCGACACGCTGTGCGCCGCCCTGCCCAGTGTGCTCTCCAGAGTGCGGGCACTGTTGGACCTTGATGCCGACCCGCAGCCCATCAACGCGTGCATCGGTTCGCAGTTCCCCGGCTGCGACGGGCTGCGCGTGCCCGGCACCGTTGATGGATTCGAACTTGCAGTGCGTGCCATCCTTGGTCAGCAGGTCACGGTAGCCGCTTCTCGCACCATGGCCGAACGTCTGGTGCAGCGCTTTGGCGCGACCATCACCACGCCATTTGAGGGTTTGAACCGGCTTTTCCCCGCGGCTCAGGTGCTGGCGCAAGCCAGCGCCGAATCATTGGGTGAACTGGGCATCGTGCGCCAGCGCCAACAGGCAATTCTGGGCCTTGCCCGCGCCGTGGCGGACGATCGCGTTCAACTCCGGCCCGGCGGCGATGTCGAAAGTACGCTGGCTGCTCTGCAGTCCATCACCGGCATAGGCCCCTGGACCGCCCACTACATCGCCATGCGCGCACTGCGCTGGCCTGACGCCTTTGTCGCGGGTGACGTGGCGCTGCAAACCGCGTTGGGTGTCCGCGGCACAAATTCGCCTGCCCGCCAGGCGGAGCTGGCAAGCGCACATTGGCGACCCTGGCGCAGCTACGCAGTCATTCGCGCCTGGCACATGCTCAGTCCTGTCGCCGGTTGATCGCCAACCATTTCCAAACCAGGGCCCCACACCATGAACACAACCGAACTCCCCAAGAACCAGCACGGCGCTCTTGCGCGTTGCAGCTACCAAAGCCCTCTGGGGCCCATGACGCTGGCCGCGCGCGGCGGCAATGTGTGCGGCATCTGGTTTGACGGACAAAAGCACCAGCCCGACCTCAGCCTATGGCCCATCGACGATGCCCACCCCGTGCTGCTGCGAGCGCGAGCGCAACTCGAACGCTATTTCGCGGGGCAAAGCAAGACTTTTGACCTGCCTCTGGACCTGCAATCGGGTACTCCATTTCAACAATCGGTCTGGGCAGCCCTGCTGGCCGTTCCTGCGGAGAAAACGCTGTCTTATGGCCAACTCGCCAGCACCATTGGCAGGCCGGCAGCGGTGCGCGCCGTGGGCGCCGCGGTGGGACGCAATCCTGTGAGCATCGTTGTTCCCTGCCATCGCATTGTGGGAAGCAATGGCGCGCTCACCGGTTACGCAGGCGGCATTGCACGCAAAGCGGCACTGCTCAAACTTGAAAGCGCCTGAGCAGCGCGCTTGGCCGAGTGAATGCGCGGCTGTGCGTGCCGGCGGATGAAGGTCGCTTTGTGTCAACAACCGGTCGTTGCGGCTCGCGAACCGGCGTGCCTGGCGGGCTAGCATGCGAGCCATGAAAACACCACAGCCTGCAACATCAGCCACCGCCGTTGAACAACTCCGCATCGACCTGGCAGCGGCCTTTCGCTGGGCGGCGCGCCTGGGGCTGCACGAGGGCATTGCCAACCATTTCAGCGTGGCAACGTCGGACGATGGATCGCGGTTTTTGCTCAACCCGGTAGGCAGCCATTTCTCACGCATCAGGGCCAGTGACCTGTTGCACCTCGACACGGCAGACAGCAGCACCTTGAGCGGTCCCAATGCGCCGGACCCCACGGCCTGGCACCTGCATGCGGAACTCCACAAACGCCTGCCACAGGCGCGCTGCATCTTGCACACCCATATGCCGCAGACCACCGCGCTGTGCTGCCTCGAAAATTTTGAATTCCTGATGCTCGATCAAAACGCCTGCCGCTTTTATGGGCGCATCGCCTACGACCGCCATTACAGCGGCATGGCGCTGGAAGCCAGCGAAGGCGAGCGGGTCGCGGCTCTGATGGGCGCCGGCAAAAGTGTGCTGTTCATGGCCAACCACGGCGTGATCGTGGTGGCACCCACGGTGGCTCGGGCGCTCGACGAGTTGTGCTACTTGGAAAAAGCAGCGGCCCTGCAAATTCTGGCGCTCTCCACCGGACGCAAGCTGGCGCTGATCCCACCCGAGGTGGCCCAGCTGGCTTGTTCGCAATGGAACGATTACCCCACCCGATTTTCAGAGCTCCATCTGGACGCTGTGAAAAGCATTCTCGACCTGCAAGAAACGGACTACACCACATGAACCACAACATCATCATTACCTGCGCCGTCACCGGTGCCGGAGATACGGTTGACAAGCACCCTGCCATTCCGGTCACCCCAAAGCAAATCGCCAATGCAGCGATTGAAGCCGCCAATGCCGGCGCCACCGTGGTGCACTGCCATGTGCGCGATCCCAACACCGGCAAGGGCAGCCGCGACCCCGCGCTGTACCGCGAGCTGATGGAGCACATCAAGGCCAGCGGCGTGGACGTCATCGTCAATCTCACGGCGGGCATGGGCGGTGACCTGGAGATCGGCGCCGGCGAAAAACCCACGGCTTTTGGCCCGGGCACCGACCTCGTCGGACCCTTGGCGCGTCTGGTGCACGTAGAGGAACTGCTGCCCGACATCTGCACACTGGACTGCGGCACGCTCAACTTCGGCGACGGCGACACGATTTATGTCTCCACCCCCGCGGCTTTGCGCACGGGCGCCAGGCGCATCACCGAACTTGGTGTGAAGGCAGAACTGGAAATCTTTGACACCGGCCACCTGTGGTTCTCCAACCAGATGATCAAGGAAGGCTTGCTGAGCGACCCTATTTTTCAACTCTGCCTCGGCATTCCATGGGGCGCACCGGCGGACACCACCACCATGAAGGCAATGGTCGATAACCTGCCCAATGGCGGCAAAGGCGTTACATGGGCCGGATTTGGCATCGGGCGCATGCAAATGCCCATGGCTGCGCAAGCCATCTTGCTCGGTGGCAATGTGCGGGTGGGCCTGGAAGACAACCTGTGGCTCGACAAAGGCGTGCCTGCGACCAACGGCTCCTTGGTGGAACGGGTGATCAAGCTGATCGAATGCATGGGCGCAAAACCCATGACGCCCGCAGAAGGCCGCATCAAGATGCATCTCAAAACCCGCGCTTGATTAATCAACTCCACAGCACACCGCATGAACTTCAATACCAACATCAAACTTTTCGCAGCGCTGGGCACCGGCGTGATCGGCAGTGGCTGGATCGCCCGCGCACTGGCCAATGGCATGGACGTCATCGCTTGGGATCCCGCGCCCAACGCAGAATCAGCGTTGCGCTCGCGCATTGCCAAATGCTGGAGCGCGCTGGAAAAAAATGGCCTGGCAGCGGGAGCATCTCCGGACCGGCTGCGCTTCGTGGCGACCGTCGAAGAATGCGTACAGAACGCCGACTTCATTCAGGAAAGCGCCCCTGAAACGCTGTCCCTCAAAATCGCACTGCACGCCAAAATTAGTGCTGCGGCGCGCGGCGATGTGCTCATCGGCTCAAGTACTTCGGGCCTTTTGCCATCCGAGTTCTATGCGCAGGCAAAAAATCCTGAACGCTGTCTGGTAGGTCACCCCTTCAACCCGGTCTATCTGCTTCCGCTGGTCGAAGTGGTGGGCGGCAGCCAAACCTCGCCGGAAGCGATCCAGGCCGCCATTGGCATCTACAAGGCGATGGGAATGAAGCCCCTGCACGTGCGCAAGGAAATCCCCGGCTTTATTGCCGACCGCTTGCTCGAAGCGCAGTGGCGCGAGGCCCTGCACCTGATCAACGAGGGCGTCGCGACCACGGGTGAGATAGACGACGCGATCCGCTACGGTGCGGGCATCCGTTGGTCGTTTATGGGCAGTTTTCTGATCTACACGCTGGCCGGTGGCGATGCAGGCATGCGCCACTTCATGTCGCAGTTTGGACCCGCCCTGAAACTGCCATGGACCAAGCTGGTCGCACCGGAATTGACCGATGGGCTGATCGACGAAATCGTCGCTGGCACCCAGGTGCAGTTGGGTTCGCACAGCATTGCCGAGATGGAACGCTACCGTGACGATTGTCTGATGGCAGTTCAGGACGCGATTCGCGCCACCAAACAAAAACACGGCATATCGCTGGACGAATAGACCCCATGAGCGCACTGATCAAAACCTGGAGCGGCCCGGTAGACACCGCATGGGTGGACTACAACGGCCACCTGCGTGATGCCTTTTACCTGCTGATCTTCAGTTACGCCAGCGATGGCCTGATGGATTTGATCGGACTCGATGATGCGGGCCGCAAAGCAACAGGCCATACTTTTTATGCGCTTGAAACCCATCTCAATTACCTGCTCGAAGTAAAGGCCGGCGTGCCGGTTGAAGTACGCACCCAGATCCTTGCCTTGGACAAAAAACGCGTCGATGTTTACCACACGCTGCATGTTCATGAGAGCGACACCGTGCTCGCGGCCAACGAGCAAATGCTTATCAACATCGACAGCAGCGGACCCAAGTCCACCCCGTTTGCACCGCAGGTGGAGAGCCGTCTGCGTGCGCTCTTCGAGCCACATCGCAGCCTTGCGCGCCCGGCATTTGCAGGACGCGCCATCGCCATGCCGATATGACCCACAGCGACACACCCGCCAAGCGCCTGAGCACGCCGCTGGAAGGCACGCCAGCGCGCGCGTGGGACCCCAGCGCCGCCATTGCCACGCCACTGAAGCTTTACAACCCGCAAGTATTGCCCGAGTGGGTGGACTACAACGGCCACATGAGCGAGTCCTGTTACCTGCTGGTTTTTGGCGACAATTCGGATGCTTTTTTCCGATACATCGGCATTGATGAAACGTACCGTGACGTGCGCGGCTTTTCCTTTTATACGGTCGAAACCCACATCCATAACCTGCGCGAAGCCGCGCTGGGCGCACCCCTCAGACTGAGCCTGCAACTGCTGGACGCGGACGACAAGCGTATGCACCTGTTTCACAGCCTGACCCATGCTGAAACGGGTGACTTGCTGGCCACAGGAGAGCAAATGCTGGTGCACGTGGACATGGCGCAGGGGCGTGCGGCGCCCATGCCAGAGTGGCTGCATGCGCGGGTTCACGCGGTCAAGGCGGCGCATTCCCTGCTGGCGCGGCCCAAGCAGGCAGGCGCATTCATTGGTATCCGCAGAAAAAACTGAATACACCGGAAGAATTCCATGCACTTTGAACTCAGCCACGAGCAGACCATGCTGGTCGATACCGTGCGCAGCTTTGTAGAGACCGAGCTGTACCCGCACGAAGACCTGGTGGAGCGCACCGACGACATACCGCAGGCGCTGGCCGACACCATCCAAACCAAAGCAATGGACGTCGGCCTGTATGCCGCCAACATGCCCGAGGAATACGGCGGCGGCGGCTTGGACAACTTTGGCATCACGCTCCTGGAGCGCGAACTGGGCCGCGCTTCCTATGGCCTGCAAATGCTGGTGGCGCGACCCAGCAATATTTTGCGCGGCTGCACGGGCGACCAAGTAGAGGAGTACTTGCTGCCCACCATCCGTGGTGAGCGCCACGATTGCCTGGCCATGACCGAACCCAACGCGGGCTCGGACGTGCGCAGCATGCAAACCCGCGCGGTGCGCGATGGCAGCGGCGATAACGCGGACTACATCATCAATGGCAGCAAGCACTTCATCAGCCATGCCGACATGGCCGACTACGTGATTTTGTTTGCCGCCACCGATGTGGAGCAAACCAAAGCGGGCCCCAAGAAAAAAATCACCGGCTTTCTGGTGGACTTTGACACACCGGGTGTCACCAAACGGCGCGGCCCTGCCTGCGTTTCGCACCGGGGATACCACCAGTGTGAAATCTTTTTTGACAACGTGCGCATCCCCGCTTCCAAGCGCTTGGGTGAAGAAGGCAAAGGCTTCGACCTGATGGGCGAGTGGCTGGGCGCCACACGCCTGACGGTTGCCGCCACCAGCGTCGGGCGTGGCCGACGGGTGCTGGACTTGGCCACCGAATGGGCGGCTACGCGTAAGCAGTTTGGCCAACCCATTGGCCGCTTTCAAGGCACGGGCTTCAAGCTCGCCGACATGGCAACCGAACTGGAAGCCGCAGAGCTGCTCACCCTGCAAGCCGCGTGGAAGTGCGACCAGGGCCGCATGACCGACACCGATGCGGCCATGGCCAAACTCTTTGCCTCTGAAGCATTGGCACGCATTACCGACAACGCGCTGCAAATCTTCGGTGGCATGGGACTAATGAACTCGCTGCCGCTGGAGCGCTTTTGGCGCGATGCGCGGGTCGAGCGCATCTGGGACGGCACCAGCGAAATCCAGCGCCACATCATTGCACGCGCCATGCTGCGCGTGCATGGCGCCTGAGCGCATCCTCGCCTTATGGTCGCGCCACTACAACGCCTGCTGTCCCCACGATCGATCGCGGTAATCGGCGGCAATGCCGCAGCAGAAGCCATTCGCCAGTGCCGCAA
>Ga0209067_10001678_pt1 | contig 13425 bp, 11 predicted proteins | sample ColStrG_CSR_2013_FD_187199 | JGI IMG/M metagenome (GOLD analysis project Ga0209067, IMG submission 187199) | Freshwater sediment microbial communities in response to fracking from Pennsylvania, USA - Cold Stream Run_MetaG_CSR_2013 (SPAdes)... | ecosystem: Environmental > Aquatic > Freshwater >... | reverse complement strand
CATTTCCCTATTAAATTAATTCCTCCTTTAAATTTAAGTAAAAACATTAATTTGGACAATTTTGTGGACAAAGTTCTCCTTCATCCTGCGGTGGTGTTCCAGAGGATCCATTTCCAGTTCCACCGGCAGTGGTGGCTAAGCTTGTTATGGCCGTAGTGGTTGAGCAGGAGAAATTATCGGTATTTGCCTTTGTAATTGGGTCGATTGAAGTTTCTGTTAAAATAAACCGGTCAGAAATGGTACTGGAAGGTATAAGCCAGGAACTGCTCGTATTACTTGAGGCAATATAAATCCTAATTCCTGAGCTCGTTAGATCATTATCTAAATAATTTAAAAGGTTTAAATCAAACCATTCTGAATAATTCTGGATAGGGTGGGGGTGTTGGTAAAAATTATGAACCATGGTCTCAGCACTGGCTCTGGAAATACTATGGCTGGAAGGCGGGCAATTAGGATTATCGACACAATTCGAACAAACCTCAAATAATAAAGCCCCAGGAACTGAATTGGTAGAGTTTCCTATAAATGTGGATCCATAATTTGACATTGAAAACAATGGATCGCTGGCATTATGGTAATAATAATCTTTATGCTTTCGGGTGGAGCCTGAAAAAACCCCATTATCATGGGTGGCTACCAGGATGATTCGGTTAATTAGATTTCCTGAATTTGCCGCTAAATCATAGGCAAAATAGATTCTAATACCGTCTGTAGCTCCTATTCCGGTTTTTCCTTGTTTTTCCTTGTTTAAAATGCTTACTATATTATGCAGGGTAGCTTTAGGTATCCAGTAGGAGCAAACCTGAGGGGTTTTATCAGCCGAATGCAAGCTATTAAATTTTGCAATCATGGCCTGGGCCGTGCTGGAATCAATATTATTTAAACTTTTTTGAACCAGTCCAAGGTTGGGATGGGTATTTTTTGAAATTAGGGTGAAGGATAGGGTAACTAGGGTTATAATAAGTAAAGTGAAAAATAAAAAGGAATTTTTTTTCATGGAGGGCAAGGAATTAGGAGAGAATTTATGTGGAATTCACCCTAAAATTAGACAGATAAAACGGGTGTAAAAGGGATTCCTACCCTAATCAATACCGTTAAAACACCCTATTTATTATTCATCAAAAATCGGTTTGATAATAAAAAAGCCTTGTCATTTTCCTTGGCAAGGCTTCAGTAAAATTTTTACGAATGAATGTAAATCAAAAATTAATTATTTCTATTCCTTGGATGATTTCTTTGAGGATAATTCATGTGATATTTCCTCCATTAAGGGTGTATTATCCCCATAATCCATGAAACGAACAACCTTATTGTTTTCCCAACGGAGTGTAATATGACCCGGTTGAGTATATTTTTTATGGGTAAAATTTCCATCATAAATCCAGATATTCCAAATATTACTGTATATATTATTTGTTTTCGAATAATATTCTGTTTCAACATAATAACTGGACGTGTCTAATTTTATATTGGAAAAATACTTATACTGAAACTGGATAGCTTTCAAAAAGGCCTTTTTATCTACCGAATTGGAATCGGTACCTCCCAGGTAAAATTTACAATTATCTGAAAAGATCGATACCATGGCATTGGAATCCTTCTTTATAAAATCATTAACAAACTTCTTAACTTTAAGGCTTAGGGTATCCTTATCTTTAATTATACCTATAATATCCTTGTCCATAACCTTTTCAGGCTTTGAATTTTGGCAAGACCATAAGGTCAAAAATAAGGCAAGAATATATAGGGCTTTTTTCATGATTTAGAAATTAGTCTATTAAAATTAGTCATATAATCGCATTTATTTAATAAAATTGACAACACAGGAATTAAAAAATCTTTCAAAAAGTTTTCCATTAACCGATCCCTTTCCGGTTCTATTTTTAGGGCATGGAAGTCCCATGAATGCGATTGAAGAAAATGAATTTACCAAAGGGTGGCATTTAATGGGCACTCGTCTTCCGAAGCCGAAAGCCATTCTATGTATTTCTGCTCATTGGGAAACTCGAGGAACCTGGATAACTGCCATGGATAGACCTCGAACGATTCATGATTTTGGTGGTTTCCCCCCCGAGTTATATGGAGTTCAGTATCCAGCTCCAGGTAGCCCTGAATTAGCTTTGGAAATTAAAAAAAGAATAGATGGGTTTGCCATTGATTTAGATTCAAGCTGGGGCCTGGATCATGGTGCTTGGTCCGTTATTCTACATTTGTTTCCCCTTGCCGACATACCGGTATTACAACTAAGTCTTGATTATACAAAATCACCTGTTTATCATTTTGATTTGGCCAGGGAACTAAAATCCTTTAGGGAAAGAGGCATTTTAATTATTGCTAGTGGGAATATGGTTCATAATCTTAGAATGATGGATTGGGGAAGGGATAACCAAGGGTTTGATTGGGCCATCGATAGCAATTCCCGTATTAAGGACCTTATTTTAAAAGAAGATTATAAAGCCTTGATAAATTATAATTCTTTGGGCCCTTCGTTTAAATTGTCTATCCCGAGTGCGGAACATTATTTGCCCTTATTATATGCTCTGGCATTGAAATCCAATAGGGAGAAACTAGAATTTTTCAATGAAAAATTAATTATGGGATCTATTTCAATGACCTCCGTTTTTATCGGAAATTAACTTTTTAAAAGTAGCAAAAACGCAAAAAAACATCATCTCGTATTCTATTCCCAAAATTTAAATACTTATAAATCAGGGGTTACTTTTTGTTTTCATGCTGGATTAATTAAAAAATTCAAGATATGAAAACGAACCTTTTAACTCTCGGTCTGGTATTATTCATGGCCTGCAATTCCGCCTCTACGGAAGAAAAACTCGTATCGAACCAAACCCATTCGGCAGATTATTCAGCAAAAATGGCCGATAGTGCCTCCCTTAATTCCCAATCGGGTTTAATTCAAGAAAAAGAGGTTGAAAAACCAGAAAATATATCTCATCCTCCGAAATCCGATCAGGAGGTTCAAAAACCCCAAATAAAATCCTATAAAAAATTAATAAAGACGGGGATTATACATTTCAAAGTAAAAAACGTAAATGAAACCGAACAGTTTTTAATGGGATTATTAGCAAAATATAATGGTCAATTAATTCAGAATAACCAGAGTTCCATCCAGGGAGCCAGTGAAATGGTTAAACTAACCCGAGATTCCTCCCTTAAGGTAACGTCTCTGGTTATATCCGATAGCATGGAGGTAAAGATTCCTCACGATAAATTGGCGGATTTCCTAATTGATATCAGTAAGGTGGCCCTTTTGGTAGAAGATAAAGAATTTTTAACCGACGATAAAACCTGGGAGTTTTTGGAAAATCAACTAAAAGCAGAGAATCGTGAAAAATTTGCCAACAGAACCTTAAATGGGAAAATTCATAAGGATGATTTAACCCAGGTTTTAGAGCGCGAGGATGAAAAGGTGGATAAAATTATAGCCAATAGGAAAACCGATGAGGAAGTTGAAATGGCTAAAGTAAATCTTCGGTTTTATGAAAATCCGTCCATTTTTCAGGAAAAGATCCCCTTTTCGGAAATCTTATCCTATAAAACTAGTTTTGGGAATCGATTGGCATCAGGTTTTCAATCCGGTTTGGATTTGGCTGAAGAAACCATTCTATTTCTTGTAAAAATTTGGTTCATTCTATTAATAGCTTTTATGGTTTTTTTAGTTTTCAAAAAGGATACCCTGAAAAAATGGGTTCAAAACAAAAGAAAATCGGATTCGATCCCTAAGGAATAAACCGAAATGGTAAGGGAAATGGATTTTAACGATCTTCCATCCCTATTGAACGAACAGGAGTCTGAATTAACCGATGATAAAGGGTAAGCTATTCCATTTTATTACAATTTTGGTAGAAGTAGGATTTTTTGATTCGGGTAAAAGAAAATTCAAATCCCATAAATTGTGTTAATTTTAAATCTGTGAGCAAATTATTTCTGGGTTTTTGGATTTTACTTTTTCTTTTTTTTCCTCTTAAGGCAAGCTCTAGCCATACACATTCCAATAAAGCCTTACCAATACCCGAGATAAAAAAAAGACTTGAAAGCTATTTCTCTGGTTTAGATTCCATTTCTGATAGCTGTGTAGGGAGCTCGGGTGATCCGATTGTTAAAATAACTTTTGGTACCGGTCCTAATTATGGTCCCCCTTTAAGTGCTGGGATAACAAACTTGACCTATACCAATATGGGTTGCCCGGCAGATGGATTTTATACCCTTGCGAATATGTCGACCGATTGTTTTTCTGGGGATTGGCAGGTTACCCGAGATCATACGGGGGATCCAGGGGGGTATTTTATGCTTATTAATGCTTCCTATACTCCCAATGATTTTTTTGTTCAAAGGGTTGACAGCCTATGCTCGGGTACAACTTTTGAATTTTCCTCCTGGGTTATCAATATGAATAATTTATCGCATGGAAATGCGATTTTACCCAATATTACGTTCACCATTGAAGATTTAAGCGGGAAGGTTCTTCAAAAATATAATAGTGGAAATATATCCCAAACCTATAATCCGACCTGGGTAAAATATGGCTTTTATTTTACCACTCCCCCGGGGGTTAATTCGGTGGTGTTAAGATTAACCAATAATGCTCCCGGTGGTAATGGAAACGATTTAGGTTTAGATGATATTAGTTTCAGACCCGTGGGTCCTTCGATCACAGGATCCATTGGCAGTTTAGGTCAGACTTATCCGACCGATTCCCTAACGATTTGTCTGGGTAAGCCGGGTACCCCTTCTGTTTTGAATTTTTCGGCTTCCATTCAAAAATGTTTTAAATCCCCGGATTTCCAATGGCAGAAAAGTATGGACCTAGGAAAATCCTGGACCGATATACCCAACGCAATAACGAAAAATTATAATTTCCCTATTCAAGATACTGGATTATTTTATTTTCGTTTGGCAGCCGCACAGTCTGGAAATATTTCCAACAAAAACTGTCGTTTTGTTTCCCAGAACATAAAAATTGGGGTATACAATATTCCAAATCCTAGTATTCAGATTAATTCTACAGCTAAAATATTTTGTGAAGGCGATCTGATACAAATTTCTGCCCTTTCCCATGATGCTGGTAGCTCCCCTCAATATCAATGGTTTGTAAATGGGAAAAAAGCTGGAACGAATTCCCCAGCTTTTTCAAGCAATAGTTTGTTAGGAAAGGATTCTATATTTTGCTTGTTAACCAGTAGCCTCCCTTGTTCAGAACCCGTGGTTTCCAATATTATCGGATTTGAAGTTTCACCTTATCCTAAAGTTCAGCTAAATTCCGAATTTTATGTAAAAAATGGCAAAAGTTTATATCTAAATCCATTTTATCAAGGAACAATCTCAAATTATTTATGGACACCATCCGATGGATTAAGTGATCCTAGTCAAGCCAACCCCTTGTTCAGCCCGGTCAATACCACTACCTATACCTTGAAGATTAATAATTCTAGTGGATGTTCCGATACCGTTCATACCACAATTTATGTTATTTACGATTTAGATATACCGAATATATTTTCACCCAATAATGATGGTATTAATGATACCTGGGTGATCAATCATTTAACCGATTTTAAGAATAATACAGTCGATATTTTTAACCGATATGGGCAGTCCGTATTTCATTCATTGGGTTATGGTACTCCATGGGATGGCAAATTAAATGGCCTTCCTCTTCCTATCGGCACCTATTATTATGTTATCAATCCCCATTTTGGAAGCAAGATATTTTCGGGTTCAGTTACTCTAATTCGATAATCCGATTTATGAAACTTAAATGGATGATGGTTTTTATTTTAATGGCTTCCAGTGTACAGGCGCAGCAGCAACCTTGGTATTCCCAATATATTCTTAACAATTTTATTATTAATCCTGCCTTAGCAGGTATAGAAAGCTATTGGGATGCAAGGGCTAGTTATCGATACCAATGGCAGGGAATTCAGGGAGCCCCTATTACGTATTATGCCAGTGCCCAAGGTCCTTTGCGGGGAGATATTTTGGAAGATGAAAGTGCTACTACCATTCATCCTCAATTTAATGCGAGAGGCTATGATTATTGGAATAATTATCAAACAGCACCATCCCATTTTGGTATCGGTTTTACCTTAATAAATGATAAAACAGGTCCATTAAACAATACCTCGGCAAAGGCATCCTTAGCCTACCATTTAAAGGTATCAAGGGTTACGGCCTTAAGTTTAGGCTTCTCATTGGGATTGCAGGAAATTACCTTAAATACCCAAAATCTGTATTTTGGCGTTCAGAATCCCAATGATCCGGCGGTTTTTACCCAGGGTTCCCTCAATTCCATTAAGCCGGATCTAAACTTGGGTCTATGGTATTATTCCTCAAAGTATTTCTTAGGATTATCGGCTCAACAAATCATCCCTCAATCTTTGATCTTTACGGAAGGTCAGGTCCAAAACCCTTCTATACAAAAGGGAACCTTGGTACCCCATTTATTTTTGCAGGGAGGATATAAAATTCTGTTAAATCAGGATTGGTCGGTTCTTTCATCTTTCACACTTCGATCCATCAGTCCATTGCCTCTAGGCTTTGATCTGAATGCCAAATTTCAATATCATGATTATTTTTGGATGGGAGGGACCTATCGATTTAATTCGGGTTATGCTGCTATGATTGGCTTTAGTACCAATTTTAATATTCTGGTGGGCTATTCGTATGATTTCAATGTTTCCCCATTAAATTCAGTCGCAGGGGGTACTCATGAAATTAATATCGGTTATTTAATTCGAAACCGGCTAAGAGATCGGTGCCCTCGAAATTTATGGTAGTTTAAATATTTTAAAGCATTTTTGTTCAATAATAGGTACCAAAAAATGAATATAGGAATAGAAGTACAAAGACTATTTAGGCCCAAAAAGCATGGAATGGAAGTGGTGGCATTAGAATTAATCCGCCAAATCCAAAATTTGGATACCCAAAATTCTTATACCGTTTATGCAAAAAATGATCAGGATAGGGATTGTTTATCCGAATCAGCGAATTTGAAAATTAATACCCTGAATTCAAAAACCTATATGGATTGGGAGCAGTTTTCATTACCGAAAGCGGTAAAAAAAGATAAAATAGACTTTCTTCATTGTACCTGTAATACGGCTCCATTAAAAAGTCCAGTGCCCTTTATGGTGACTATTCATGATATTATTTATCTTGAAAACATAGAATTTAAGGGAACAGCTTATCAAAACTTTGGTAATCTATACCGACGTTTTTTAGTGCCCAGAATTGCCGAAAAAAGTCGTTTTATTGTTACGGTCTCAAATTTCGAAAAGGCCTTTATGCTAGAGCGCCTAAACATTCCCGAAGAAAAAATTAAAGTAGTGTATAATGCGGTGAATGAAAGGTTTAATACACATTATTCCGAAGCAGACAAGCAGGCATTTCGACAGAGATTCAATCTGCCTACGGATTATATATTATTTCTGGGTTATGCGGCTCCCCGGAAAAATGCTTTGGGTGTAATTCAGGCCTATGCTCAGTATTGTTCGAGGGTAAAGGATAATTTGCCTATGGTAATTTTAGGAAATGATAAAGCTTATGTGGAGGATGCTTTGGAAAAAATTGGAAAGGGTGAATGTATTGACCGATTCCTTTTCCCTGGCTATATTCCAACCCCCGATATGCCATTATTATATAGCACCTGTTCCCTTTTCCTTTATCCCTCCCTTCGTGAGGGTTTTGGATTGCCTATTTTGGAAGCAATGGCTTGTGGGGCTCCCGTTATAACCTCAAATACCTCCTCCATGCCAGAGGTGGCCGGTGATTCAGCCTACCTAGTGGACCCCTATAAACTGGAAGAGATTACCGAAGGCATCATTCATTTGAGCCAAAATGAGTCTCAAAGGCAAAATCTAATTTCAAAAGGATTAGATAGAGCCAAGTTATTTACCTGGAAATCAACCGCCGAAAAGATTCTAGACTTGTATTCCTTGATGAAATAAAGGACTTTTTCCTAAATTTCATTATTAACGCCAGTATTTTTGGGAATTAGCTGTTTTTATACCAGTTATATATTCGCTTAGGGTATTTAAATGAATTTCCAACCTTTTTAAAGCCGCTTTGAAAATGCCACCATCCATAATTAATCTTCTTGGGGAGGTAAAAACCAAGGATTTTGGATGATTAATGAGTTGTAATTTCCCTTTTTTCTTAAGATTTAGGGTTATGGTTCCGTCTTCCGATTCAGAGGTATATTCTTCGGATTCTTCCGAATTATTAAACACACGGTTCTTTTTTACATTAAATCCACCCGTTTCCCTACCCGTTTCCGTTACGAAGCCCATATTGAATCCCATGGTATTCATATGTTCATGTTTTTTTCGCCTAATGAATACCAGTACCCCTGTAATTCTTTCATAAATCCAGAAAATAAAACGTCCCATTTCCGCAGGGGGTACATAGGCATAGCGTCCATAGGTTCCTTTAATTTCCTCGGATTCAAGCATGGGTTGAACCATTAAGTTGATCCAATCTGGGGGATAGTAGGTATCTGAATCCGCCATTAAATAATATTTGCCCTTGGCTTTTTCCAAACCTTTGTCTCGAGCGGCCGCAATTCCCTGAACTGGCTCAAAAAAGTTTAATACACCTAATTCATCCAAAATTTCTTGGGTTCGATCGGTTGAATTATTATTTATTACAATAATTTCCGCATTCAAATCGGTATCATTGGAGGCAAGGGAGGACAGGGCTTTGAAAATATTTTCCTCTTCATTCCATGCAGGTATTACTATGGAAATCAGTGGATTAGGATTTTTAAATTTTGACAGCCGATTTTTGATATCATTTTTCTCATCTTCGGTGAGTTCCCAAAATTTTTTACCTTCATATAAATGAGGTTTAACCCAGTTGGGTAGTTTAAAGAATGACATGGAGCGTTAATTAGATTAGAATGAGAGGAGCGATGGTTGATTTTACAGAATTATTGCCAAATCATTAAGAAAATAAGGTTGTTAATTTTAGATTACGTCATTTTTAGTTAATGTTTTAAAACCCAAGTTAAATTACCCAATTCTTTGTTAATGTTAAATTAGCATTTATAATTTTTGTATTTAAATTTTTTGACACTATATTTTTCAACTATGGTTAATAATGAAAGCCTATTTCCGTTCCCAATTCAGAATAATTATCAAAAAAGGGTCGCCTATTTTTCAATGGAATATGCATTGGATCAGTCATTGAAAATTTATTCTGGCGGATTAGGGTTTCTTGCAGGTTCTCATTTACGATCCGCGTATGATTTAAAGCAAAATCTTTTTGCTATTGGCATTCTTTGGAAGTTTGGATATTACGACCAGATTCGGGATATCCAGGGGAATATGCAAGTTCATTTTACTCCTAAAGAATATAGCTTTTTAAAAGATACCGGGGTGAAATTTAAATTGGAAATTCATGGTTCACCGGTCTGGGTAAAGGCCTATCTTTTGGAACCTGAAATTTTTGGTTCAGCCCCACTTTTTTTATTGTCTACGGATATAGAAGAAAACGATCTCTTATCCCGTACCATAACCCATCGTTTATATGATCCTATTGAGGCAACCCGAATCGCCCAGTCTATGGTTTTGGGAATTGGAGGGGCCATGTTAATCGATATTCTGAATTTGAATCCCGATGTTTATCATATGAATGAGGGGCATTCCGTTCCCCTAAACTTCTACTTATATAGTAAATTAAAAAACCTGGAAGAAGTGCGGAAAAAAGTGGTTTTTACCACCCATACTCCCGAATTGGCTGGGAACGAGGAACATTCATATAGTTTATTAAGTGAGATGTCCTTCTTTTTTCACCTTCAGGATCACGAAGTAAAATCTATATTGGATTTAGAAGGTGAACGATTTAATTATACCCTCGCAGCCCTTAAATTTTCAAGGATTGCGAATGGGGTTTCCAAATTACATGGTGAAGTAGCCCGGCAAATGTGGAATTCCTATCCTGGAATTTGTCCTATAAAATCCATTACAAATGCTCAGAATAAAAAATATTGGGCCGATAAAGAATTTGATAAGGCATTGAAGGATGACCATAATGAACAATTAATTTCCAGGAAAATGGAAATGAAATTAGACTTATTTAAAAGGATAGCGGACCAAAGCGGTAAAATGTTTAGGCCGGAGATATTAACCATGGTTTGGGCACGCCGATTTGCAGGTTATAAGAGGGCTGATTTACTTTTATCCCGATGGGATGATTTTATGAGCTTGGTTCAAAATCAGGAATTTCCTATTCAGATAATTTGGGCTGGAAAACCCTATCCTGAGGACTTTGGCGCGATAGATATTTTCAATAAGCTCATTTCAAAAACCAGGGATTTGCCGAATTGTACCGTTTTGACCGGTTATGAATTAGAACTATCGGCCTTGTTAAAAAAGGGTTCGGACATTTGGTTGAATAATCCCCGACTCTATCGAGAGGCTTCTGGAACAAGTGGAATGACTGCGGCCATGAATGGCAGTATTAACTTATCGATTCCGGATGGTTGGGTTCCGGAATTTTGTCGGATGGATAAAAATTCATTTCTTATCGAGACGGCTCCTGATGATTTGAAACCCGAAACTAAGGATGAAATAGAAGCTAATAATTTAATTTTAGCCCTTAAAAATCATATCATACCCCTTTATTATTCGAATCAAAATGCCTGGCTTGAAATACTAAAGACGGCCGCCAGAGAAATCGTTCCAGAATTTGATTCCGATAGAATGGTTCATGAATATTATGAACTAATCTATTAATATTCGGCAATAAAGGCTTTTTAGGAACAATTAATAAAATCCCAGCGTAATAGTCGAGGGTTTCTAGGGTTCTTAGTACCTTCATAGCGCAAATATTTGATTTTTATATATTCTATGTTTCACAATCCGATAACTCGAAAAGAGGCGATTAAGAAGTCTCTTCTATTATTAGGTGCCGGTTATGGCTTGGCTTCTATGAGCATGCTTGGTGAAGGTTGTCATCCCAAATCGAAAGGAAATTTCAAATATGTCGTGAATTCCGATCAGGAGAAAATAATTGCTGAAATCGCTGAAATTTTTATTCCTAAAACAGAAACTCCCGGAGCCAAAGAAATTGGATTGGAAAAATTTATTATATCCTTTGTAAAGGATTGTTATGGTCCTGATGTTCAGGAAAGTTTTATTCGAGGATTAAACGATTTCTCAGAAAAAGTAAAAGGCGAATTTCAAACGGATTTTTGGAAACTCAGCTTTGAAAACAAGGAAAAATTGGTCAAGGAGGAGGATGCCCGTTCATTTACCTTTATGAGCACCGTGAAACGAAAAGTCATGAAATCGGCCCCTAATTTTTTTCAAATCATGAAAGAATTATGTGTTTTGGGATATTGTACCTCCGAAGTAGGGGCTACGGAGGAGCTTGCTTTTTTACCGGTTCCCGGACATTATGCGGCCTGTATTCCTTTAGCCCCTGGTCAAAAAGCCTGGGCAATTTCGAAATAAATTTTAAAACTTAAATCAATCCTAATGGGTTCGAATTCAAAAAATACATTTGATGCCATAGTCGTGGGTTCGGGGATTTCCGGTGGATGGGCGGCCATGGAATTATGCAAAAAGGGTTTGAAAACCCTATTATTGGAAAGAGGTCGTGATTTAGTTCATATTAAGGACTATACGACTGCCATGACGAATGTATGGGAATTTCCGTATAGATTAAGACATACCCAGGAGCAACTGGAAAAATTTCCGATCCAAACGAATTGTTATGCTTTCGATTCTGCAACAGAATCCCTATTTGTGAACGATATTGAAAACCCGTATACCCAGGTAAAACCCTTTGATTGGTATCGTGGATATCAAATGGGGGGAAGATCCTTATTATGGGGTCGCCAATGTTATCGGTTAAGCGATCTGGATTTTAATGCCAATCTTGAGGAAGGAATTGCCGTAGATTGGCCCATCCGATATAAGGATATTGCTCCCTGGTACGATTATGCAGAGGATTTTGTTGGGGTTAGTGGAAAAAATGAAGGCTTAAGTCAATTGCCGGATGGTCATTTTCTTCCTCCCATGGAAATGAATTGTGTAGAAGAATTTATGTCTGAAAAAATAAAGAATAAATTCCCCGAGAGAGTGATGACGCCTGCACGTCTGGCCAATTTAACCGTTCCTCATTTGGGTAGGGGACCTTGTCAGTATAGAAACCTCTGTACCCGAGGATGTCCATTTAGTGGTTATTTCAGTAGTAATTCAGCTACCATACCGGCAGCGCAAGCAACCGGAAATTTAACAATTAGGCCATTTTCCATTGTAACGGAAGTGGTTTTGGACCCTAATTCTTCCAAAGCGAAAGGGGTAAGGGTTTTGGATGCAGAAACCAAAGAGGTTTTTGAAGTTTACTCCCAAATCATATTTTTAAATGCATCTACCTTGGGAACCACTCAGATCCTTTTAAACTCTGTTTCTTCCCGTTTTCCAAATGGCCTTGGAAATTCAAGCGGTCAATTAGGCCATAATTTGATGGATCACCAATCTGGATCAGGGGCAAAAGGAACCTTTGAGGGATTTTCGGATAAGTATTATGTTGGTAGAAGGCCAGGAGGTATTCTAATTCCTAGATTTCAAAATCTGAAAGGGAAAGACAAAGATTATACGCGAGGCTATGGGTTTCAGGGAGCTGCCCAAAGAGAAGGCTGGGAAAGATTGGAAACCCAATCTGGTACCGGAACGGAATTTAAATCGCAAATTGGTAAACCAGGTCCTTGGACGGTATGGCTAGGAGCCTGGGGTGATTGTTTACCCTATTATGATAATAAGGTTAGCTTAAATAAGGATAAATTAGATATCCACGGACAACCTACTCTTAATCTGGATTGTACCTTCCGTGAAAATGAAGCCAAGATGAGAAAGGATATGGAACAAACTGGCAAGGAGATTTTGGAACTTTGTGGTTTTAAGGATATTCATGGTTTTCAATCCCAGAATCCTATCGGTGCAACCATTCATGAAATGGGAACAGCCCGAATGGGTCGTGATCCTAAAACTTCGGTATTAAATGGAAATAATCAAATACATGAAGTACCTAATATATTTGTCACTGACGGTTCTTGTATGACCTCTTCGGGAAGCGTCAATCCTTCATTAACCTATATGGCCTTAACAGCGAGAGCCTGTGATTTTGCATTTAAGGAATTGAAATCCGGAAATCTATAATTCTATTATTTTCAAAAAGATAATATTTTACCAAAACCCCATTTTTATGGGGTTTTTTGTTTTATGTTAAAATATTTAAAAATAAATCCATTTTTTATTGCCTTTATTGCAATTATTAAATTGTTATGTCGTTTCTTTTGTGACATTGTAAAAAACCAATTTTCCTGTCTACAGCCTATAATTTGCTTAGATTTTCCTAAAAATTAATTTTAAGTTAAAAAATGTAACCACGTGTAATGGTATC
>Ga0209067_10001677_pt1 | contig 13427 bp, 11 predicted proteins | sample ColStrG_CSR_2013_FD_187199 | JGI IMG/M metagenome (GOLD analysis project Ga0209067, IMG submission 187199) | Freshwater sediment microbial communities in response to fracking from Pennsylvania, USA - Cold Stream Run_MetaG_CSR_2013 (SPAdes)... | ecosystem: Environmental > Aquatic > Freshwater >... | reverse complement strand
TTGGTGAACTGGAGCGTCCAGTGGCCGCCGCCATCGGTGGTCTTGTAGATGCGGGCCTTTTCTCCGGCACCGCTGCTGACCAGATAGACCGTGAGAGCGTCGATGGCGCGGACGCCGCGGAAGTCGAGCGATTCGGCGCCCGGTACTTTCGAAACCTGCCAGGTGGCGCCGCCGTCGTTGGTGGTCAGATAGGTACCGTCTCCGCCGCTAGCCCAGACGACCTTGGCACTGACCGCACTGACACCGCGCAGCCCGGCGTCGGATCCGCTGGTCTGGCCGACCCAGGACTGGGCGCAGGCCAGACTCGCGAGGAAGAGAGTCGGCGGCAGTTTCATGCAGTTCTTATGGTATCGGAAGCTGTCAGCGTTCCAGACTGTCAGCGTTCAGTTCTTATAGCCGCGTTTGGGTTTGGACTGCTGGGGTGCGGCGGAAAGGGCTGCGGTGTTGCGCCGCGTGGCGTTGACCACGTCCACCGGGTGTGTCACACTTTGCCACATGAGGAAGAAGGCGAGCGTCCGGGATCTCCATCTCAAGACGAGCGAGATCGTGAGGCGGGTTGCTAACGGAGAGACATTCGTCATCGAGAAACGCGGGATGCCGGTAGCGGAGATCAGACCGCTGCCAAAGCGCACTCCGTCGCGACGCCTGCCCGATCGCCAGAGGTTCATCCGGAGCCTGCCAGCCGACATGCTCGATAGTGGCAGGATTCTCGAGCAAGACCGGTCTTGAGACTCTACTTCGATTCGGCCTACATCGCCAGGCCTGATCAGCCGGCCGGCTTAAGGAAAACACGCAAGGCTTCGAAGGAGATGGCCCACGCGCAATTGGGGCCCTCGTAACCTTTCCATGCCACCTCGCGTTTGACGAAGGCGGACTGGCCCGACAAGGCCAGTTCCTGATAGCTCCGCTCGCCCAGCGCCACATCCAGCCCGATTGACTTGGTGGCCGATTCCAGGCGGAAGGCCGCGTTCACCGTGTCGCCGAGCGCGGTGTAGTCGCTGCCGCCAATGATGGCCTGCCCGGTATTCACGCCGGCCCCGATACGCAGCGGCGCGGGCAGGGGAAGGGTGCGGCTGATCTCGCCGGTTGCCGCGTCGATCTCGCTCACCGCCTGCAGGGCGCGCAGCAGGTCCGGCCCGATTTGGCTCGGATTGTCGTGCACCCAGACCGCCATCACTGCGTCGCCGATATATTTCTGCGCCCAACTGCCCAGGCGTTGTGTGATTTGTCCGGCGCGCAGGAACCAGGTGCCGATGGTTTGCGAAAGCAGCGCCTCGGAAAGCGTGCGCGCCAGGGGTGTGAAATCCCGAATGTCCACCACCACAATGGTCGCCAGGCTGTGCGTGTGCAGAGCCGTGGTGGGAGCGTTTCGGGTATCGATATCCGGAGCCGGCAGGGCCGAAGCCGAACTCGATGGGTTCCGGAACAACAACTCCTGGTCGCCGAACAGCAGGCGGTCGTTGTCGTTCAGGGCCACCGGAAAGCTGACGCGACGGCTGTTGACGAAAGAACCGTTGCGGCTGCCCAGATCCACCAGGGCCAGGTCGCCGGTATCTTTGCGCTGAATGAGCGCGTGCAGCCGCGAGACTGACCGGCTGTCCAGCATGACCGTGCAACCGTCGCCACGGCCGATTGCCCAGGACTGGCCGCTGGCCAGAGGGAATCGGCGGCCAGCCTTTTCAAGGAGCAGATATGGGTCCAATGCCTGGCTCACCTTCTCCAATTTAGCAAACAGATTAGAGCTGGCCTCGAATCGCCGGCCCGGAACCTCGCCAATCTGTAGTCGACCGGCGGCACCATTTCGCGGGATATGGGCGGTGTGTAATAGGGCTACACTAAGGTCGGGAACTACCGATTCATCGCTTATGAGAACACGATGGACATATACCAGGTTTTCATTTACCTTCAGTTGCTGGACTTGCTTACCACTTTACTAGGCCTACGCATCGGCGCTGCCGAGGCTAGCCCGTTCATCCGGTTGTTGATGCACGCAGGACCGTTTCTGGGAGTTTGCGCCTCCAAAGTCCTAGCCTTAGGCTTGGGCGCAATCTGTATTTACTTCAACAAGCCGCACCTGATCCGCTGGGCCACCCATTGGTATGCCGGTCTGGTGGTTTGGAACCTGATGGTGATGCTGAGGGCATCCTGAAACAGCCAGGGACGTAGAAGAAGGCTCATTTACAGACGCGCCGGCCGGCCCATGCCGGGCGTCGGTGGCGGCGGAGGCGGAACCAAGCCATCGTCAGTTCTACGTCCGACTGACCTCGCGCTCAGCGCTCGTAGAATCGAGCGGAAATCCGGCTTCGGCATCGTTGCCCTTCAGTTCCCAAAGAGCATCTACAAAGCCCTGCAACACATCCAGCCGCTCGTCGGGCGTCAGAGACAACATACAGCGGATCAAGCTGAGATCCACTCCGTCCGCGGCATAAGCGGATTGCGCATCCATCCCGCTGAGGGTCGATTCTTCCAACACCTTCAGCTTACACCGTCGGACGACTAGCTGCCCTAACCAGCCAGGTCCATCGCCGTCAAACCTGCATGCTGCGCGACGTCCGCTACGCCATTCGTGTCCTGCTCCAATCGCCCCGCTTCACCGCCACCGCCATCCTGGTGCTGGCACTCGGTATCGGGGCCAGCTCCGCAATGTACACACTGGTCTACTCGGTGCTGCTGAAGCCCCTGCCGTATCAGCAGCCGGATCGCCTGGCGGTGATCCTCGGCAGCAGCGAAAAGCACGGCGGCAATTTCTCCATGCCGCCCGCCGACTTCCTGGATTTTCGCGGCCAGAACCGGAGCTTTACCGGTATGGCCGCGGCCGAAGTCTGGTGGCCGAGCCTGACTGGCAGCGGCGAGCCGGAGGAACTGCATGGCCTGCACGCTTCGGCCTCTCTGTTTGACGTCCTGGGCGTCCCGGCCGCTTTGGGGCGGACGTTCGTGGCTGAGGATGACCGCCCGGATTCGTCGCATGTGGTAGTGCTGGGCTCCGGTCTGTGGAAGCGCAGGTTCGGTGCCGACCGCTCCATCATCGGCCGCACCGTCACCCTGAACCACGAAGCCTACACGGTGGTTGGAGTCATGCCCGAAGGTTTCTATTTCCCGCCATTCTGGGCGAGCAAGGCCGAGATCTACTCGCCGCTGGCATTCACCGCCGCGAAAGCGCAGGACCGTCGCATCAGCACCCTGCGCACCTTCGGCCGTCTCAGGCCCGGGGTGACGATGGAGCAGGCCCGCGCGGACATGCGGCGGATTGCAAGCCGCCTGGCGCTGGACTACCCGCAAACCAACGCGGAACAGACCGCGACTGTTACGCCGATCCACGAAATGTCGGTGGGTAATGTGCGGGCCGTGCTGCTGATCCTGCTGGGCGCGGTGGGCTGTACGCTGCTGATCGCGTGCGCCAACCTGGCCAACCTGTTCCTGACGCGCGCCGCGGCGCGCCACAAGGAAATTGCGATCCGCCAGGCGATGGGGGCCGGACGCCTGTCGCTGGTGCGGCAGTTCCTGACGGAGAGCCTGTTGTTCTCGCTCGCCGGGGGCGCGATCGGCATCCTGGTAGCTTGGTGGGCGGTGAACAGCTTCGTTGCGGGAATACCGGATGGCGTCAACTTTCGGATGCCGCGGCAGAACGAGATTGGGCTCGGCGGCGTGGTGATCGCCTTCCACTTTGCAGTCTGCCTGGTGACGGGTCTGATCCTCGGCCTGCCGCCGGCCATCCAATTGTCGCGCGGCGATCTGAACCGGCCGTTGAAAGAGACGGGCAGAAGCTTCACCGCCGGCCGCTCGGGGCAGCGCATCCGCGGCGCGCTGGTAGTGTCGGAAATGGCATTGGCATTGATGCTGCTGGCGGGCGCGGGCCTGCTGATTCAGAGTTTCCGCAAGCTGAAGGACCTCGATGCCGGCTTCCGCCCGCACAACGTGCTGGCCATCAACGTGGCGGTTGCGGGGTCGGACCATGCGGATCCCGACCGCCGTGCCAACTTCTACCGCGAAGCCGTGGACCGGTTGCGCGCCATTCCAGGGGTGCGGGCGGCGAGCGCGGTGAACCACGTCCCGCTGGCCGGCGATATGTTTACTCTGGGAGTGCAGATCGAAGGCCGGCCGGCGCCTCAGCCCGGCGACGAACCGAAGGCCGTTTACCGGGTGGCGATGCCGGGCTACTTTGAAACCATCGGGATGGAGATCCTGGCCGGGCGCGATTTCAACCAGCGCGACATCGAAAGCACGCCGCGGGTGGCCGTTGTCAATCAGACCATGGCGCGCCGCTATTGGCCCGGTCAGAACCCGCTGGGCCAGCGTGTGCGCATGAACGTAGTAAACGGGTACACGCCCTGGATGACGATTGCCGGGGTCATCAAGGATGCCAAGCAGCACGACTGGGCCGCGCCAGCCGGCAACGAAATGTACATTCCGTATTGGCAAGCGCCGGACTACCTGCATAATGGCATGTCGTTTCTCACGATGACCCTGGTGGTGCGCTCCGCCACGCCTCCCAGTGCGATCGCGCGACAGGTTCGCGACCAGCTCCGGGCCATCGACCGCAACGTGCCGGTCACGTCGATGCTGCTAATGGAGGAGGTGGTGGCGGACGCGGTGTGGCAGCCGAGGCTGTCCATGGCGCTGCTGTCGGCCTTTGCCGGGCTGTCGTTGCTGCTGGCCACCATGGGGATCTTCGCCGTCATGTCGCACGTGGTGGCGGGGCGTACGCAGGAGATCGGCATCCGCATCGCGCTCGGCGCGAAACCGTCCGACGTTCTCGGTATGGTGATGCGGCAATCGTTCGGGCCGGTGGCGGTTGGCGTCGCGCTGGGCTTGGCCGGGGCATTCGCACTGACACGGGTGATGACGAACCTGTTGTTTGAAATCAGCCCCACCGACCCCGCGGTACTCGGCGGAGTGACCCTGCTGCTGGCGGCCGTGGCGCTGGTGGCGGGCTTCTTGCCGGCGCGGAAGGCCGCGCGGGTGGATCCTCTGGTGGCCCTGAGATACGAATGATGCGGGGCCGGTTGCCAATCGGTCGGTAACCACCCACGCAGGAATGCCCGTGCCACGTCGTGATAGCTTTGATGTTATGACTCCTGAACAAGCGACATTTCTACTGAACGAGATCTACCTGCCGCAGATCCGCAACGAGCATGCGACCACACGGCGCGTGATCGCGGCGATTCCCGCCGACCGCTCCGACTACAAGCCCTCGGAGAAGTGCATGTCGGCTCTGGACCTGGCCTGGCATATCGTGTCGGCCGAGCCGTTCTTTATGGGCGGAATCGTCGCCGGCAAGTATGAGCGGGGCGGCGGGGCGAGGCCGGAATCGGTGACAACGCCGGCGGAAGTTCTCGAGTGGGATGACGAAAACTTCGCGAAGGCCGTGGCGCAACTCGCCGCCCTCCAACCCGAGGACCTGGTGCGCCCCGTCGACTTCTTCGGGTTTATGACCGCCCCGGCGCTCAATTATGCGGGCCTGATGTGCAGCCATTCCGTGCACCACCGCGGCCAGCTTTCCAGCTACCTGCGCCCGATGGGAGCCAAGGTCCCCAGGATTTACGGCCCCAGCGGCGACGAGCCGATGTAGGCGCCGAACCACTTCACCCCCGGCTGTCGCGTTGGAAACGGAGTGAGGATTTATGGCAAACACAGTTTGGCCCGCGCTCTTGGCGACCGGTCTTTTCGCGCTGAGCGCGCAAGCCCAGGATAAGCCCGTCATCCCGGGCGATTCCACACGTGGCGCGCAAGTCTTCGAAAGCGAGCGGTGCATCCGGTGTCACGCTGTGAACGGCCGCGGCGGGAAGGTCGGAATCGATCTTGGGAAGATGATCAGCCGCAGTTACACGCCCGCGCACCTGGCAAGCGCCATGTGGAACCACGCGCCCGTCATGTGGGGCGCCATCGAAGCCGCCGGCATGGAAACACCCAAGCTGACCCCCACCAGCGCGGCCGATCTGTTCGCCTTCTTCTATTCGGCGCGCTTCTTCGACAAGCCCGGCGAGGTGGCGAGCGGCGAGGAGATGTTCGAGACCAAGCAGTGCGGCGTGTGCCACGGCATTACGGAGTCGCGCGCGGAAGGGGCGCCGGCGGTGAACAAATGGGACTCGCTTTCGGACCCGATTCTTCTGGCCCAGCAGATGTGGAACCACAGCTTTCGCATGCGGCAGGCGTTTGCCCGCCGCAAGATTGAATGGCAGGAACTGACGGCCGAGCAGTTGGACGACATCCTGGCTTACCTTCGCTCGCTGCCTCAGACCAGCCAAATCGTGGCGCACTTTTCCAACACCTCTGGCGAGGGCGGCGAGCGGGTTTTTCAGGCCAAGGGCTGCCCCATGTGCCACGTTGGCAGCCTGGCGCTCGAAAACCGCCTGAAGAACATGACCCTGACCGACATCGCGGTGGACATGTGGAACCACGCACCGCGCATGATGGCGCAGCCGCCGACGCTCACTCCGATGGAGATGCGCGAACTACTCAGCTATCTGTGGATGCGGCAGTTTGTCTACCCCGGAGGCAGCGTGGCGCAAGGCAAACAGATCTTCACCCAGAGGCGTTGCGCCGATTGCCACGCCGGCGGGACCAACGGTGCGCCGCAGTTGCCAGGGCAGGCGAAGAGTTATTCCGAGGTGACCATTATCGCGGCCCTGTGGCATCACGGTCCGCAGATGTTGCACCGGATGAAACAAGCCGGCATCACCTGGCCGCGGTTCGGCAAGCCCCAGGAACTCTCGGATCTGATCGCCTATCTGAATTCGGTGCAGTAGGCCTTGTGGGGCAGGTTGTGAACCTGCGGCGGATTGTTAATCCGCCTGCCGGCTGTGGTCGCGCGGCTTCCTTCCGCTATGCTCTACTTGTGGGCCTTCCCCTTCGCGATATAGCGCGCCAAACCTGCCCGCGCTGCCGGCAAGGCAAGATCTTCCGCGCGCCGCTGTGGCGCGGATATTTGGCGATGCATGAAAACTGCCCGGTCTGCGGGTTGAAATTCGAACGCGAGCAAGGGTATTTTCTGGGGGCCATGTACTTCAGCTACTTGATCTCGATTCCGCCCGTGCTGGCGCTGCTGCTGCTGTTCTGGCGGTACACCTCGTGGCGGTTCGAGTGGGTGGTGGTGGCGGCCTTTGTGGCTTACATTCCGTTCGTTCCGCTGGTCACGCGCTACGCACGCGTGGTGTGGCTTTACGTGGACCAGCACTTCGACCCAGCGGATTAAGGTTCAGTGGCCCCCGTCCGCCAGCGCCTGGCTTAATCTTTCCAACTGCGCGGCCTCCTCGGGGTTTGTGGCATAAGGCCGGCCCTTCTCAACGAAGGCGCGAGCCTTGGCGGCATCGCCCAGCCGGTAGTTGGCGTACGCCAGGTTGTAAAAGTAGCGGGGCGCTTCGGCCGGCGTCACCTTCTTCACTTGCAGCAGTTCGGCAATCGCCTCCGCGTACCTGGCGAGCCGCACGTAGGCGGCGCCTAATTCGAAGTGGGCCTCTTTCAGGCCCGGGTCCAGTTTGACGGCCGACTGGAGCGCGGTGACCGCCTCATCGTTACGGTGGGCGTATCCAAGGATGCGCGCATATTCCAGGAACAGGTGCGGGTGCGGGCAGCCCAGTTCGGCGGCGCGCGCAAAGTGGCGCAGGGCTTCGTCGCTCCTGCGCTGCCGCCAATTCCATTGCGCGAGACCTTCTTCCACTTCCCACCGGTTCGGATAGTCGCGCGCCAGTTGTTCGTAGGCAGCGTGCGCCTGGTCCAGCTTGCCCCGGGTGTTGGTGAGCAACTCGGCCAAAGCCAGGCGGGCGGGCACGCCTGCCGCGGTTTCGAATTCGGGCGTTTCCACCGACTTGGGCAATTGAATATCGAAGACCGCCGCGTGGATGGTGGCGTTGGTCAGGTAGACGCGCAGATCGTCCTGCACCTGGTCGATGGACTTGCCGTAGGCTCCTTGGAAAGCCGCGGGCGCGCCGCCTTCCTTCAGCGCTTCCACCATGGCGCGAAACTGCGGCCGGTAGGCGGGGTCGAGATTGAGCATGTGGACCAGCGCCCAACTCTCGGCATAGAACATGCCCGCCTTGGACCTTTCGGAGTAGAGCGGCGAGTTGTGGTCCACGGCCACCACTGTGCGGAGGTCGATCCATTTCTCGCGGAGCAGCGTTTGGGCGCGGCCGGCGATCACGTTGCCGACCACAATTTTCGAGCCAGTGGGTTCAAGGTTGGAGTATAGCTCCGCCATCCCCTCATTGAGCCAGACCGGCAGCGCCTGGTTCGACTGGTGAATCATGAGGTGGGTGAATTCGTGTACGGCCACTTCGTAGTGCTCGCGCGCGCCGCTCTCCATGACGATGAAATCGTGCTCGGTTCCGGGCTGGTAGAAGGCGGTGGCGAGTTCGTTAGGCCGGTAGGGCCGGTATTCGTCATGGGAGTGAAAGGCGACGATGCGCACCGGTTTGGCGGCGGCCAGCTTGGAGCCGAAGGCTTGGGTGAAGAAACTGCGCACCTGTTCGAAGTGACGGATGAGGTCGCGCCCGCTGCGTTCGCCGGCAGTGGTGAAGAGTTCGAAGTTGGCCGAGGTGATGCGCAGCCAGGGGTCCTTCGGCACGGCGCAGAGTGGGAGCGCGCAGCACAGGGCCAGCAGGCGGACTGGCGCGCGGCAGGTCATTGCAGCCCGTAGATTCGCACCGGGAAGGAGGATCGGCCGTCGATGCTAATGGTGATGGAGGTAGCTGCAATCGGCGCGGGCACTTGGAAATTGACCTGCACGACACCGGCAACCAGACCTGGTGCCTGTCCGCAATAGAACACGTTGAGCGGCGTCTGGCCAGCGTAGACCTGGCAGATAGGCACAAGCTCCGGGGGGAAAGGGTTGCTTGTCGCGCCCAACCCGGTGGCCCAGATCGACACAATGGATCCGGCCTCCGCCGGGTGATCGGGAGCATTGATCGTGCCGTCCTGATTCACCGCCTTGGCGCTCCCATCCGCGTTTTGGAAGATCTGAGGATCGGACGCGATCACCGAAGCCGCGAAACTGGGGCTGTTGACGCCGCTCGACATAATGCGAAGCTGCGTGGGCAGGGTACCGGCAAACAGGAACGGAATGGCAGCGTTGATCTGCGTATCCGAGACATAGAGCAGCGGAATCGCTCCGTCGTTGAGCAGGACCTGCACTCCCCCCAGCGACGTTGGGAACACACCCGAATTATCCGGTGTCGCGGCGGCCGGTGTGGTGGGCCCAATGTGCGGTCCGTATATCGAGACAATCTCTCCCGGAGAAATGCGCCCGCTCAGCAGACCGTAGGCCGCATTAGCCACACCGAAGATCCGCATCGTGGGTTTCTGCGAGGGCGCGATCGTGGAGACCATTCCGCTGGACCCGGCCACATGCAGCGTGCCCGCGGCATCCACGGCGATCGTTTGCGCCACCGTATCGTTGGGGTAGCGCGCCGCATACGGCAGAGCGGCGCCGGCGGCGTTCAACCCCACCACGAAATCGCTGCCCTGCGACCAGCCTTGCGCATTGGGGAAATCCGCGGACGCAGTGGTGCCCGTCACCCACACGTTTCCGCTGCCATCCACGGCCACGGCCTTGGCCTGATCCACGTCCTTACCGCCGATGTACGTTGCCCACACCATCGCGGAACCGGCCGGGTTGAGCTTGGCCACAAAGGCGTCGGAGAACGGCGCCGGAAATACCGGGGGCGTCGACGGCCCGTTGAAGACCGGTTGATACGCTCCGGCCGTGGCCGGAAACTTGGGGTCGGTAGTGGAGCCCACCAGATAGGCGTTACCCGCGGCGTCTACGGCCAGCCCGGAAGCGCTATTGGCGGGATTATTGAACGGCGCCAGGATGTAGTTCGTAGAACCGATCAACGTGAGGTACGCCAGCGCCGTCCCAGCCGCGTTCACCTTGGCCACGAACGCGCCCGTGCCCTTCTCCAGAAACGCCCCGGTTGTGGAGGGCAAGTCGTTGGTATCGGTATTGCCGGCCAGATAGGCGTTGCCGGCGGCATCCACCGCCACCGCTGCGCCCGAAGTGCTCCTGGTGCTCAAGAAACAGGAACTGCCCGCCCCGCAATCTTTACCGTGACCGGCAATCACGGTGGAGTACACGATCTTGTCCCCCGTCGCCGAAATCTTACTGAGGAAGGCGCCCACCACGATGGGCACGGAATTGAGTCCTATCTGCGAAGCCGGCAGGCCGGCAGTCACCGGAAAGGTGGGCGAAGTGGTGCTGCCCGTGACGTATACGCCGCCTGCCGCATCCACCGCCAGAGCGTTGATGTTGCCCGGAAAGTAGGTGGAAAAGATCATCTGGGTGGCATCGGGATTGAACTTGACGATGAAACCCGGCCCGGGCGTGGATTGGAGCGCGTTGTGCAGCGGAAAATTCACGGAGGAGGTGGACCCGGCCACGTAGATGTTGCCTGCGGAGTCGAGGGCAAGGTCATTGATGCCGTCGGTGCCTTTGCCGCTGAAGCCGGTGAACAGCATGATCTTGCCCGCGGGGTCGAGCTTCATCACGAAGCTCTCGGCGAATTGAATCCCGTATCCAAGGAGGAAGTCGCTCTGTGTGAGAAGCGCAATCCGGCTTCCGGCAATGTACGTATTCCCCGGCGCGTCCGCCACCACGCGCGCCACGCGGTAATCGTTGGTGTCCCCGATATACGTGGTGAATTCAGCGGCTCCCGAGGTCAGCGCGACGGCCGCCAGGAGCGCGAGTATGCGCATAGCTTGAGGTTAGCAGGACTGGCGCCGGGCAGGCCTGCAGACCTACCCCACAAGCATCCGTGCTGCCTCGGCGTACAGCTTCTGGTTCAGTGCGTCGCCATCGCTCAGTTTGAGGCCCGCCGTGGGAATCGGATCGCCGATGCGCCCGGTTGGCGCGAGGTTGGAGTATAGCTCCGCCATCCCCTTATTGAGCCAGACCGGCAGCGCCTGGTTCGATTGGTGAATCATGAGGTGGGTGAATTCGTGTACGGCTACTTCATAGTGCTCGCGCGCGCCGCTCTCCATGACGATGAAATCGTGCTCGGTTCCGGGCTGGTAGAAGGCGGTGGCGAGTTCGTTGGGCCGGTAGGGCCGGTATTCGTCATGGGAGTGAAAGGCGACGACGCGCACCGGTTTGGCGGCGGCCAACTTGGAGCCGAAGGCTTGGGTGAAGAAGCTTCGCACCTGCTCGAAGTGACGGATGAGGTCGCGCCCGCTGCCTTCCCCGGCGGTGGTGAAGAGTTCGAAGTTGGCGGAAGTGATGCGCAGCCAGGGATCCTTCGGGGCGGCGCAGAGTGGGAGCGCGCAGCAGATGGCCAGCAAACGGCGGGTCATTGTTGTATGTAGAGCAGCACCGGGTTGGAGGAGCGGCCGAGGGAACTGAGAGTAATAACGCCCGAGGCGGCCAACTGGAAGTTGATCTGTTCTGCCCCAGTAACGAGTCCTGGCGCCTGACCGCAGTAGAGCACATTAAGGGTTATCTGGCCAGCGTAAACCTGACAAAGTCCCGCGGTAAAAGGATTGGATGGTCTGCCCAACCCAGTTGCAAAGATCGACACGATAGACCCAGCCGTGGCCGGGTGATCGAGAGCATTGAGCGTACCGTCCTCGTTCAGCGCCGAGGCGATGCCATTCCCGTTCTGGAAGATCTGCGGGTCGGATGCGATCACGGTGGTCCCGAAATCGGGGCTGTTGACGCCGGTTGACGTGATCCGAATCGGCGTCGGAAGGATGCCACCAAGCACATAGGGGAAGGCGGCGTTGATCTGGGAATCGGACACGTAGAGCAGCGGAATCGGCTGATCGTTGACGAAGACCTGCACGCCTGCCAGGGAGCTTGGGAACGAACCCGGACCGTCGGGTGTCGCGGTCACCGGCGTCGATGGGCCGATATGCGGCCCGTAGATGGAGATAATTTCGCTCGGAGAGATGCGCCCGCCCAGCGCGCCGTAAGCCGCATTCCCGATGCCGAAGATCCGCATCGTGGGTTTCTGCGATGGCACGATCGTCGAAACCATACCGCTGGACCCCGCCACGTGCAGCGTGCCCGCGGCATCCACGGAGACAGTTTGCGCCACCGTGTCGGTAGGATATCGCGCTGCGTAGAGTAGCGCCGAGCCTGCGGCGTTCAAGCCGACTACGAAATCGCTGCCCTGCGACCAGCCTTGCGCATTGGGAAAATCCGTAGACGCGGTGGTGCCTGTCACCCACAGGTTCCCACTGCCATCCACGGAGACGGCCTGCGCCCGATCCACATCCTTGCCGCCGAGGAAGGTCGCCCACACCATCGCCGTACCGGCAGGATTGAGCTTGGCCACAAAAGCGTCTGAGGGCGGCGGCGGATACACCGGGGGAGTCGACGGACCATTGAAGGTCGGCTGATACGCTCCTGCGGTCGCCGGGAACTTCGGGTCGGTAGTGGAGCCAGCGAGGTAAGCGTTGCCCGCGGCATCCACGGCCAGCGCAGCCGCGGCGTTGGCCGGATTCGAGAAAGGCGACAGGATATAGTTGGTCGCGCCGATCAGCGCGAGGTAGGCTAACGCTGTGCCCGACGCATTCACCTTGGCCACGAAGGCTCCAGTGCCTTGCGCCAGAAACGCTCCGGCCGTGGTTGGCAGGTCGTTGGTATCGGTGTTGCCGGCCAGATACGCGCTGCCGGCTGCGTCGACCGCAACCGCCACACCCGCGGTGTTCCTGGCGCTAAGGAAACAGGAACTGCCCGCGCCGCAATCCTTACCCTGACCGGCGATTACTGTCGAGTACACGATCTTGTCCCCCGCTGCCGAGATCTTGGTGAGGAAGGCACCGGTGACGATGGGAACAGAAAAACCTACCCGTCCCGCCGGCAACCCGGCTGTCACGGGAAAGGTCTGCGAAGTCGTGGAGCCGGTGACGTAAGCATTGCCCGCCGAGTCCATCGCCAAGGCGCTGATGCTGCCTGGAAAGTAGGTGGAAAAGATCATCTGGGTAGCGTCGGGATTGAACTTGACGATGAAACCCGGGCCGGGCGTGGATTGGAACGCGTAGTGCAGCGGAAAATTCACAGAGGAGGTGGACCCGGCCACGTAGATGTTGCCTGCCGAATCGAGGGCAAGGTCTCGGATGGTGTCGGTGCCTTTGCCGCTAAAGGCGGTGAAGAGCACGATTTTGCCGGCGGGATCGAGCTTCATCACGAAGGCGTCGGCCGCGCGGTTGCCACCGATGTACGTATTCCCCGCTGCATCCGCCACCACGCGCGCCACGCGGTAATCGTTCACGTCCCCGATATACGTGGTGAATTCAGCGGCTCCCGAGGTCAGCGCAGCGGCCACCAGGAGCGCGAGTATGCGCATAGCTTGAGGGTAGCAGGACTGGCGCCGGGCAGGCCTGGAGGCCTACCCCACAAGCATCCGCGCTACCTCGGCGTACAGCTTCTGGTTCAGTGCGTCGCGATCGCTCAGTTTCAGTCCCGTCGTGGGAATCGGATCGCCGATCCGCAGCAC
>Ga0209067_10001676_pt1 | contig 13428 bp, 10 predicted proteins | sample ColStrG_CSR_2013_FD_187199 | JGI IMG/M metagenome (GOLD analysis project Ga0209067, IMG submission 187199) | Freshwater sediment microbial communities in response to fracking from Pennsylvania, USA - Cold Stream Run_MetaG_CSR_2013 (SPAdes)... | ecosystem: Environmental > Aquatic > Freshwater >... | reverse complement strand
TTTAAGCTTGGCGCGACCAAGATCAGATCTTTCGCCGCGTCAGGTGGCGCCCTGCGACTCGGACCAGCGCAACGCGGCCCGCACTAAATCGGTCGCGGTTTTCAACTGCAGCTTTGCCTTGATGTTGGCGCGATGCACTTCCACTGTTTTCACGCTGAGATGCAGCTTGGCCGCGATGTCCCGCGTGCCTTTACCTTCGCCAATCAGGGAGAAGACCTCGAACTCGCGGTCGGAAAGCCGGCCCATTGGCGAGCCGCCGGTCTCGGTGCGGCGTCCCGAAAAGATTTCCAGAATCTTGGCGGAGATTTTGTCGCTGACATAAATCTTGCCGTCCAAAACCTGGCGGATGGCCTCCATTAGTTTTTTGCCCCCCTCTTGTTTCATGATGTAGCCGCGGCCGCCGGCGCGCAGCACACGTTCCGCATAGAGGGATTCGTCGTGCATTGAGACGACCAGGATCAACGCGCCAGAATACAACGCGTGGATGTCTTTGATCAGCTCCAGGCCATTTTTGTCCGGCAGCGAAATATCCGCCAAGATGAGGTCGGGCTGGTTGTGGGACACCGCTTCAAGCGCCTGGGCGGCATTGTCGGCCTCCCAGGTGACGGTCAGGTCTGGTTCGTTGTTGATCAACTGCGCCAATCCCTGGCGCATCATCGGATGATCATCCACGATCAGCAGGCGTTTCTTAGCGGCGGGCTTTTTTACTTTTACGGGCACGTTTTTTACTTCCTGGTGGTTTGACTTTGACTGGGCGGGGCACGCTACAAACGACTTTGGCGCCGCCGGCAGGATTATGATCGAGAACCAAGGTTCCGCCAATCATTCCGGCGCGGGACTGCATGATGCGCAGGCCCATGCCGTTTTGTTTGGGCATCGTTTTCGGGAAGCCGGTGCCGTTGTCGGTGATCGCCACGAAAAGCTTGCCGCGTTGTTCCTTGAGTTGAATCTGGATGTGCGTGGCTTTGCCATGTCGGATGGCGTTTGAGACGGCTTCTTGGGCGATGCGGAAAAGCTGCGAGGCCAGGGCCTGATCACTTACCGGCACCGGGGGATCACCTTGGAAACGGCAGTCCACATTGAAAATCTTCCGGGTGTTGTCCGCCAGTTCGTGGAGCGCCGACATGAGGCCTTCCGATTCCAGCGTGACCGGCGAAAGCCCGCGCGCCAGCAGCCGCGTGTGGCTGATGGCCTCACGCACGTGGCCGGCGATTTCACCGACGCGCGCCGCATCGGACTTGGATTTGAGCGCGAGATTCTGTTCCAACACCTGGCTCATCAGTTCAATGCCCGCGAGCTGCTGGCAAAGTCCGTCGTGGAGATCCTGCCCGATGCGTCTCTGCTCGCGGTCGCTGGTTTCCAGAATCTCCTTTTCAAGGCGCTTGCGTTCGGTGATGTCGCGCACGAAGCCGGTGAAGATGCGGCGGTTGGCCAGTCGCACTTCGCTGACCGAAAGATCCAGGGGAAAGATCGTTCCGTCTTTGCGGCGGCCGGAAACCTCGCGGCCGATGCCAATCACTTTGGCTTTGCCGGTGTGCCGGTAATTCTCAATGTAGGCATCATGCTGCTCATGATAGGGGGAGGGCATGAGGAGGTTGACATTTTTGCCGATGGCCTCCGCCGGTTTGTAGCCGAAGATTTTCACCGCCGCCGGGTTCATGGACTCGATGAGGCCGCGATCGTCAATCGTGACAATCCCTTCGACGGCCGTTTCCAAAATGGCGCGCAGCCGCTCTTCGCTGTCATCCAGGGCCAGCGAGGCCAGCGCCAGTTTTTGTCGGGTGCTCAATTCGGTTTGCGCCGGGACGTTTGGGTGGTCGTGCCGCGCAACGGATCGTGCCTTTGGTTTGTTCTTCATGCCTGAGCTGAAGAACTATGGAAAACATCCGGGCCGATGCCAACTGCCAAAATGCGCGGCGCGGCAGGGCTTCAGTTGAGCCCGAGCAGTTGGGCCCGATATTTTGTCGGGGACTGGCCGAGGATGCGCTTGAACACGCGGTTGAAATGCGTCAGCGACTGGAAGCCGACTTCAAAGGCGATCTCGCTCACCCGCAGGTTGGGATTCAGCAGCAGGTTTTTTGATTTCTCAATCCGCACGCGCGAGAGGTAGTCCGTGAAATTGATGCCGGTGACCTTCTTGAACATTTTGCAAAAGTAAAAAGTGCTCGTATTGACCGCCTTGGCAACCTGCCCAAGCGAAAGCTCTTCCGTCTGGTGCTCGTTGATGAACTCCTTGGCCCGCGTGATGACCGGCGGTTCGGCATTGCCTTGCTGGACCACGACCTGGTTGCTCAGCATGGAAAGATGTTGGGCGAAGATGCTCAGCAATTTCACGACGGAATCATGGTGGGCGCTGGTGAGGATGGGCGTGTCAAAATAAGCCGCCTTGAGTTTTTCGCGATCCACATCCACCCCCCATTCCGCCGCCAGTTTGGCGGTGCGTTCAAATTGGGCTTGCGTCGGTTTCTTTTTGAAAACCTGGCCGGTTTGCAGGAAGCCTATCAGTCGGTCGCCCAATCGGACCGGTACGGCGGTATCGCAAAGGCCGTTGTGACAGGTCACCGTCTCGGGCTGGTGCGTGGCGCGTTCAGAGAGTTTTTCCTGCACCTGCAGACAGGCGGCGCAGGCGCGGCTCTTTTGCGAAAGCAGTTCGCAGAAGGCGTTTTCATTGCGCTTGCCGTGGAAGGGAAGCTGCCATGATTCCACCGGGCGCAGGGCCATCGGCAGCCCGGTCGCCTCGCTGAAGGCGCGTTCATATTCCTGGTAAATCTTAGATTTGCAGAGCGCCTCAATCAGTGCCCGGCCGTTGCCATTGCCATTGCCGTTTGGCAAGGCGAGCAGCGTCTTGGCTTTGGCGTCCGCGGCGCAAAGACCGTTTCGTGGCGCGGCGAACGAGTCGTTTTGAACTTCGGTTGGCCCGGTCAGTCGGCCGGCTTCTTGTTTCGCAAATGTTGTTTGCATGAGAGCAAATTACGAGAACAGATCGCGGCCGACAATTGGGACACCCTCTGATCAGGGTCTGGGAAAGCCAATTATTGGCTATAAGGGTTTCCCTGATGGAGGGTAATATTTAAGTCGGATCAAAGTTCGCCGGGCGGGCCGTTTCAGCGTGGGTTTCCGCGCGCGGGGAGGTGCTGGAAGTTCAGCCGAATTTTTCTCAGGCATAAGTCATTTTGAATTCGCGGGGCGGGTGGCGAGTGACACTCAACCCGACCAGCTTGGGAGCTGACGCGAACAATTACATTTGCAAGTCGCTCTGGCTGGATCCTTATGTGGACGGGGCGATTGCCGGGTTCCGAATTTACAACGGCGGCCTTTCCGCCGCGGAAATCGCGGCGACGGCGGCTCTGGGAGTCAATGAACAATTGAGCACCAACCATCCGGTATTGAGCGTGACCGCGACGGGGACCAACTTCACGCTGACCTGGCCACTGGCTTCGGCAGGTTACACGTTACAGTCGCGGACAAATTTGTCTTTTGGAAACTAGCTCAACGTCACTTCGCCCGTGCCGCCAATCGTCACAGGCCAATGGCAGGCTACCTTTCCGGTCTCAGCCAACCCATCGGCGGGGTTTTACCGCCTCTTGAAATAATCGTGGAATTGCTCTGCCAGCCACCAGCCTGACGTGGGCACTGGCAGCGCATTAGGCGAATCTCCGCAACTCCGGATCCCAACTTCGGGCGGTGCTTTTGACTCGAACCCGGCGGTGATGCTCATTTGATGGGCTGGCATCAGCTTGTTCCATTGGATAGTATAACTGCATGAAAAACTCGGGCGCTCTAAGAAGCTTTTTCATTTTCGATGTCGCGTCGCGACGTCGAGTGCTTTTCCGCATTTTTAGAACGGCTGCCTGCCTGGGTTCGTCACTACTTTCATGGGTCCATCCGCTGCGCGCTCAGGATCAAACCGTGGTTTTCAGCACCACCGACCCTGGCATTACGAGGTCCATCACCAATTGGGGTTTGGATACCTGCTGGGCCAATTTCGACAACATGCAGCGCGGGCTGATTTTCATGGGCACCAACAATGTGAACCTCATCCGGGTCGGCTTTTTTGTGGATGCCCAGTTAACCAACAATGACGTGACGTCCGCCGACAAGTCCGCGATGCAAACGTGCATCAACCTCGCGAACATGGCGACGTCTGCAACGCGTTGGGATATGAATTTGAACACCGGCGTGAACGCCTGGTATATCAGCGGTGCCAACACCGTTTATCCCGACCGCTGGGCCGCGGCGATCAATGCCTGCCAGCGGTTTTACAATCGCAGCCTCTGGATGGTCGAAGGCTTCAACGAACCCGACTACATCTACAACAACGAAGGTTCCGCCCAGAACCTCTACGATATTTTTGGCTATTTGCAGGCGTCGAACAATTTCGCGGGCACGTTGATGGCGGGCGGCAGCACGTTGAACACCGACCCGGCGGTTTCTTGGTTCAACACCGTGGCCGGACGCGCTTCGGTCGGCACGACTCACTGCCTGGCTGGCAGCGCCGCCAGTTATGTGAATTTTCTCCAGACCGTTACGGCTTACAACGCGATGCCGATCAATCCCGAGCTGCACAACGTCATGGAAGCCATCATGGGCGTGAATTACGGACTCCAGGGCGGCATCTGGTGGGGCACGGCTGAACGGGCGCGCGGTGAGTTTGTGAAAGCCTGTCAGGGTAAACGTCTCGGTTACGTGGACGATTTGGCGAAATGGACGGCGGCGGCAGTGTATCGCGGAACGAATGGCAATGTGCAGGCGTTCGTGGGCGCTTCCGAACGCATGGCCACCACGACCTCGTATCAATTTTTCTCCAAAGACCGCGACGTGTTTTACGACGGCGACGGGCCGCGCCGTGATTTTGCCGTGACGATTCCTGGCGGCACCGGCTATGCGACCGCCGATCAGCGCAATGCCGAGCGGGTCGTCAACATTACCTGGGGCGCGGACGTTCCCCCCGCCATCAACGGACGCTACCTCATTGTGAATCGCAATAGCGGCAAGGTGCTGGAAGTGCCCGGTGCCGGCTTGGGCAACGGTATCCAACTCGACCAGACCACCTACACCGGCGCGCTGAACCAGCAATGGGACGTGAACCCGATCCCGAGCACGTTCGGCGGCGACTACAGCTACTACTCCCTCAAGGCCGCGCACAGCGGCGTGACGGTGGACCTTAACAATTTTTCCTACGCGAACGGCGCCGCGATCCAGCAATGGAACGGCGGCACCAACGCCGTTGAACAATGGTATCTCCAGTACACCACGAACGGCTATTTCAAGATCCGCAGCCGATGGAGCAACAAAGTCATGGGCGTCAACGGCGCGTCAACGTCGAATGGCGCGCTGATTTTGCAATGGGACGACACTGGAACGCCGGATCACGAGTGGCGTTTCATCCCGACCAATGCCGCCGTGGAATTCGTTGCGCCCGCCGCGCCGACGCTGGTCACGGCCACGGCCAACGCGGTTTCCGTCCAGTTGAACTGGAAGACCAACAGCGAAGCCGACCTGGCCGGTTATACCGTGCTGCGGGCGACGAATTCCGGCGGGCCTTACGAAATTGTTGCGCGTGGACTGCCGAACAATGCGTTCACCGACAAGTCCGCCAATCTTGCGCGAACCTATTACTATGTCGTGCGGGCTACGGACAAATCGCTTAACACTTCGGGCAACTCCGCCCAGGTCAGCGCGACACCGACGCTCGGTCCGGTGCTCGTGGCCCGTTATAGTTTTGACGGGAACACCAACGACAGTTCGGGCAATGCGAATCATCCGATTGTCACCTACGGCCCGCCCACCTTCGTCGCCGGCAAATATGGCTCGGCGCTGAATTTGAGCGGCGCTGGTCAATACACCATGCTGCCGGCAGGGATGTTTGGCAGCATGACGAACTTCACCATTGCCGCGTGGGTGTATTGGAACGGCGGCGCGGCTTGGCAGCGCATTTTTGATTTTGGCAACGACACCACGCAATACATGTTTCTGACTCCGGGTTCTGGCAACGGCACGTTCCGATTTGCTGTCGCTACAAACGGCGGCGGGGCTGAACAAATTCTGGAAACGAGCTCCGCCTTGCCAACGGCGCAGTGGGTGCACGTCGCCCTCACGCGCACCGGCAACACGGCGAAGCTCTACACCAACGGAGTACTCGCTGCGTCCGGCATCGTCACGATTGCGCCCGCGAGTTTCAACCCGGCCTTAAATTATCTCGGCAAGAGCCAGTATCCCGATCCGCTGTTCAATGGCCGCCTCGACGAGTTTTTCATTTACAATTATGCGTTGAGCGACACCGAAATCACTCGGCTGATGAGCAACCTGCCGCCGCCGCCCGCCGCTCCGACCACCCTTGCGTTTCAACTCGTCGCGAATTCTTTGAGCCTATCCTGGTCATCGAATTATCTCGGCTGCCGGTTGCAGATGCAGACCAATTCACTCGGCACGAACTGGGTGACGGTTGGAACTTCTTCCGCCACCAACCAAATGCTCATGCCGGTTTCCCAGGTCGGCACCAGCGTCTTTTACCGACTGGTTTATCCCTGACCAGGTGCCGCCTGGAAGCGCCTTCGTCCGGCCGCCAAACTCGCCGGCTTGGTGGGCTTGCGACGCAGTGATGGTGGCTGTGGCCACGGGTGAAAAATCTAAGCATCGCCACGAGGGCGGCCGCGTTGCGAGTCGAGTTGACTGACGCAAGGACGCAGCAGATCAACTTGGAAAACTTTGTGGGCAGCGGAAAAAACCTCAAAGTCCGGTTGACCGAGAGCCGGGAAGGCAAAATAATCCGTTCCGAAGCCACCGGGCTCTGATCACTCAGAATGAACACCACTTCCAGGAGTTTGACCGTCGGCTGCCGGTTGGCGTGTTCGCCGGCGGCAGCCGCGCCGTCGTCTTCAAGATCGCCAACCGCTAAAGGGTTTTGAAAAGCGCGATTTCACCCATGGTTTTTTGCGATGACGCCTGGCACCCCGCAGCGGTGGTGCAGCGCGGCTTGGTGGCTTTGGCGGATCCGCGATTCGCTTTTGAGTTTGTCCCGCACGGCGTGAAAGGGTTGGAAGCCGGCCGGCACAAGTCTGCTTTGGTCGTGGTGGCGAAGGCGAATCACCTATGCGCGACGGATCAACAAGCTTGTCTGGACGCCGCTTCCTCGACGGCGTTCCGGCAATTTGTTCAAAGTGGCGGCGGGTTGGTGGCCGTTCATGCGGGCACGTGCTACAAAGATCTGCCGGTGATGCGCGCGATCACCGGCGGCGCATTCCTGCGGCATCCCGAGCAATGCCCCGTCTCGTTTGAGCTAAAGGCTGGGCATCCGCTGACGACCGGCGTGGAATCGTTCACTCAAACCGACGAGCATTATTTCATGGCGCTGGATGACGGGCAGGCGGAGGTGTTTCTGCTCTCGCGCTCCGAACACGGCCGGCAGCCCGCCGGCTGGACCCGCACCGAGGGGCGGGGGCGGGTTTGTGTTTTAACTCCGGGCCATAATCTGGAAGTCTGGTTGCATCCGATGTTTCAAAAACTATTGTCCAACGCGCTCCACTGGGCGGCTGAAAAATACTGAACCGTGCAAATGATCAACAACCCCATTCTTCCTGGCTTCCATCCCGACCCGTCCATCGTGCGGGTGGGCAACGATTACTACCTCGCGAACTCCACCTTCGAGTGGTTTCCCGGCGTGCCGATTCATCACTCGCGCGACCTAATGAACTGGCGGCTGATCGGCCATGCGCTCACGCGCCGGTCGCAGCTTGATCTACGCGGCGTGCCGGATTCCGGCGGCGTCTGGGCGCCGAGTCTGAGCCATCACGACGGCCAGTTCTGGCTCATCTACACGAATCTCCGCAACACCGGACTGGGCCGGCCGTTCAAGGATATTAAAATTTCTCTGACCACCGCGACGGAGATTTCCGGGCCTTGGTCTGATCCGATTGAACTGAATTCCATCGGCTTCGATCCGTCGCTGTTCCACGACGACGACGGCCGCAAATGGCTGGTCAACATGGAATGGGATTTTCGCAAAGGCCGGTATCGTTTCGCGGGCATCGTCATTCAGGAATACCATCACGCGCAGCGCAAACTCATCGGACCCACCCACAAAATTTTGCAGAAGGATCGCATCCTCACCGAGGGACCGAATCTCTATAAGCGCGACGGCTTTTACTACTTGATGCTCGCCGAGGGCGGCACGAGTTGGAACCACGGCATCTCCATGGCGCGGGCGCGTGTCATCACGGGCCCCTACGAACTGGACCCGCAACATTCAGTCATTACCGCGCGGGACGATTACAGCCTGGCGTTGCAAAAAGCGGGTCACGGGGAAATCGTACAGACGCAAGCTGGCGAATGGTATCTCGCGCATCTGGCCAGCCGGCCGATCAGTCCGGAGCGGCGCTGCAATCTCGGGCGTGAGACGTGTCTCCAGAAAGTGGAGTGGTCCAAGGAGGGTTGGCTGCGGTTGGCCGGCGGCGGACACCAGCCGCAAAACACCTGGCCTGCGCCAGCCGGGTTGTCGCCAAACCCGTGGCCCGCCGCACCGGTGCGGGACCACTTCGACGCCGACAAACTCGACGTGAGCTGGAGTTCCCTGCGCGTGCCGGCGGAAGAAGCCTGGTTGAGTTTCAAACCGCGGCCGGGCTGGCTGCGGCTTGCCGGACGTGAATCGCAGCATTCGCCGTTGGAGCAGAGTTTCGTCGCCAAACGTCAGCGCCATTTCCGTTGCTCGGTCGAAACCTGCCTGGAGTTTTCACCCACCCACTTCACGCAAATGGCCGGCCTGATGTGTTATTACAACGCCCGGAATCAATTTTATCTCCGGGTCACGCACGACGAAATCAAAGGCAAAGTCGTTGGCATCACGCTCACCGACAATGGCAGCTACGATGAACTCGGTGGCGATCTGGCGGTCAACGACTGGCCACAGATCTTTCTGCGCGCCGAGCTTGACCATGAGCGGTTGCAGTTTAGCGCCTCGCCCGATGGGAAAGCCTGGCAGAAGATTGGTCCGGTTTTGGATGCCTCAAAACTCTCCGATGACTACGGTCCCGGCTTTACCGGCAGCATGCTGGGTCTGTGCGCGCAGGATCTTGGCGGAACGCGCGCCGTTGCCGATTTCGACTACTTCGATTATCGCGGAGCAGATTCAAAACCATGACTCGTTTGGTACGACGAGGAGCCTCCGGGTTTCTTCGACCGGGCGGCTGGCCGATTGCAGCCGGAAGAAGTTCAATGCCATTCGACCGGAGGTGTCATTGCAAAAGCTGCGGACGTTCGTGGTAGGTCTTCAAGACAAGTTCGCCGAAAATCGTGTTGGCCCAGGCAAACCAGGGGCGCGTGAATTTCTTCGTGTCATCCTTGTTAAATGCCTCGTGCATGAAGCCCGTGCCGGCGTGCGTGCGCCGCAGGAGGTCCAGGCATCCGCGAATCTCCGCGTCGCTCGTGCTGGTGAGGCCTTGCGCGATGACGCCGAGCGGCCAGACCATGCCCATGCCGACGTGCGGCCCGCCGAGCCCGTTGCCGACCTTGCCCTGGCAGTAATAGGGATTGTTGTCGGAAAGCAAAAGCCGGCGGGTGCTTTGATAGAGTTTGTCATCCGTCTTCACCGCGCCGAGATAGGGCAGGGAGAGGAGGCTGGGAATGTTGCCGTCGTCCGTGCAATAATAATTTCCGAAACCATCCACCTCGTAGGCATAGACGCGGCCGGCTTTTGGATGGTTGACCACGGCGTATTCATGCAGCGCCTGCTCGACTTCATCAGCAAGGGCGCGGCATTGATCCGCGAGAGTTTTGTCCTGCGGGATTTTTTCCACCATCTCCGCCGCCTGCCGCAAGCTGACGATGGCAAAGAAATTCGACGGAACTAGAAAGGGAAAAATCGTGGCGTCGTCGCTGGGGCGGAAGATGGAATAAATCAACCCCACCGGCCGGCAGGGATTGCCGTAGCCGCGGCCGGGCACGGTGTCCGTCTGCCATTCCGTGCGGCGCATGAAGTGGTAGGGACCCTGGCTGGTCTTGCGTTGTTGTTCGCGAAACGTTTGCAGAATCAGGGCGATGGCCCGGTGCCACTCGGCGTCGAATGGTTTGGCATCGCCGGTATTTTTCCAGTAGTTGTAGGCCAGCCGAATGGTGTAGCAAAGCGAATCCACCTCCCACTTGCGCTCATGCACGCCGGGTTTCATGTCGGTGAAATCGCTCTTCCACTCACTCACCTTGGTCTCGTCCTTGTAAAAGGCGTTGGCGTATGGATCCTTCAGAACATTGCGGGTCTGCCGGTTGATGACGCCCGCGATCAACTGCTGCAAGGCCGGGTCATCCTTCATCAACGGCAGATAGGGCCAGACCTGCGCGGAACTGTCGCGCAGCCACATCGCGTCAATGTCGCCCGTGATGACATAGGTGTCCGGCCGGCCGTCGATGATTTCAAAATCCACCGTGGTATCCAGAGTGTTCGGGAAGCAGTTGCCGAACATCCACGCGAGTTCGGGGTTGCTGATGGCGGCCTGCACCTTGGCAATGGTTTGTTCGACGGCGGCACTTTTGAATTTCCGTTTGTTCTCCGGCGTGCGCACGACGGGGAAGTCCGTGTTCGCCCCGAAGCTCGCGGGAGCGAGCGCCAGTGCGGAGGCGGTGATGGTTGTATTGCGGATAAATTCTCTGCGGTTCATGGCGTTTGAGAGTGGGTTGGTGGTTTAGTTAGCCAGTTCCTTATATCCGATGCGATGGCCTTTGAATCCATAGAAGGCCAAATAGAGATAGCCGACCAGCACGATGCCAAGCGACATGCGAACGCCAAACTTATCCATTAACGCGCCTTGGATGAGCGGCATAATCGCACCGCCCACAATCATCATCACCAGCAACGAGCTGCCTTGACTGGTGTCTTTACCCAAGCCGCGGATCGAGAGACTGAAAATGTTTGACCACATGATGGAGTTGAACAAACCGATGCCGATGATTGACCAGAGTGCCCACTCGCCTTTTGATCCCATCGAGAAGCAAGTGAGAGCCACGGCCACGAGGGCAAACAGTCCGATCATCCGTCCGGGATTGGAGCGACCGAGCATGAAGAACACAAAACTCATTACCACCATGCCGACATAAGGAAGAATGGTCAGGGGATCGATGTAATGGCCGTGGGTGAGGTTTTCCTTGAAGGTCGCGTTCAAAAAGATGATGCCGGTGCCGATGATGGCAGCCAGGCCCATGAAAGGATACTTCCTTGAAGGCCGAACATTGCTCAAAGAAATCGCACCCATCAGACGCCCGATCATCGTGCCGCCCCAATAGAATGACAGAAACTTAGCCGAAGTTTCCTCCGGCATTCCCATTACGCCAGGGTCTTTCAAGTAGTTGATCAAGATACTGCCAACCGTCACCTCGCTGCCGACGTAGAAGAAGATGGCCAGCCAGCCCCACACAAAATGTTTGTGCCGGAACGCCTTCACGCCGGACTCAATCTTGCCTTCCTGACTGAAGTTGGGCAGCGAGATCATTTTGAAAATGGCCGCCAGCATGACGAAGGCGATGCCGAGGCCCACGTACGGAAGCTTCACGGCGTTCACGCCGCCGCTGCTGGTGTAGATTTCCTTCGAGCCAAAGAGAAGTATTCCACCAACGAGCGGCGTGATCACGTAGCCGAGTGAGTTCAAGCCTTGCGAGAGATTCAGGCGGGACGGCGCGGTTTCCTCCGGCCCAAGAATTGTGACGTAAGGATTCGCCGCGATTTGAATGATCGTGATGCCTGCGCCCAGCACGATCAATGCGCCGAGGAACAGCGGGTATTGCTTGGTCTCCGCCGCTGGATAGAAAAGGAAACAGCCGATGCCCGCTACTAACAAACCCAGCACCAGTCCGTTTTTATAGCCGATCTTGTTGATCGGATCGCCTTTGGAAGCAGAGATTAAAAAGTACGACAAGGAAACCAGGAAGTACGCGCCGAAGAAAGCGAACTGCACGAGATTCGCCTGGGTCTGGTTCAAGTTAAAGTCCGCCTTAAACTTCGGGATCAGCAAATCGTTCATGCAGGAAATAAATCCCCACATGAAGAACAGGCTGGTGACGATGACGAACGCGAAACGATTGCCATTGCGCGCGGGTGCGTTGAGGTTGGTGCTGGTTGTAGGGGTGGAGGCCATAAATGCTGACGAATTATTTTGACTGGGGTTGGTTTCAGTTTTTAACGGTGATGCGTTCCAAGGCTGAGGTTGAGGGTTCAGACGGACTGGTTGCCATAGTGATTGATTTAGGTTCGGCGCGTTGGTTTGTGACGGGCAATTACACGTTTGTGCAGACCCATTTGCAATCAGTTAATTTGCCTGATCTTGATTTGCTGGGCAGGCAACGCCTGATCGGGCTGCGGCGATGGTTGGTTGAGGTTGTTTTCAAAGTCCACACAGGATTGTTTAATCGGGGGCGTTAGGGCGCCACCAGGCGGAAGAAACTTGCCCCATTGCTGGCGGGCAGGGTGACGGTTAATTGGTTGTTGGTGTTCATCGCCGCGTTCGTGGCCTGTGTCCAGGTGATCGGCGGCGTGACGTCCAGGGTGTAAAACAAATTCCAGTCACTCGCCCACGCCGGCCAGGACACGGCCACCGAGTCGGGGGCGGCAAGGGCGATGTTGAGTTCCGGCTTCGGCAGGAGGATCCCAGCCGATGTCGCGGCCGCACTGGAGTTGCACGCGCTCACGGCGGTGAGCTGGTAATAATTGGTCTGGCCCACGACGGCACTCGTGTCCACGAAACTGGTGGCGGTGATGCCGGCGGCCACCAAGTTGAAAGGGCCGCCGGGGCTGGTGGCAGAAGTCAAGTTGTAGCTGGCGGCCCCGGATACACCCACCCAGCTCAGTGAAATCTGGCGGTTGCCCCAGAAGCCACTCAGGCTGGTGGGGGCGGCGAGGGTCTGGGCGGCGGCGGAAATTCCGTATTTGCATTCGAGGCTGTTTTCCTCGATGGCCCGGCCGGCATCGGACAAGGCTGTGCCGAAAATTTTCACCTCGGCGATGTCGCCGTTCAAAAAGTTGTTGCCGGTCTGCTGTGCGCCCAGCGCCAGACGGGCGGGGGCGATGAGGGAATTGGTGTTGCCCGTGGTCGTGCCGGCGAAACTGCCGTCCACATACAGATCAACTTCGCCGGAGTTTTTCACGCGTTTGAAAGTCAGCAGATGCGGGTTGCCATCGTTATATCCGGCGACTGAATTGGCTGACACATCGGGATTGCCCGTGCCCGCGGAGATCTGGCCGTTGGCAAACAGGCAGGTTCCAAAGTCCGTGGTCGAGCCGGACACCTCGCCATTGACCAGGCCCGCGCCCTGCCAGAATAAATTGCCGGAACCCAGCCCTTGTGTGCTGCGGAAGACGCAGAGGATCGTGAAGTCGTCCTGCACCGGGCGGTTGAAAGCCAGACTGTTGTTGGCCGCGCTGTTGAAACGGCCGGCCGTTCATTTCAACAG
>Ga0209067_10001675_pt1 | contig 13431 bp, 12 predicted proteins | sample ColStrG_CSR_2013_FD_187199 | JGI IMG/M metagenome (GOLD analysis project Ga0209067, IMG submission 187199) | Freshwater sediment microbial communities in response to fracking from Pennsylvania, USA - Cold Stream Run_MetaG_CSR_2013 (SPAdes)... | ecosystem: Environmental > Aquatic > Freshwater >... | reverse complement strand
GCGCAAGTCGTCAAACGCGCCAGGCCTCTGCCGGTCAACGTTCTTGCGGGCGCGCCGGGATTCACATTGCGGCAACTCGAGGATCTCGACGTGCGCCGCGTCAGCGTCGGCGCCGCGCTGGCGCGGGCGGCGTGGGGCGGCTTCATGCGCGCGGCGCAGGACATCGCGCGCAATGGTCGCTTCGACAGTTTCGCCGACGCGGCGCCCTTTGCGGAACTGGACCGGCTGTTCCGCAGCAGCGGGACGTGACAGCGCGGCGGCGCCAACTCCTATGGTCAATTTTTACGGTTAAGTCCGCGTTAAGCAGTTCATGCCAATTTGTCCCTCGTTCCAAGCTGCGCTCCGCCATCGGTTTGCGCCGAACGAAGGGATTGTCTCATGGCCAATTTGAAGGCCGTTGTTCTCGCCGGCGGCGCAATGTTGGCCGCTGCAAGCCTCGTTGCGCCAAGCCTCGCGCTGGCCGCCGATCTTCTGCCCCCGCCGCCCGCGCTCGAGCCTGGGCCGCCGCTGGCTTCCCTTGATTTCGGCGGCTGGTATCTGCGCGGCGATGTCGGCGTCGGCGTTAACATGCGCAGTCCCACGATGCAGATCAGCCCGGACCCGCTGATCGGCGCTCCGGCGGACGCCTTCAACAGCTTTTACAATGCATCGGTCTCCGCTTCGAGCCTGTTCGACGCGGGCGTCGGCTACCAGATCAATAACTGGCTGCGCCTGGACGTCACCGGCGAGTATCGCGGGGGCTCGCATTTCCAGGTGCTTGAGCAGGTCGGCGTTCCCTCGACCAACACCCAGTTCGCCGATTTCTATCGCGGCAACCTGAGCTCGCTGGTCGGGCTGGTGAACGGCTACGTCGATGTGGGGACCTGGTATGGCATCACGCCGTATGTCGGCGCCGGCGTTGGCGTCGCGCGCAACACGCTGGCCGGCGTCACAGACACCGGCTTCGCCTATCCGGGCACAGGCGGCGGCTTCCCGACTGGCGGCTATCTCGACGACGCCTCCAAGACCAATTTCGCCTGGGCGCTGATGGCCGGCCTCGGCTTCAACGTAACCCAGAACCTGAAGTTGGATCTGGGCTATCGCTATCTGAACCTCGGCAAGTTCACCTCGGGAACATCGCACTGCTTCAATGGCACCGGCCAGGGCGGCGGGTTCAGCCCCGCCAATTGCGGCGGCAGCGGCTATACGCTCGCGTCGACGACGAACCTTGCGTCGAGCGACTTCCGCCTCGGTCTGCGCTGGATGCTGGGCGAGGCCACCCCGGCCTACGCGCCCCCGCCGATCGTTCGCAAGTACTGAACTGACGAGACCTGACTTCATGCGGCGCCGGGCAGCCCCCGGCGCCGTTTGCGTTTGAAGCCACGGCGTCAGGCGCGCCCGCGGCGCGATTTCTCCGGGCGCACCAGGAGATCGACAAAATTGCGCAGTTCGATGCGACGCGCTTGCGGCTCAATGACCTGATCATCCAGCCCCAGCCGCCACGCGAGATCGCGCCGCTGAGGATCGAAATTGAGTGCGCGCAAGTCGGCGACATAGCGTGAAGCGTCTTCCTCGGACGAAAAAAAGCCTTCGCAAGCCAGCTTTGCCTTGCGTCGATCGATGATGGCGGCGATGTCGCCAAGCGAGAATTCAGGGTGGTATTGGACGCCCCAAAACACTCCGCCATCGCAGATGATCTCCGCCGCCTGATTTGGCGAAAGGCGGTTCGCCGCAAGCGGTACGGAATTGGCGGGCGGCAGCGCGACGATATCGAGATGTGTGCAAGGCGCATCGAACGCGGCAGGGCGGCCCGCCAACAGCGGATGTCCTCGGCCGGCTTCCGTCGGAGCAATGTTTCGCGCGATGCCGATCTCTCGCCCCAGAGGATTGCGCAGGACTTGCCCACCGGCCGCAGCGCAAGCCACCTGCAGACCCCAGCATGAGCCAAACAAGGGCGTGCGCACCGCGAACGTCGCTCGCGCGAGTTCAACTTGCGCATCGATTTCCGGCCCGCCATCGTAGAGGTTGAGCGCCGAACCGGTGATGGCGACGCCGTCGTAGCCGCTCAATCCCGCCACATCGGGAATGTTGGCGCCGCGGTCGGCGGGAAAGCAGACATCGCAGATAGCGTCCGGAGCGATCGCCCGCAAGACCTCCGCATAAGCCTCGCTCGACGCATGGCCGTATGCGACGCGCTGCGCCTCGCGCTCTTCATGCGTATTGCCTTCGACGACGAGCAACCGTAAAGCCATCGCGGCGGCGCCCCCTCGCGCTACAATCGAGGGTGTAACGGACCGCGGCCTGCCTGGAAAGCGCTCCTGACCCATCTTGCGATGAACGGCCAATCCCTTCCGGCGCGCGTCTGGCTTGCGCTGTGGAACAATCCCGTCCTGCTGCTGACGCTGACGACGCTGACGTGGGCTGGCCATTCGGTGGTCGGCCGCATGGCGGTCGACCAGATATCGCCGATGACCCTGACTTGCGGACGCTGGCTGCTTGCGGTGGCGCCGATCGCTTTCGCCGCGCGAAGGACGCTGCGCCGGGATCTTGAGATCCTGCGCGCGCACTGGCTGTATGTCTTGGCGATGGGCGCGCTCGGCTTTACCGGGTTCAACGCGCTGTTTTATATTGCAACCCATCGCACAACCGCGCTTAACCTGTCGATCATTCAGGGAATTGTTCCCGCGGTCGTCCTGGTCTTCGCGCGCCTTGCTTATGGCGCGCGCATCGGCGCGCTGCAGGCCCTGGGGACGGTGGCGACGATGATCGGCGTCGTCGCCATCGCCGCGCAGGGCGATTGGGCGAAGCTGGCGTCGTTCGCCTTCAACAGCGGCGATCTCCTGATCCTGCTGGCTTGCCTGATCTACGCGGGCTACACGACCGGCTTGCGCAGCCGTCCCCGGGTTTCAGGTCTGGGCTTTCTCGCGATGCTGGCCTTCGTGGCGCTGGTGACCTCCGCGCCTCTGCTGGGAATCGAGATCGCCTCGGTTGGATTCATCTGGCCCACGATGAAAGGCTATCTGGCTCTGGCCTACGCGGCGTTTGTCGCCTCGTTTGTGTCGCAGCTCCTCTTCATGCGCGGCGTCCAACTGATCGGTCCCGGTCGCGCCGGGGTGTTCGTCAATCTGGTACCGCTGTTCGGGGCGCTGATGGCGGTTGGCTTGCTTGGCGAGCCCTTCGCAACGTACCATGCTGTGGCTCTTTGTCTGGTCGTCGGCGGCATCGCGCTGGCGCAGGCAGGTCCGAGACTGCCGCCAAGCCGCGCGAAATACGATTGAGGAACCGAATGGGCCGGATGATCACTCTCAAATGCAGCGATGGCGTTGAAATCGGCGCCTATCGGGCCGACCCGGCTGGCGCGCCGCGCGGGGCGATCGTGGTCGTCCAGGAAATTTTCGGCGTCAACAAGCATATCCGCGACGTCGCCGATCGCTACGCCGCCGAAGGCTACCTGGCGATCGCGCCCGCGCTGTTCGACCGCCTCGAAAAGAATGTCGACATCGGCTACGAGGGCGCCGAGCGCGCGCATGGAATGGAGCTGGTCGGCAAGTCGCCGCGCGAATTGGCGCTGCGCGATATCGCCGCCGCGGTCGAGGTCGCCAAAAGCGCTGGCAAGGTCGGCATCGTCGGCTTCTGCTGGGGCGGCGCGCTCGCCTGGTTCAGCGCCGCCGAAATGCCGGGAATTTCCGCGGCGGTCGGCTATTACGGCGGCGGCATTCTCGGCGCGAAGGATTTGAAGCCGAAGGTTCCGATCATGCTGCATTTCGGCGAGCAGGACGCCAACATCCCGGCGGCTGGCGTGCGCGAATTCGCCGCCGCTCGGCCGGACATTCCTGTCTATCTCTATCCCGCCGGCCACGCCTTCAATCGCGCCGCCGACCCCCACGCCTATCACGCGCCCAGCGCGGAACTCGCGCTGAAGCGGACGCTGGAGTTTTTCGCCAAGAATTTGGGGTAGGACGCGCAAAACCGTTCTCCCCTGGCGGGAGAAGGTGGCGCGCAGCGCCGGCGGACGAATGCCGCGCATTCGCTCGGGGATGAGGGGTTGGTTCGACCGGGCGAGTCAGCAGTAGCGTTCACTCCGGAGCCGACCCCTCAACCGTCGGCTTCGCCGCCACCTTCTCCCGCAAGGGCACGGCTGTCCGGGGAATGAGTCGATTGGCCGCAGGCGCATGCCCGGCGATCCGGGAGATTTTCCGGTACTTTCTGGTTGTCGAGACTCAGAAAGAGGACCGGGCATGCGGCACGTTGATAGCATCTTCACGAACCTTCTCAAATTCATTGACCGGCGGGCGTTCAAAGCCCGCGTGGCGCGCCTCGATGGCGACGCCTACGACAAGAGTTTTGGCAGCTGGGAGCATCTTGTGGCGTTGATTTTCGCCCAGTTGAGCGCCGCGACAAGCCTTCGCGGCTTGGTGACGGCGTGGAACGCCAACGCGCACGGGCATTATCATGTCGGCGCCGGTCCGCTGGCGCGCTCGACGCTTTCGGACGCCAACAGCCGCCGCCCGCCCGGGGTCTTCGCCGAGACGTTTTCCCTGCTGACGGGCGAGCTCGACCGCAAGACGCGGCGCGAGGGCGCGCAGATGCTGCGCCTGATCGACTCGACCCCGGTTCCGCTGAGCCAGATGTGCGATTTCGCCCGCTGGAACGGCCGCATTCGCGGCCTGAAAATGCACGTCGTCTACGATCCCGGCGCCGACCGGCCGATGCGGGTCGAGATCACGCTCGCCAACGTCAACGACGTCGAGATCGGGCGCAAAACCCAGCTCGAAGCGGGCGCGACCTATGCTTTCGACAAGGCCTATTGCCATTACGGTTGGTGGGCGCAGATCAATGCGGCGGGGGCTTTTCTTGTCACCCGCCCCAAGAAAAACGCCCGCTTCAGCGTCATGGCCGCCAGGGTGCTCGCGCAAACCCAAGGCGACGGCTTTTGCGTCCTCGCCGACGACCAGGTCGCCCTCGCCAGCAAGGGCGACTCGCAACTGCCCATTCCCTTGCGCCGCATTCTGGTTGAACGCGAAGACGCAAAAACCATCACGCTGCTGACCAACGACTTGACGCGCTCCGCCGTCGAAATCGCCGCGATCTATAAAGCCCGCTGGCAAGTCGAATTGCTGTTTCGCTGGATCAAACAGCATCTCGAAATCCGTTGCTTCATCGGGCGAAGCCAAAACGCCGTGAACCTGCAACTCATCGCCGCGATGATCGCTTTCGTCCTGCTGCGTCTGGCCGCCCGCCTGCACGGCGTCACGCTCCCCGCCCTGCGCTTCGCCGAACTGGTCGCAGCCGGTCTCTTCACCAGGCGTCCCATCGCTAGAATCGACAAGCCGCCGCCCGTCAACCCCGCCAAACCCCAACCCAAATCCTCGCCAAATCAATGCGAGTTCAGCTATGCTTGAATTTCCCCGGACAGCCGTGCCCTTGCGGGAGAAGGTGTCGGCGATAATCCGCGACGCGTCCTCACCCGACAATCTCCGCTTTCTCCAGCACCGCATGCATCAGCACGTTCGCGCCCGCGGTCGACCATTCCTGCTTGATGTCTTCGCTTTCGTTATGGCTGACGCCGTCGACGCAGGGCGTGAAGATCATCGAGGTCGGCGCGACGCGCGCCATGTAGCAAGCGTCATGCCCGGCGCCCGAGACGATGTCGCGATGCGTCAGCTCGAGATGCTTGGCCGCGCGGCGCACGGCGGCGATGCAGCCGGCGTCGAACGGCACCGGCGGATAGTAAAACACTTCCTTCATATCGTAGGTCAGGCCGCCTCGTTGCGTGATCTCCTGCACGCCCGCCTTCAGCGCGGCGTCCATCGCATCGAGCGTCTCGCTGATGGGATGGCGGAATTCGCAAGTCATGAACACTTCGCCGGGAATGACGTTGCGCGAATTGGGATAGGGATTGAGCATTCCCACCGTCGAAACGCCGAGCGGCGCCTTCGACAGGCCAATCTGGTTGACGAGTTCGACGACGCGCGCCGCGCCCAGCAGCGCGTCCTTGCGCCGCGGCATCGGCGTCGATCCGGCGTGGCTCTCGAAGCCGGTCAGGCGGATTTCGTACCAGCGCTGCCCCTGCCCGTGGGTGACGACGCCGACATCGATCGATTCATCTTCGAGGATCGGCCCCTGCTCGATATGCAGCTCGAAGAACGCATGGATCGGCCGCGGTCTTGCTGGCTCCGCGCCCTTATAGCCGATGCGTTCGAGTTCATCGCCGAGCTTCTTTCCGTCCGCGTCGACGCGCGAATAGGCGAACTCCTTGGTGTAAGCGCCGGCGAAAACGCCGGAGGAGATCATCGCCGGCGCGTAGCGCGAACCTTCCTCGTTGGTCCAGTTGACGATCTCGATCGGGCGGCGTGTTTTGATTTTCAGATCGTTGAGCGAGCGGATCACTTCGAGCGCGCCCAGCACGCCGAGCGCGCCATCAAACTTGCCGCCTGTCGGCTGCGTGTCGAGATGGCTGCCCATCATGACTGGCGGCAGTCCATCCTCGACGCCGGCGCGGCGCGCGAACATATTGCCCATCTCGTCGACCTTCAGCACGCAGCCTTCGGCCTCGCACCAGCGCGCAAACAGCGCGCGGCCCTGCTTGTCGAGATCGGTCAAAGTCAGGCGCTTGCAGCCGCCCTTGGGCGTCGCGCCGATCTTCGCCATCTCCATCAGCGCGTCCCAGAGGCGCGATCCGTTGATGCGCACGTTCGACAGGTCGGCCATGCCTGCTTTCCCATTGAAATCCCACACGACGCTATTATGAATTTGACCAAATGGTCAAATGCCGTATTTCTATGCTGCGCGCCGGGTTTTGCGGCGTCCGGCAGAGGCGATTCATTGAATAAAGCGGTTCTCAAAGGCTCCGTCCGACAATCCAATGAACGGGCAATTCTCGCCGCCGCCGAAGAGGTGTTCGCCGAGGCGGGTTACGGGGGCGCGACCACCGCCGCGATCGCCGCACGGGCGGGCGTCGCCAAGGCCAATCTGCACTATTATTTCGACACCAAGGAGGCGCTTTACCGCGCCGTCATCGAACAGGTTTTGACCGCCTGGCTCGAAGCCGCTTCATCATTCGACATCGCCGACAATCCCGCCGAGGCGCTGGCGCTCTATATCGGCGCGAAGATGGATCTGGCGCGCACGATGCCGCTCGGCTCGCGCATCTGGGCGAGCGAGATCATGCGCGGCGCGCCGGTGATCCAGGATTTTCTCGAGACGACGCTGGCGCAATGGCTGGCCTCGCGCGAAAAGGTCGTGCGCCGCTGGATCGCCGAAGGCAAGATGCGGCCGATCGAGCCGCGCTTCATGTTCTACATGATCTGGGCGACGACCCAGCACTACGCCAACGCCGCCCACGAGATCGCCACGCTGGAGCGCGAGCGAAGGCTCGACGACGAGCGGTTCGAGGCGGCGAAGAAGCAGGTGATCGAGACGATCGTCGCGGGGCTGGGGGCCAGGTAGCCCCTCTCGCCGCGCACGCGGGGAGAGGGGTATTGTTGGGGGTCGTCGCGTGAAAAAACGGTGAGAACGAAACTGTCAGAGACCATTCCTGTGAACGTGGCTTCGCAACGCATCAGCGCCGATGGCCTAATGGAATGTTTGATTACTACCTTTAGCGCCAGCGCGATCAACGAATTCCGAAACTTCCTTGCCAAGCATCCGTTCGTTACAAAGTGGTCCATCGCGTGCGATTTTGTGATCAATGGGCAGGACGCGACAAGCGACGCCTATGCTTTTACCTTCTTTCCTTACAATGCCGATTTCGCGGTAACTAAAGCCAAGATCGTGAAACTGGTGCCGAAGGATTTCAAGAAGGCGAAAGACATCACGCCTCTACTCAAGGAGTTCTTCCACAGCGGAGATACATTAACAATTTGCCTTCTGACGCCAAAGAAGTTCAATGCGCTGGGCGACATTCACTCGGTTAGAGTCTCGTTGGATGAATCGCTCAAGACAATGCGAAACTGGCACGACGCGGACAATCAGAAGGTTGTGATTAAGGCATTCGAGCAACTCAGGCAGAAGGCGAACGCTAACAACTTTAGCGCGCAATTAATGTCCACGATGATGATTGCCACTGTTCTAGCGGCGTTCTGCGGGATCGTTCTTGCGCGAGAGCGCGAGATTGAGATCGTCGGGTGGTTTCCCGACCGTGACAACATTACGACGTCATACGACCGCGTCGCAAATCACATGTTCGCGGTCAATTTCTCGGCGTTTTGCCAGAGGTACGGAATTGATGAGCGTTCAATCAAGACCGTAATCGGACTTCCCGAAATTGATCCCACCAGACCTAAGCAGACATGGTACGACGAATTGGTTCGCGTCCCCGATTTTCTCGCGGGGCCGTTGGCGGGATGGGACTACGAAAAGAACCTTGTGACGGGCCGACAAAAATACTTGGAGATCTTGCAAGGGGCGGTGGCGGATAACCCCAACTTGATCACGCTTATTTTGAAGGAAGCGGACAAGGGTATCGGCGTTAGCCGTCTGCTCTGCTCCAAAGAGCCTGTCCACAATGCGCCCCCGCACGCTGTTTGACCTACGCGGGGCGGTGGGATTTCAATCGCCGACGTTAGATCGAGGATAGCGGAATGCAAAAATACCTTGCGCAAGTTCCACACGCCAGAGAATCACTTGCAGTGAGTAGATGTTCGTGTTATGTTCCAAGCAATCGGGAATGTTGGAGTTGGGATGGCAAGCATCTCACTTGATCGGCCGCGGGTGCTGGCGCGCCGCGCGCTATTGAAGGTTTTCGGACTGCTCATCGCATTCCTGGCGATAGCGGGCGCTTGGGCGGCGGTTCGGGAGCAGGAGCGGAACTGCAACAGCGCGTATTGGAAAATACTGGTCTATAAATTCGAGCCGGAACTTTACGCGAAGAAGTGCGGCTGCCCCAACAATCTGGATTTCACTTTTTCCTGCAATTCGCAATATATTGGCATCTTCTAGGACTTTGGTTCCAGACGATGGTTACGCCGCCGGAAAAAAGTGACGCGTTTTGGCGCCCAAGGTGCTGATATCGTTCAGTCGCTGCCAGAAGTGGGCGATATTATACTTGACGGGACCAACCACTAGGTATCGCTCGCCTTCAACGCTGCGAGTCTCGCTTGCTTCTCTTGCTCGGTTAACGACGCTCTGATTGTGGGCGGCTGTAGATCGGCAATGGCCCGTCTTTCTGCCTCATGTGCGGCGCGCGCTATCTTTTCCGCCTCTATGGCCCCTATCCGCGCCGGGCTGTCATTGTCAGGCTTTCGCGCTTCGCTTGGCCCCCTGCGATTGCTGCTCTTTCTCGACATGAACCACCTTCGCAAATGCACGTTCAAATGACTTCGGGTCGTTGTCCGTTCCGATCTCTCGCGCAGTGTCACGAATGCGCTTGGCGCGCTCCGCGTCGGTGAGGGTGGTTTTCTTGGCTGGCATTTATTACCTCGCTTTACTCACCGCCATTTAACACGATTTCGCATGATTTGGAGCTTGAAATATGGATATTTCCCCAATCTGCGATGAGGCCCCGCTGCTTGATTGCGCCGACGAATCGGTCATCATAGGCGACATGGCCGATTTTCCAATCTTCGACTACCCAAAGAAGGAGATCGTTAGAGCCGGGAAGGCTCTGAGCGGATCGATGCCGTGGGACCCTGATAAGATCGAAGAATATCTTCACATTTTCCGCATCGCTTACGCGTGGCGCAATTCGCACGCTTTTCCTATGAGAAAGATCAGATACGAACTTGGCGGGAAAATTCGTCGGCGCGGTAATGGAATTACCGCTGGCCGGATTAAGCGGATGCGTTCGATCAGATTGAAGCTATCTCGATCAACCAATACATTGCGGCAAATGCAGGACCTCGGCGGCTGCCGAGCAATAATGGATTCGATGGATGATGTTATATCTATCGCTGAATCTTACAAAATGGGAGACACTGCGCACAAAATTATCCGAGAAGATGACTATGTTGCGAATCCTAAGCTAGGGGGCTATCGAAGCCATCATTTCGTCCTGTCGTTTAATCCGGCACATGGCGTCGATAGGGGTTTTGAGGGCCACCGGATCGAAGTCCAAATTCGGACTAGATTGCAGCACGTGTGGGCAACCGCCGTTGAGTCGATTGGACTAATCCGCGGTGAAGACTTGAAGGCCGGCGACGGCGACCCCGGGTGGCTGTATCTCTTTGCCCTGATGTCCTCCGAGTTCGCAGAAGCCGAGCGTTGTCCTATTTGTCCAGACACCCCTGACGACAGGGCGCTAAGACTTGGCATAATAAGAGAATTGAACCGCAAATTGGACGCCGTCAATACTCTAATCAAAACAAACGGGGCATTTCAGGTTGCGGAGTCTTATATATATATATAAAACCTCCAAATACTTCTTAATGCAATTCGATAGCGCACGGGAAATTGTGAATATTACTGGATATTCAAGTCCATCGGGCGGTGCTAGTAATTACGATACCGCTGAATCAAGTCAAAAGGCTGTCAATTCAGTTCTTGTCGAGGTCGACAAATTCGACAATTTACGGGCCGCTTATCCGAATTATTTCCTAGATGTAAGCGCTTTTACCAATTATCTGAACCGGATTGTTCAGGGTAAAGAAATGATCCCGCCTCAAGCGCCCTCTCAAGGACAGGTCGTTCGACCGGCAAATGATCTTTCTTGGCTTGCCGACTATCGGCGTCCGAGCCGCCGTCATTCTTGAACTGGCGGCTCTATATTGCTCTTGGCTTTTGCTTCGCGGCCATACCGACGCCTTCCCTCAGTTAATCGTTCGATAGGTCAAACGCTTGCCAGAAACGCCGCGCAAGGCGAGGTCGGCGCGGGCAATATCATTGACGCCCAATTTGACGCGATTGGAATAGCGGAAGTCAAATTCGGCCAAATAGCGGTGCAAGTGCTTCTCTTGGCAGTGCTGATAGACGCCCTTCATTCCGCGTTTGAAGATCGAATAGTAGCCTTCAACGGTATTGGTCGAAACGACGGTATCGGACAACTTGTCGTAATATGCATATTCCTCGCGGCTGTGATCTACCGATTGGTGCGAGACGAAGTCCTTTCCGAGCTTGATATAGGTTCCGGCTTCGTCGGTCATCAAGCGGCTTTCGCGGTCGATATTGGCTTTGATGATTGGAACGATTTCCTCTTTGGTCACGCGATCAATGTGGAAAGAACGCGCCGAACCGTCTCGCTCCACAAGGGTCAAGACGACGTTCTTATGCCAGCCGCCACGACGGCCTTTCGCAACGCCTTGCTTGCGGCCAATGTAGGTTTCATCAATCTCGACAATATCGCCAGCGCCGCCCATAGGCGCGAGCGAACCGTCACGCATCGCCTCACGAATGCGGTGGCCCATGAACCAAGCGCTTTTGAGAGTTATTCCCAAGGTCCGGTGCAACTGGTTTGCGCTCACTCCCTTTTTGGACGAGCAAACCATATGGATTGCAGTCAACCAGTCGCGCAATTGGATATGGCTGTCCTCGAAGATAGTCCCCACCTTGACGGTGAACTTCTTACGGCACGCGTAGCATTTGTAGAGGCCGGGACGGTCGCTCTTGCCGGAAAGCGCGCCGGACTGGCCGATGACGCCGCAGTGCGGGCAGTTGCGACCGTTGGCCCAAATCCGCGCCTCGACATAGGCATAAGCAGCGGCTTCGTCATTGAAGTGAGCGGCGGCGAAAATGGGCTTGGTCACGGTGAAAACTCCTTATGCCGCAACCATATACCTAGTGGTTGGTCCCGTCAAGTATAATATCGCCCAGAAGTGCGGTCGCGGCAGTCAGGCACCGGTTCGGCACCTGCCTTTCCCGCAAGCGGCGCGGCTGGGCTTGACGCCCCCGCCCGGCTTGCCTATCGTCTCACGCACTTATCGAGGCTCATCGTGACTATCACCCTTATCGTAAGTCTGGCGCCGGAGGCGGGACGGGTCTAGGACCTGATCTCACGCTGGCGCTTACCCCGAGGCCCCACGAGGGCCTTTTTTATTGTGTGAAATTTGCCTACCGGACGGAGTGGATGCGATGTCGAAGCAGATGACCGGAGCCGAGATGGTCGTCGAGGCGCTCAAAGACCAGGGCGTCGAAGTCCTGTTCGGCTATCCCGGCGGAGCGGTCCTGCCGATCTACGACGCCATCTTCCAGCAGAACAAGCTGCGCCACATCCTCGTGCGACATGAACAGGGCGCCGCGCATGCCGCGGAAGGCTACGCGCGTTCGACCGGCAAGGTTGGCGTGCTGCTGGTGACATCGGGGCCCGGCGCGACCAACACGATCACCGGCCTCACCGACGCGCTGCTCGATTCGATCCCGCTCGTCTGCATCACTGGCCAGGTGCCGACCCATCTCATCGGCTCCGATGCGTTCCAGGAATGCGACACCGTCGGCATCACCCGCTCGTGCACCAAGCACAATTACCTCGTGCGCAAAGTCGAAGACCTCCCGCGGATTCTGCACGAAGCGTTCTATGTCGCTTCGCACGGGCGCCCGGGTCCGGTGGTCGTCGATATTCCCAAGGACATCCAGTTCGCATCCGGCGCCTACAGCTTCGCCAAGAACATCCAGCACAAGACCTATCGCCCGCAGGTGAAGGGCGACGCCGGCCGCATCAAGCACGCCATCGAAATGATGAGCAAGGCGAAGAAGCCGCTCTTCTACACTGGCGGGGGCGTCATCAATTCGGGACCGGCGGCCTCGACGCTGCTGCGCGAACTCGTGGAACTGACCGGCTTTCCGATCACCTCGACGTTGATGGGCCTTGGCGCGTATCCCGCCTCCGGCAAGCAATGGCTGGGAATGCTCGGCATGCATGGCTCGTTCGAGGCCAACAACGCCATGCATGATTGCGATCTGATGATCTGCCTTGGAGCGCGCTTTGACGACCGCATCACCGGGCGGCTCGACGCGTTCGCGCCGCATTCGAAAAAGATCCATGTCGATATCGACCCGTCCTCGATCAACAAGAACGTCAAGGTTGATCTGGGCATCGTCGGCGACGTCGGCCACGTCCTCGAGGACATGGTGCGCATGTGGCGCGCCAGCGCGATCAAGACAGACGCGCCAGCGCTGGCCAAATGGCACAGCCAGATCGATCATTGGCGGGCGAGGAATTCCTTCGCGTTCAAAAATTCGAGCAAGATCATCAAGCCGCAGCACGCGGTCAAGCGCCTCTATGAACTGACGCGCAAGCGCGACGTCTATATCACCACGGAAGTTGGCCAGCACCAGATGTGGGCGGCCCAGCATTTCCCATTCGAGGAACCCAATCGCTGGATGACGTCGGGCGGTCTGGGCACGATGGGCTATGGCCTGCCGGCGGCGATCGGAACGCAGCTCGCGCATCCCAAAGCGCTGGTCATCGATATCGCCGGCGAGGCGTCGATCCTGATGAACATGCAGGAAATGTCGACGGCGCTGCAATATCGGCTGCCGGTGAAGATCTTTATTCTCAACAATCAATATATGGGTATGGTG
>Ga0209067_10001674_pt1 | contig 13440 bp, 10 predicted proteins | sample ColStrG_CSR_2013_FD_187199 | JGI IMG/M metagenome (GOLD analysis project Ga0209067, IMG submission 187199) | Freshwater sediment microbial communities in response to fracking from Pennsylvania, USA - Cold Stream Run_MetaG_CSR_2013 (SPAdes)... | ecosystem: Environmental > Aquatic > Freshwater >... | reverse complement strand
CCTCAAAGGCAGCTCCATTTTTCGGGCAGGTGCTGTCAAGGGCAACAAGCGTTGGATAGTGTGATGGCGTTGTTTATTTTACCCTTGACAGGGCCTGAACCGAAAAATAACTTTGCCTTGGAGGGGTCGGATTCAAATCAAAAAACTAATTTTAATCTCAACAAACACTCTCTAGCAAAAAGTCCACTTTCGTTTGACGACATACATTATTGGGAGTTTTGGTAACCGGATCAGTCTGCTCTTACCTATGGCTTCCCTTTACGTAAATAGAGTGTCTAAGGACGTAACCATCCTTTGGGTTGCCGGTGATTGTGCCCATCTCGTTGGCTAGTCCATCCCCAAATACATTATCATTTTCGTTGGTTGTCTCCGGCAATCCATGCGAGGCATACTCGCCCTGTATATAAACTGTCTTGCAAACCTCTTCAGGAAAAGCGATTTGGGTAACTAAAAGCGATTTGCCTGTCGCATCGTAAATATGCAAATGAATATGCGGAGCGCGGCTGGGATACCATCCCGGGAAAATTGAATGGAAAGAAACTTCTCCTTCCTTGTCGGTTGTTTGCCGGCCGCGAAGAAAATGCTCGTTTTGATGATCTGCGGCCTGCATGCTTCGGCCCCCCATGGGGGGAGGGGGTATCCGTTTGCCTTTCCTTTCATTGGGAGGAGGGAGGAGGTGGCATCCCTGGCCCGCCACCAAAACCGTGTTCGTCTTTGCCGCCATATTCTGAATACTCACCCTGGCTGTCGCAATGCCAGATATCAACGGTGGCATTGTCAAATCCACGGCAATGGTCGTTGATGTTATAAATGGTAAGAGCGATGTCAAGTGGAGTTCCTTTTTTGCCGGCAACAATATTTTGAGCGATAAGTTGAGACGGGCGGTGTGTAGGGAACGGCCCTTCTGTTTCCTCCGGAGTTGTATTACAAGCCGCCGTGTTAGCGGAATTTCTCGTAGGAATGGCGAGTCCCAGTCCAGCAAGCGCAGCATTTCGCAAGAAGTCTTTTCTTTTCATTTTTTTTAAGTTTAAACTATAACCAAATATAGTGATACGGCCGTTTTATCATTTTGTCCCATTCGTTGGATATCGGCGTTAAATGAACCTGCACGACTAATTTTTCAAATTTTTACCTAAAAACTCCGACTGAGTTTAGCTCAGAACTATCGCCACTAACCGTTTAATCTGCAATTATGAATTAAAAAATTATCTGCAGGAATGTTTCGGAAATAGGGTCAACTTGTCAACCGCGGGGGAAAAACTTTTGACTTGGATTAGTCGCGATTTCTAGTCGCTACATCAAATATTCGACAAAAGTTTCCACCTCCGATCTTTCCAATCTCGTCTTCGTTGAAACCAGTTTGTAACAGTGAGTCAACAACTGTATAGTAAAATCCAGCCTTCTGATCTTTTCAAAAATCTGATCATGATAAGTGTTATTGTGAGCAAACAGCCAAATTTCATTTAGCCATCAGGAATCTAGTTCACACCCTCGCTTTAAGAAAAATATTAAATGTGGTCCCCTTGTTTACTTCGCTTTCAACTTCTATCCGTCCGCCCAATGCCACGACTTGCGTCTTCACCAGGTACAAACCCAAACCCTTGCCTTCAACATGATCATGGAAACGGCTATACAATTTAAACAACTTCTCCCCATAGAGATTCAAATCCATACCAAGTCCGTTATCGCTTACTTTGAAGTAAACGAAATTGCCCATCAATTCTGTTCTGATCTTTATAATAGGAGTACGGTTTGGGTGTCTGTACTTTATAGCATTGCTGATAAGGTTGATAAGGATGCTGTCAAAATAAGGTCTTACTGTGCGGATAGTATTAAACAGTGAAAAATCGGCCTCAACCATAGTACAGGTTTCTGCTATTTCCTTTTCCAGATTTATTTTCAACAACTGCAATTCGTTATCTAAATTAATTTCCGTGACGACAGACGTGTTATTCTTTTTTATTTCCAATATCGTATTCAGGTCCTTTACTACCCGATCCAATTCTTTCGTTGTTTCAATCAATTTCCTATAAACAAGTGCTTCATCTTTTAAATTCGACAACTCAAGCACATTTCCGAGACCTAAAATGCGCGCAACAGGAGCCCTTAAGTTATGGGCGGAGATAAAAGCAAACTGCTCAAGCTGTTGGTTGTATTCCACTAATTCTTTGGTTCTATTTTCTACCTCGACTTCCAAATTTTCATTTCGTTGTCGAATTTCTTCATTTTGTTTTTCAATGATACCCCTGGATTCCTCAAGTTTCTCATTTTGCTTTGCTACAAGATCCCGCTGAGCTGCGATTTCCTCCTGGCTTTGGATCAGCTTTTCATTTTGTGTGGCCACAATATCGCGTTGTGCCAAAATTTCCATCTTTTGAAAATTCAACTCTTCAATAGTAAGTTGCAGGGCTTCAGATTTCTTTCCCAGCATTTCATATGCAAGCACCGAACTTTTATTAGCTCTCTCGAGTTCCTCTTTTCTCGCGGTTAATAGTTTATTTAAGTTATTCTTCTGTCGATACCATTTTAGTAAGATGAAGGTTGAAAAGATGGCAAATGCAATAATGATCACAAGGCCGTATAAAATTCTACTCTGAGAAGCAATCGTGTACCCTTGAAGGCTAAGTATTGTTTCCCTTTTAGTAATTCCAGAATTCAAGCTATCGATGGAAGTGTGGAGTAATTTTAATATATTTTCTCCCTTTCGGATTTCAGTTTCCTGATTGGTTAATTTATTTTTTTGTTCTTGGAGTTCGTTATTTCTAAGCTCGAGGATAGTACTTTTGTTTTTGGCTTCCGCCTGCAAAAACTGCAAATTATCCTTCTGGGCAGCCAACTCTTTCTGTTGATTTAGTATCAATACATTCTGCTCAATTGATAATTTTTTCTGTTTTTCAATTTCGTTTTCGCTTTTTTTAATCTTCAACTTTAAATCCTCCGAGGCAGCTACTAAATTGTCGAGTTTCCTTTGCATTCCCAGCAAGCTCTGCTGTGATTCTTTGTACAAAGACGCCACATCAATTTCGGAACCGCCCAGCATTATCATATCGGGCCCGATCACGAGTTTTTGGTTAATGATATTGGCTTTGTTAACTTGAAATTGCAGTTTGTTATTTTCTAATTGAACAAAATTGATCATAACAAAGCGCTTGTCCGTAAACCTATCGGTTACCAGTAATACGTTTTTTCCTTCAATTTTCCCCAACACACTTACCAAGGCGCTTTCGAATTCATTGTCCAGAAAAACCAACTGTGTCTGGCCGATTTCGTTAGGGTTGTTGGTAACAGCGACAATTATCCGCTTATCTTTTATCGTTTTTGTTTTCGCCAGTTTATTAAATTCTTCGACAAAAACTGGATCTTTGGTGACTATTGTAAAATGGAATTCTTTAAGTGCTGATTCATTTGTCCATTGTATGTTTTTAGCAAAATTGAAAATGTAAACAACAATGGCCTGGTGACGTTGAAGTTGCTGGGCGTCCGAACGGACTGAAGCGTAAATCCAAACCGAAACGGCTAAAAGGATTTTAGAATTCATACGTAAAGATTAAGTGCACCAGATTAAACTTCAAAGTAAGCCTATTCCGTCTGAATTTAAAGTTTGACTTTCAGTCCTAAACTAAACTGCTGATTATAGGCGGGCATTGGAGCATGACCGCCATAATATGGCTGTATGGTAATGTATTTGGTGTTTAGCAAGTTGCCGATTGTGAAATTGAACTGAACAGCCTTTGCAACGCTAACAATAAAATTTGCATTAAGAAGAAGCAATGGATTGTAAACCGTTGTCTGGTAAATTATCATCGTTATCGTACTGTTTTGGGCTGAGAACTGGCTCTGGCCATAGCGTTTTCCAAGGTATGTCGCCGAGGGCGAAAAACTAAATCGACCCTTAGTGTAATAAAAACCAATATTACCTTTTACAGTTGGCAAGGCCAAAAAGGCATCCTTTGGTCCGTTCAGAAAATTCCGCGAAGTTTGCCCTCCCGGTGTAGCATAAGAAAAATTTACGAACCCTTTGTAATCCTGAAATTTCACTTGAAATTCCGACTCCATACCAAAGGACTGAATCCTTCCATAATTTTGATAAGAGTTATTGGATCCTAAATAAACAATGGGTGAGGTTATGTCGATGTAAAATACATTTGCCGAAAGTTTGGTGTGTGGGGTAAACTTGTAACCGAGTTCTATTTCATAAGAATTTGAAAACTCTGGCTTTAAATCTGGCAAGTCCAATCGGGTGAACTGCCTTGAATAAGCCTGCCAGAACAGGGGAACCCGAAATGCCCGGCCATACAATAGCTTTGCATTAAAATTCGATTTCATAAAAGTGATGCCTGTCCGTGGCGCGAAAGCCTGTCCGAAAGGGGTAATTTCATAGCGTCCTCCCACAGTAAATCCGATGTTATTGCCCTGGGTTGAGTACTGTATGTAAGCATACTCAGTACCTTTCCCATGGGCGCTTACCGTGTCAGCAGGGTTACCGGAAATTTGGAGGCCTGGGTTCCCATTTACAGTAACGCTCTTGACTAAATTGTATTGGTAGCCGAAACCGCCGTCCACGGAAGTTCTTGTCGATACTTTCCCCTGCATTTCCATTTCCGCCTGAAACCGGCTCCCAACCCCAGATTGGTTCTGCCAAGGATCCACCGGGCCAAAAAATTGAGGCCCGCTAGGGCCATTTGCAAAATTGGGACTAAGTGCTGTTGTGATGGGGTTCCCACTAGCTACATCAAACTTCGGCGTAATCGACACGTTATTTCTTATTTTCAAATCATATTGGACATTAAATGACTGCATTATATTATTGACCTCATTGGTATTAATACCAGCGTTGCTCTTGGGAAGCACAGTTACAAACCCATCTTGAGCCAAATAATCAGTATAACTGCGATTGTAAGAATATCGAAGCCCTTTGGTCCCACCCGTTATATAAATTCCTGTAAACTTTCGCCAAGAGTTTTCACCACCCATCTTGAGCGTGCCCCCAAAAAAATCGTTATAGGTTGAAGTAGAAACCGGTGTATAGTTCGTTGTGACGGTCGCCGATAAATTCATTGATCCCGTAGCCAAACCAGAAGAAATCGTGCCATTGGTTAAAGGTGTCCCATTCATCGTTCCAACTGAGCCCTTTAGCTCAGCTCCATCGAGAATTTTACCTGACTTTGTAATTACATTAATTACTGCCACTTCTGAAAAGCTCCCATGTATAGCACTTCCAGGTCCACGAATAATTTCAATCCGGTCAACCAACGCAATTGGATAGGTACCAAAATAATTAACATTGCCAAAGCCAAAACAATTGATCAGCATCCCATTGATCATAACCAATGCCTTACCTTCATGAGCCCATATTCCCCTAAAGCCCAGGCCGAAGATTCCTACAACATCAATTCCAAATTCAAACCCAGGCACCATTCGTAAGGCGTCCGCGAGATCCCTATAACCATATTTTTGAATCTCCTCCGAGCTAATAACGGTAACAATGGACGGTGCTTCCTCTTGTACTTGCAATTTCTTCGACGCAATTCCTATGGGCGCATTCCACAATTGCTCCAACGATAATTCATAAATATCTTTTACGGAATCTTTGACTGCGGGTTTGTCTTGGGCTTCAGCTCGACCCGACCACACCAAGACGAAAACGGGCAAAAAGATGCGACACTGACCTTTAAATTTTGACAGAAGCAGTCTGGCTAAATCCGAAGGAAAACCTAAAAACCTTTTGCCCGCATAAAATATGGTTGGAACCATCTTGACGGTTTAATGCACAATTTAACTTGAAATCAAATATCGGAAATTTGTGAATTCAAGGAATTTAATATTTCGCCGTGTGTTTCCCGTGATTTCCGCCGTGATTTATAAACCTAGAGGGGTCAAGAAAATATTTCCTTGTGGAAGGTTACAAGATAGGTTAGAAATTTGCGCGATATGGTTAATGATAATTAGGGAAGACCACAGAAAATGTACTGCCCTGTTTCGGAACAGATTGAAGCCGAATTTCGCCTGAAAGTTTAGACAACGTTTCTTTTACAATGTAAAGTCCGAGGCCCGATCCTTGAGAAGATTCCGTACCTCGAAAAAACATTTCAAATATTTTTTGCTGATACTCAGGAGCTATACCAATGCCATTGTCTTCAACGTGTAACGAAAACGAACTCGCAGTCATCTGATGATTTATGCGGATGTATCTGTTATTTTTCCTTCGATCATGATATTGAATGGCATTACTGATCAAATTGGATAACACTACCTTCATCCGTCTTCCATCATTAACTACCACCAAGTTTGAAGGAATATCATTTTTGAATTCAATCCCGCGAGCTTCAACGCTGTATTGCAAGGACTCCCAGATATCGGTGGTCAAAGCGGAGACATTAACATCTTCCTGAATTATGTCCAACCTGTTATTTCGTGAATAATCTGTTATGTCTTTTATAAACTTGTCCAATGAATCAATACGCTTGTGCATCATTTGGCGATAGCTCGATTGCTCCTCTGGTGTCGCTGAATCAGAGAGCGTAAGAAGGCCTTTTACAGATAAAAGGGGTGCTCTTAAATCATGCGAGGTGCTGTAGACGAATCGGTCAAGTTCGAGGTTTAATTTCGAGAGCTGAATATTAGCGCCTTCAAGCTTTTTGGCGTTGTAGTGGTTTAAGGTGATAAGCAAGTACACTGCCATTACAGAAACCGGAAACGCGATGCAAAAATTAATTAATTGGTTAACGTGAAAATTTGTATCAGAATATGCTCGATAAGGAAGTAAGGAAACTTTCCCAGTTAAGGACAGACCGAATAAAACAAGACTGAAACCGCACAGATAGAGTGCTGTTTTTCTTTGAGCGTAATTGAACACAGAGAATGTACCCAACGCCAATGGGATCAGGTAAATAAAGGCGCCCGTGGCAATGTTTTCACTAGAACCAATCAGAAAAATCAAGGAATTCATTGTGTGAAAAAGAAGGTGTTTCGCTACTAGATGCTTTCTTTCATGATGAAGAATAAGGGAGGCCAATAGAATTAAAAAAGCCGCTGAAAAGGGTATTAAAATTTCTTGATTTTTTGTCGGAACCTCCAGCAAAATATAAATAGCCAAAACAACCAAGGAAATGAGGGAATATTGAGCTGAGAGCATAACCTGCCTATACTCGTTCCATGATTCGATGTACACATTTTCTCCTATGACCCAGTTCCTCAGTGAAAGTTTCATTATTCAATTTATTTGCGACAAAAGTAGAATTGCTAACATTGTTTTTATGATCGGATTATACGTCTAAAATATGCATGACAGGTTCTTGTCAATTACGTAAAATTCCTACATCAATGGTTCACGAAATCGCACCATAATTACTTAGCCCTTTGAAATTCTGCTGTTAGCTCTTTTCGGGAGTTCAATTCTCACCGATGTTCCCTTACCATCTTCACTTTCAATTGTTAGTTTGCCATCGTTCCAATCCCAGTCCCTCTCTCATTGTTAGTTCCCCGAGTCGTAAAATGATCAAGAGGATCGAGAACCCCTTGAGATTTTTGACTGGGATACCAACTCCAGTATCCTTAATGCGAATGGCGACCGTTTCATTTTGCCAATACAAAACTATTCATTGAGTTGTTACAGTAAGCACAAGGATGAGGAGTATTCTCGAATATAATGACATGCCTCGCCTATTTAGGGAAACGAGGAAACTCTCGAAATTTGTAATTCGAAGGGCGCGCTTTTCTGAATGAGTCATCTCTTGCGTGACCCCGATGTTAAATTGGTACTGAAGGGTTTAATAAAATTCATAAGTCTATGTAGTCTTGAGTTGAGGATATGCAACAATTATTGATTTAACTCGCCTTACTTATGAGATTTTTTTCAACAATGGCATTTACGTCTTCTCTAGTGAGATTATTTCCATCATAAAGGACGTCACTGATTTTTCTGACAATTGCATCAAGCTCTTTCGATGCCACAATTAGTGAATCAATTAGCCGAGCATCCGAGACCAATTGAACTTCCCTTCCTATCAGATCGGACAAACCAAGAATTCGTGACAAAGGCGCTCTCAATAAGTGAGAATTAATGAATGCATACTCGGTAAGCATGACATTTTGCTTCTCCAAATCCTGAGTTCTGATTTTTACCGTTTCCTCAAGCGAGTCATTTGTTGTTGCCAACTCCTCATTTAGAGAACTGAGTTCTTCGTTCATTGTTTCGATTTCATTATTTTTTTCTACCAATTCAAAATTCTTGTTTCGTATCTCAGCCAATAAGTTTTGAATTCGGACATTTTTGTAGCTCAAGGCAATGAAATCAGCCAAGGATTGAATGAACAATGCGTCCTCAATATTCCAGGTTTTGATTTCATTGCGGTTTTCGCAGCTGATAATTCCTACAGTTGTCCTGTCTATAATTATAGGACAATCCAAAATGGAGAACGTATTTCGAGATTGAAGATAACCCCTGGTGAATTCTTTGGTATCATTATGCGTCCTTGCATCTGTCGCCATGATGAAGGGTTTCGTTTCTATGGCCTGAAAATAAATCGGAAAATCATTTTTTTTCAAAACTGTTGTTTCATCCGTACTATTATCATGATCAAAGAGGAACTTTTGAACAATACAATTATTCTCATCCTCAAAAAGCCAAATGCTCGCTCGATTCACCCTTAGCGTATTTGCTGCTGTTGTACAAATTTCTCTGAAAAGTTGATCTTGGCCACTTTTAAACACCGACTCCTTTTTGGCTAAATTGATAAGACTTTGTTGATAACCCTCTAGCAGACTTCTCCTTTGTTCTATTTCATCCTTTAGTGTTTCAAGCTCCCTGTTCTTGTCCTCCATTAGAATGTTGGATTCCTCAAGGCCTTTAATCAAATAATTCAGAATGCTTACCAAAAAATGAAACACAAACAAAAACCCGACGGAAATCACAATATAAACGGCTGCATTTTGAATGAAGAAAATCTCCTTTTTAACGAAAATGAAATAGAGAAGCAGTCCAATAAGCAAGACGCCTTTAATGAAGATATGGCGGCGGCCAAGCATAAAACCAGTTAAGGCAATAAGAATGAATATGAAGATGGTATCCCTTGATAAAATATTAGCTTCAGTAAAATTTTTAAAGACAATAAATGTGTGAATTACAATCGCTGTTAACAGAATATTTACAACAACTACATATGCTGCTATTCCGAAGGCAATGGGATAATTTCGTTTCGGATCAATTAAGAAAACTATGAGAGCAGAACTTAAAGCTATAACTGATGTGATTTGAAGGCAAAACTGAAGCGTTGAATAAATAGATTGGTAAGTAACGGCATCAAGAAAGAAACCCAGTATGGCAATGATAATTACCGATAAAGTAATAATCTGCTTACCCCTTTCGTACTTATATTTTAAATCTCTAAGCTTCATCACTAAATTAAGTTTTATAAATCCAGTAAACAAGTCAATATTCTCATCCCAACTATGAAGGCCTTGATCTTACGAACAAAGTCGGAAGAACCTAATAAAAATTGGTCGCATGGCTAATAAAAATGCATCCCACAAAAAGGAGCACGGCCGGATTACGGAAAATATATTTAACCTATAATTTCCATGCCACCTTTAGAGGGATTCAGCAATTTGATTAGAATAAAGTCTTGCGCGGTTTATTGTGTTTTGCAAAATGAGGTTGGGACTTCTTATGGTGGCTAACCGATTTCTTCGCCCCGATATAAGTTGGACAATGAGTCGCCATTGAGCATGAAGCCAAGATACAAGCTACGATGATGATGATTAATGATTTCATTTTGTTTGTGTTTTGTTGAAACAAAGGTCGATCAGGCTTGAAGTCTCCACTTGTTTAAGTGATGATCAATACAATTCGTGTAAGCGGTAAGCTAAATCTCAACTAAAACGCTACATCAATACCGTTTTCTGACAGACTTTCGGTAAATCTTGCATAGTCATTACATACTACTCGCGCCAAGAAGGCATATTAGCCGATAAACAGCCAGTTATTCGATCAGGCTATCAATAAAGCCGAGAAGAAAGGCCTCGACTTAACTCGAGTTACGGGAGACGTTACGGTATAATAATGTTTTTTGACGTCGTTTAGGAATCGAACTAAATTTCAATTCCTATTTCGGAGGTTGTTCTTGGACTATTAAGGTCGTTTCAGGAAGGATATTCATAACCCAGCGGGATCACAATGGGCCTCAAACAACACTGTTTGAGGCCTTTTTTATTGACAGATCACGGGAGAGATCATGGCATCTTCAGGCATTAATAGGCATATATAGTAATGCGTTTCAGTCTATTCAATAATATCAAGGCATTTATAGGCTGATATAGGCATTAAAAGGAAAAGATTGTGACCCCAGCGGGATCACAATGGGCCTCAAACGGAGTTGTTTGAGGCCTTTTTTATTAACAGGTCACGGGAGAGATCATGGCATATTTAGGTATTATTAGGCATTAATAGTAATGCATTTCCACTCACTCTATAATATCAAGGCATTTATAGGCAGATATAGGCATTAATAGGAAAAAGATTGTGACCCCACACTAATCACAATGCGCAATAAGATTTAATCAGCAATCGCGAGTACAATTCTTTGCAGGAAAGTTTAAGGAACAGGGTCAACTTGTCAACCTAGATTTGCTATAGAAAATATTTAGTGCGGGCACACTAGCGAACTGTGTACCCTCCATCGACAGCGATGGACTGACCTATAATTAAACTCGCTGCAGGACTGCAAAGAAATAGGACAACAGAGGCAACTTCTTCGGGACGACCCCATCGTCCGATTGGCACTTCTTTCAAAAGTTCCTTCACCGCTTCCGGCTCGTTTGCAATCATATGATCTGCCATCGGCGTAAGAATGAGACCGGGGCATACAGCATTTATCTTGATGCCTTTTGCTGCATATTCAAGGGCAGCACTTTTAGTCAGTCCAAGTACACCATGCTTAGAAGCATGATATATTCCTCTCTCGGCCCCGCCCACTAATCCACCTATCGAAGAACAGTTGACAATTGATCCGCTTCCCTGTTTACGCATCTGTTGCAACTCATACTTCATACAATTCCAAACACCGCGTAGATTAATAGCCATCACTTTGTCGTATTCCTCGCTGCTGGCATCTGCAGTTTCTGTGGCTGGGCTATTTATACCTGCATTGTTAAAGGCCGCATCCAAACGACCGAACTTGGATACGACCTGCGCGATCATATCCTCTACTTCTTTTTCTACAGCAACATTACAGCGGATGGAAATCGCTTTATGTCCTTTAGCGACCAAGCTCTTAGTTTGTTCCACCGGCTCTTGAATATCGACCAGTACTACAGTTGCACCTGTCTCAGCAAATGCTTTCGCTGTTGATAATCCAATACCACTTCCAGCTCCTGTTACCAGGGCAACTTGATTTTTCATTGTTTCCATTATCCGCCTTCTTATAAGATGTTGACGACTCTAGTAAAAACTTGGTTTATCACCGTCTGTGTTTGGTTTGTTCACTCCGATATTTTTTCGGATTTCCAGTTTTGGATTATCAATGAGTTTTACAACTAGTGCAGCAACACTCTTGCGGGAAACCTCTGTTCCTTTGAAAGGTTCGTCCTTTTGCGTAGTCTCATAATCAATTTCGTCTTCATCGCTTAACCATGCTGGACGTAGTATTGTATAGTCGAGATCAGATGCTTCAATGATGTCAGCTGCTTTTCTGTATGGGCTTTGCGTCATATCTCCAATCTCTTTCTTATTCCATTTGCCAAAAGCTCCAGGAACTTCATCGTATATACCAAGTGAGGTAATAAAGATTAGACGCTTAACACCGGATTCTTGCATAGCTTTTACAATGTTCTTTGCTTGCTTATCCAAGTCCCCCGCAAGATTAGCGTACACGACATCCTGACCTTTCAAGGCTTCATTCAATTTCTTCAAATCCATCACGTCTTCTTCAATCACACGCGCTTTACTCCCGTGCCCTTTGGCCAATCCCTTCGCCTTCCGCAAGAAAAGCGTAAGGTTATTGTTCTTATCCTTCAGCAGTAGATCAATTGCATGCCTTGCAATCTGACCTCCAGCTCCTAAAATCAAAATATTTTTCATGCTGAGACAGGTACTTCCTCAATTGAAAGAGAACTTGATAGTTCACGATAAGGATTGATCTGACTCTGCAGTTCACTGATCTTTCGTTCACCTTCTGCAATCGCATCAGCTCCTGCAAACCAGCGTAGTGGTGGCTCCGGTTGGTCGACTACTTTGATTAAAGCCTTTGCCAGCTTGGTTGGATCACCTCCTTGCTTTCCATTCATACTTTCCCAATAGGGCCGAAGTTGAGCATTTCGCTCAGCATAATCCTTAATAGATTTTTCCGGCCAGATTGTAGACCCTGGTTCCAGTAATCCAGTGCGGAAAAAACCTGGGTTAACAACAGTGGTCTTAATACCGAATGGCGCAATCTCAACGCGAAGGGTGTCCATCCATCCTTCCACTGCAAACTTAGAAGCAGCATAGGCAGTGCAGTAGTCGTATCCGCCCACAAGCCCAGCCGTGGATGAAATAGCAATGATATGACCTCCATGTTGCTTCCTCATTTGGGGAAGAACAGCGCGTGTCACAATCATCTGCCCAAACAGATTAGTATTAATTTGATTTTGAATTTGGTCCATGGACAACTCCTCAAAGAAGCCAGCGTAGAAATTCCCTGCATTGTTCACCAGAACATCAATTGCACCAAAGCGCTCTACAGCAGAGTTCACAGCTGCTTCTGCATCACTTTGTTTTGTAACGTCAAGTTTAACAACCAGTAAATTTTCAGATTTTCCGATTGCCTTCGTTACTTGTTCAACATTGCGTCCGGTCGCAACAACTTTGTGTTTGGCAGCCAAAGCAGCCTTGGCAATTTCCAAGCCCATGCCACGACCTGCACCGGTGATCATCCAAATTTTTCCTTCTGACTTATTCATAATGTTTGTGTTTTTTGATGCCCTAATCGAACACAAAGGTATTCTTGGTCATGCCTGCTTGAATAACAATAATCAAAGCAATAAGTAAGAATTTCAAAGGGCTTCTGAACAAGACTTGCGGATTAAGGCTAGAAAGGCACTTTTGCCGTATCGACATAGGTTGACCACTTAGACACACTTATTTTGTTTCTTTGAAATAATTAATTTTGTGACATGGATAACAAGGTGATAAAAACTTCAGATTTCAATTCCGAATTAAAACTGAAGGGATTTAAGGCCTACGAGGTTGACAGTAACGCAGCTGGCCACAACTATAGCCGCAAAGACTTTTACAAGATAAGTCTGACTTCGGGAGCATACATTTTTAATTATGCCGAGACACTGTCCAGTTAAGTGTGTAAGTGTCGCGTCTAACTAACTGCGTAAAGGTTTTTAAATTTTGCACCGCTCTTCGAAGATGTTAATAAATTGATTAACGACCAAGCTCCAATTTCTGATTGGTAG
>Ga0209067_10001670_pt1 | contig 13451 bp, 12 predicted proteins | sample ColStrG_CSR_2013_FD_187199 | JGI IMG/M metagenome (GOLD analysis project Ga0209067, IMG submission 187199) | Freshwater sediment microbial communities in response to fracking from Pennsylvania, USA - Cold Stream Run_MetaG_CSR_2013 (SPAdes)... | ecosystem: Environmental > Aquatic > Freshwater >... | reverse complement strand
AAGCATCGGTGACCCGGCAGTCGACGGTGAATTGGCATTCGGGTGGAACCTGGTTATGAGCTTGTCCCGCGGCGATGACGGTAACGGACATTTTTACCTTGCCAAGGGCAGGTGATATTTTTGGGAACTGAAAACTTTTAAACCATTCAATGTCTGGAAGCGCTTGGTAAATAGCATTTACGCCTTCTTCACGGGCGGCATGTCCCGCTTTTCCCAGGGCGAGGCAGTCCAATACCAACAACCCTTTTTCAGCGATGGCCATCGCCAGCAAGGTGGGTTCTCCGACAATGGCAAAATCAATTTTTGGTAAATCGCTCCAGATTAATTCGATGCCACCCGTTCCAGAAATTTCTTCCTCTGCCGTGGCGGCCAGCACGATGTTGTATTTCAAATTGTTCTCTCCGTAGAAATAAAAAAAAGTCATGATCAGCGACACCAGCGGGCCACCGGCATCATTACTGCCCAGTCCGTAAAGCTTTCCGTCGGCCAGACTGGCTTCAAATGGATCGCGGGTGTAGGCGGGATTCGGCTTTACAGTATCGTGGTGAGAATTAAGAAGTAACGTTGGTTTGGCCTGGTCAAAGAATTTGTTTTTAGCCCAAACATTGTTTCCTTTTCTAACGGTTTCAATGTGGTAGTGTTTAAAAAAATTTTCAATTAAGGAGGCCGTTTTATTCTCTTCTTTACTAAAAGATGGAATACTGATCAGTTGCTGAAGCAATTCAATAGCCAATGGAAAAAGATGCTCTTTCATCTCAGGCTGTAATCAAAGTGCCCTTCGTTTCGTATCCCGTATTGACAAGGAGGTGATCGTGTTGGCCAATCAACACTTCTTTTACTCCTGATCGAATGGCCGCAAAGGCATTTTCTAATTTTGGTAATATTCCATCATGAAAGGCCCCGTCTTTTAATAGTTGTTGGTAGCGTACACCATTGAGATGGTGAATCACGGATGCGGGGTTGTTTACATCGCTCAATACTCCTGCCTTCTCAAAACAAAAAATAAGGCGAATGTCAAAGTGCTTACTCATGGCAATAGCAAGAACCGAGGCGATGGTGTCTGCATTGGTATTTAATATTTCACCCGATGCATGGGTAAGGGGAGCAAATACGGGAATCACGTTTTGCTTCAACAGAAAATATAAGAAAGTTGAATTGACATCCTCAGCGGTAACATCGCCAACGTAACCATAGTCAATTTTCCCAATTGGTCTTTGAACGGCCTTGAGAAGGTTTCCATCCGCCCCAGTTACCCCTATGGCGTTGCAATGTTGTGTTTGCAATTGGGCTACGATTTGCTTGTTGAGCAGCCCGCCATAGACCATGGTCACCAAATCGCGTGTTGGCGCATCGGTGATTCTTCTTCCGTCCACATAATTGGATTTGATGCCGAGTTGATCCCCAATTTTAGTGGCGATCTTTCCTCCCCCGTGAATTAAAATTTTTGGCGCCGGAATGGAGGCAAAGTCCTTCAGAAACGTGGCCAGCGCCATTTCATCGTCCAACACCTTGCCACCGATCTTGATGATGTATAATTTGTTCATTTTTGTTAGTGTTTCTGATTCCCGTTGCTGGTGATTTGTTACCCGTATCGGGAAACGGTCGTCCTTGTTTTTATCGTTTCAAAATCTCGCTCAACACGGCCTGCGCCGCCAAGACGCGGTTTGCCGCTTGCCGTGTTACCAAACTATTGGGGCCATCTAATATTTCGTCACTTAATTCCACATTTCTTCTGACGGGTAAACAATGCATTACTTTTGCACCATTGGTACCTTCTAATTTTTTATTGGTCAGCATCCACTTGGGATCGTTACAATAAATTCGTCCATAATCCGTATAGGTGCTCCAATTTTTCACGTACACAAAATCAGCGTTCTTTAACGCTTCTTCCTGATTGTGGGTGATGGCGGCTCCGGCGGTAAACTTCGTATCCAGTTCATAGTCTTCCGGGTGGGCAATCACAAAATCGGCCTTGTTCCAGGCGTTCACCCATTGTGAAAAACTATTGGCAACACATTGAGGAAGGGCCTTCACATGGGGGGCCCAGGTTAACACCACTTTTGGTTTTCTTTTTTCCTTGAAGGTTTCTGAAATGGTAATGAGATCGGTCAAACTTTGAAGCGGGTGTAGCGTGGCGCTTTCTAAACTCACAATAGGGACACCGCTGTATTTTACAAACTGATTAATGTAAAGCTCAGCGTAATCTTCTTCCTTGTGCTTCAGCGTCGGAAAGGTGCGAATACCGAGAATATCAAAATATTTTCCTAGAATCGGTGCCGCCTCTTTTACGTGCTCCACGGTATTGCCGCTCATAATTGCCTCCTCTTCAAATTCGAGTGTCCATCCGTCTTGACCAACATTGAACACGATGCATTCCATCCCTAAATTCTGTGAAGCAATTTGTGTGCTTAAGCGCGTGCGCATACTGGGATTAAGAAACAACAGGCCAATTCGTTTTCCTGCTCCCAGGTATTTATCCATGGATGGATTTGTTTTATAGGCAAGTGCTTTGTCAATCAACGATTGAATCGCCGGAGCATCATGAACGGATAAGAATTTCTTCATCACACGAGTTGATTGATTTCAATGGATAAGGCCTGTAACAAGATATCGGCCTCCGCTTTTTTCAATGCCAGTGAAGGTAATAGACGAATGGTGTTAGGCTTGGCTTCACCGGTGAAGATTTTGTGTTTGAACAATAAGTCCTGACGCAAGCCCGAAAACGTTTCGGGCAAATCGAATCCGATCATCAGCCCGCGGCCACGCACCTGGGAGATGGGTGAAAAGGCTTTCAATTTGTCGGTCCAATAATTCCCCAGGGTCTCGGCATTGTTCATCAGGTTTTCTTCTTTGATTACGTCTAGAACGGCAATGGACGAAGCACAGGCCAAATAATTCCCCCCGAAGGTGGTTCCCAACATGCCGCTCCACGGTTTGATTTCAGGAGCAATTAGAACGCCACCGACGGGAAACCCATTGCCCATTCCTTTTGCTGTGGTGATCAAGTCTGGCTTGATCCCTGAAAATTGGTGGGCAAAAAATTTCCCTGTTCTTCCATAGCCGGACTGCACTTCATCCAGGATCAATAAGGCGCCTGCTTCTTTACATTTTTTTGAAAGCAGTTGAAGAAATGATTCCTGGGGCAATTGAATTCCTCCAACACCCTGAATGCCTTCAATGATCACCGCAGCGATGTCAGGGTGGAGGGTCTTATTCAATTCAGCTTCATCATTTAAAGGAAGAAACGTCATGTCATGACCGGCATTAAACGGAGCCACGATCTTTGGATTATCGGTGGCGGCTACAGCCCCAGAGGTTCTTCCGTGGAAACCTTTCTTAAAGGCAATCACCTTTTTGCGACCCGTTACAAATGAAGCCAGCTTCAATGCGTTTTCATTGGCTTCGGCCCCGGAGTTGCAAAGAAAGAGTTGATAATCAGGGTAACCGGAGAGACGGCCCAGTTTCTCGGCCAGTTCTTCTTGCAAAGAATTTTTTACGCTATTGGAATAAAAACTGATTTTATCCAATTGATTTTTTAGTGCCTCGACAAAATGCGGATGACCGTGACCAATCGAGATCACCGCGTGTCCGCCATACAAGTCCAGGTATTTATTTCCCTCTTTATCCCACAGCCAGGAGCCTTGTGCCTTTACTGGTTCGATTGGGAAGAGAGGATAGACATCGAATAACTTCATGATACTGGATTCTGGTTGCGAGTACTATTTCTTGATGTTATTTATTTTGTCGAAGGAGGTGATAATTCCTTTGATCAAAGCCGAACTCAACCCTTGATGTTCCATTTCATTAAGGCCGGCAATGGTACATCCTTCTGGCGTTGTTACCTTGTCTATTTCAATTTCGGGATGTGATGCACGGGACAAAAGTAACATCGCTGCCCCTTTCGCCGTTTGCGCGGCCATCAGTTGCGCTTCTTCGGCATCAAAGCCCATTTGAATTCCTCCTTGTGTGGCAGCACGAATGTAACGCATGAAGAAGGCAATTCCGCTGGCCGCCAGTACGGTGGCGGCTTTCATCAATCGCTCTTCAATGATCAACGTTTCTCCCAACCCATCAAAAATACCTTTTACCTCTGCTACTTGTTCTTCCGTCGCATCCTTGGCGCATAGGCACGTCATCGATTGGCCGATGGCAATGGCGGTATTAGGCATGGCACGGATGATGGGTGTTTTCTTTTTAAGATGGGAAGCAATTTCATCGGTGGATATGCCCGTGATCGTGGAGATGAGAACATGTTTTCTATGAAGGGAAGCGCTAATCTCGGCCAAAAGTCCGGCCAATTGTTTTGGTTGAACACAAAGTATAATTAACTCCGTTTTTTTTATGGCTTCAATATTGTCGACACTTAACAGGAAGCCTTCTTTTTTTAAATGATCAAGTTTTGAAAGATTTCTTCTCGTGATGGTAATATCGGAGGCGTTGGCTAGTTTGGATTTAACCAACCCTTGGGCAATGGCGCTGCCAAGATTTCCGCCACCAAGGATTGCGATCTTCTTTTTCATATTCTTTTCAATAACCGATTGATTTGAGACCAAGCCCGGCGGTCTCATCAAAGCCAAACATCAGATTCATATTTTGGACGGCCTGACCGCTGGCGCCCTTTAAAAGATTGTCGAGCGCGGTGTGAACCACCACCTTATTCCCTTCTTTTTCCAGATAGACCAGGCATTTATTGGTGTTCACCACTTGTTTCATGTTGATCATCGAAGAAGCTACTATCGTGAAGGGATGGGAGGAATAATAATCGAAATAAAGCCGATTCAACTCGTCCAGTTTCTTATCGGAAGAAATGATGGAGCTCACGAAAATTCCTCGCGTAAAATCCCCTCGCCATGGAACGAAGTTGACATTCGAGTCAAATTTTGGTTGAAGCGATTTTAAGGTGCGGTGGATTTCACCCAAATGCTGATGCGTTAATGTTTTGTAGGCAGAGATATTATTTGCCCGCCAAGTGAAGTGGGTGGTATCTTGTAATTTTTGTCCAGCGCCGGTGGAGCCTGTTATTCCGGTGGTATACACTTCGTGAAGTAATCCCGCTTTTGCTAATGGCAGTAACCCCAACTGTATGGTGGTGGCGAAACACCCAGGATTAGCAATATGATTGGCTTTCTTTATTTCCTCACGTTGAAATTCAGGCAAACCATAAACAAAAGTTTTACCGGCTAGCCCATCACCCAGACGGAAGTCATTTCCCAGATCGATGATTTTGGTTGACGTTGAGATTTTATTTTCTGTTAACCATTTTTTGCTTTCGCCATGGCCCAGACAAAGAAATAAAACATCCACCTCAGAAATGCCTTCCGAAAATTTCAGGACTGTTTCTCCCACCAGGTCAGGGTGAAGATCACTAATGAGTTTCCCTCCTTGACTTCTACTTTGCGCAAAAGTTAAATCAACATGACGATGATTCAACAGCAGACGAATGGTTTCCCCGCCGGTGTATCCAGCCCCTCCAATGACCCCTGCTCTAATTTTTTTGTTCATCACGTTAGTTTAGTTGGCCGTTTCCTGATTCGGCTTGCCGATGCCGGGCAACGGATTACGGGCTGCTGATTTCACCTGGTGGTAAATCCCCACCTGGTTGCCAAAGATTTTGGTAAACCCCTTCACCTCTTCTCCCGTCCAGCCCAAGTTCATCTCTCCATACTTTCCAAACTTAGCAGACATCAGGTCATAGCGCGATGAAATTCCGTTAATCTGAAAACGGTATGGAAGAAGCGTGATGAAAACTTCACCCGTTACCTGCTGCTGTGAGTCGATTAAGAACGCCTCGATGTTGCGCATGACCGGATCCAAATATTGTCCTTCATGCAGCCAGTTGCCATAAAACTGAGCGAGTTGATCTTTCCAACTCAATTGCCATTTTGTAAGAACGTGTTTTTCCAAGGCATGATGTGCCTTGATAATTAAAATCGGAGCAGCGGCTTCAAAGCCGACGCGTCCTTTAATGCCGATGATGGTGTCCCCCACGTGAATGTCGCGGCCAATACCATACGGTCCGGCCAGCCCTTGAAGAAATTGAATGGCCTGCGTAGGGTGAGAAAACTTATTCTTGTTCACCGAAATGAGTTCCCCTTTCTCAAAAAGCAAGGTGACCTCTTCGCTTTCGTTTTTTGTCACCTGTGTTGGCCAGGCTTCTTCGGGCAGCATGCCCAGTGAATTCAATGTTTCTTTGCCGCCAACCGATGTTCCCCAGATTCCTTTGTTGATCGAATACCTGGCTTTCTCCGCACTGAAGGCAACACCATTTGCTTTCAGGTAGTCGACCTCTTGTTCACGACTCAATTTTTTATCGCGGATCGGTGTGATAATCTCCAGTCCCGGTGCTAAAATCTGAAACACTATATCAAAGCGAACCTGGTCATTGCCAGCGCCGGTGCTTCCGTGGGCAACGGCATCGGCTTTAATTTCCGTCGCAAAACGGGAGACCGCTAAGGCTTGCGACATCCTCTCGGCACTTACGCTGAGTGGATACGTCGCATTCTTCAGCACGTTTCCGTACACCAGAAAACGAATGACTTTATCATAATAATTTTTTGTTTCGTCAACGGTGTGGTGCGATTTCACCCCCAGGCTTAGCGCCCGTTGCTCGATGTCTTTGACTTCTTTTTCATTAAAGCCACCGGTGTTCACCGTAAGGGTATGGACTTCATAGCCGAGGTCCTTTGCCAAGTAAATAGCGCAGTAGGAGGTGTCCAGCCCACCGCTAAATGCTAAAACAACTTTTTTCATTTTCCAGAAAAGAATTTAGAATCCAGATTTTTTACCAAAAGAGAAAACTGAGGAAGCCTGATTTTTTCGATTCGCCTTCTTCATCTTTCTTCCTCCAGCCCTTCAACAGCACGAACTGCTTGAAGCGCACCCAGCGTTCGAATAATTTGAAATTTCCTCTGAACTCGCGCCTCTTGTGATACTCCAATTCGCCTTCCGGCGTGACCACCGTTTGGCTCAGCTCCGCCTGCTTTTTGGCAACTTCAACCGGATCATAAAGCATGGCTGTGCACATACAATTTTTGCGATCCTTGCTTTTGAGAATCTCATAATTTACGCAGCTCTGGCAGCCCTTCCAAAACTCCTCGTCGGTGGTCAGTTCAGAGTAGGTAACGGGCTCGTAACCAAGGTCGGAATTAATCTTCATGACGGCCAGACCGGTGGTGAGGCCGAATATTTTAGCATTCGGATATTTCTTGCGAGACAGTTCAAACACTTTGTGCTTAATGAGGGTCGCTACGCCGCCTTTGCGGAACGCCGGTGCCACCACCAGTCCACTGTTGGCTACAAATTTTTCATGTTCCCACGATTCGATGTAGCAAAAGCCTACCCACTGGCCTTCTGGGGTGGTGGCGATGACGGCTTTGCCCTCGTTCATTTTCATTTTAATGTACTCCGGGGAGCGCTTGGCAATGCCGGTGCCCCTGGCTTTGGCCGACTCGGCCATTTCATGGGTAATGGTTTCTGCAAAATGGGCGTCGGCCTGGGTAGCCTCGCGCACAATAATATTGTTGTTCACGATAATCCTAGTTGGGTTGTTTGAAAAAAACTTAAATGCACTAAAGGCAAAACACCCTGGGTATTTTGCTGGATCTCAATAAAGAAGTCCGGGTATCAGATGCGGATGCGCCTATGCGGTCGCCTGCCCACCCGTGTTGGCACAAGGAGGGACTTATTCAATGCCTGGCGGCAATTGATCGAACCAGCGCTAAAATCGTGGTTCATTTGGGAGGTGAATTCTTTTTCCAATTCGCGTTTGTGGTTTTTACCGTTAGATAAAAGGCATTCAGTTAAATTTGTTTCTACAAAATTAAGCGTTAATATTTTAAATATCTCAATACCTTTGCTAAGTTTTTATTAAATCACCCTTTCGACCGTTAGGTTGAATGGGACAGGAAACTCAAAAAGAATAGCGTTATGAACAAGAAAATAGTTAGAGTGGGCAATATCGAGTGTGGTGCCGATGAGCTTTTTGTCATCTCCGGCCCCTGTGTGATAGAAGACGAAATGGTCATGATGAAGACGGCCGAGAAGTTGAGGGAAGTCTCTGAACGGATGAAAATTAAGATCATTTACAAGTCGTCATTTCAAAAAGACAATCGCAGCAGCCTTAAGTATTATAACGGCCCGGGACTGGTCGAAGGGGTCAAGATGCTGGCCAAGGTTAAAGAGCAGTTTGGATTCCCTTTACTCACCGACATTCATTATCCCGACCAAGCTGTCGCGGCAGCGGAAGTAGTCGACGTTCTTCAGATCCCGGCTTACCTGTGCATGCAAACTTCGTTGATGGTGGCGGCCGCCAAGACGGGGCGCGTCATCAATATCAAACACGGACAATTTCTGGCCCCCGATAACATGAAACACCCGGTGACCAAGTGCGTGGAAGCGGGCAATGACCAGATCATTTTGACCGAACGCGGTTATACTTTTGGATACAACGACCTGATCCTGGACCCACGCAGTTTCTACCACATGGGTAAAATCGGATATCCTGTTGTTTTTGATATTACGCATTGTATTAGAAAATATGGAATCCCCAGTGCCGACGCCAAGGGCGGTGCCCGTGAATTTTTGCCCGTTCTTTCTCGCGCCGGTGTTGCGGCGGGCGTGGATGGGGTATTTATCGAAACGCATCCTGAACCCGAGAAGGCCCTTTGCGATGCGGCCAGCCAGTTGTGCGTGTATGACCTTGAAGAATTCTTGAAGCCTTTATTGGAACTTCATGCCATTGAATTGAAGTACCGTGATCAAACGCCCGTATTGAAATAAGAATTGACGTAAACCTGAAAATACATTTTATGGAATTATACTTAGACTCAGCAGACCTCAAAGAAATTGAAGAAGCATTTCAACTCGGTTTCCTTACGGGTCTGACAACCACGCCCACCTTCATGCACCGTGGTGGTGTTACCGATGTGGATGGCCTTATCGTAAAACTTTCGAAGATCGTGCCGGTGCTCCAGATTGAAGCGTTAGGTGACAAAGCAGAAGATGTTTTGAAAGAAGCGAAGCGTCAGTTGGCGCTGGGACTTGATCCAAAGAAAACCGTTTTTAAAATTCCTGTTTCGTTGGAAGGCGTGAAGGCTTGTAATCTTCTAAGAAGAGAAGGTCTTTTGGTGAATGTACATTTGATTTATACCCTTCAGCAGGCTTACATGGCCATGCAAGCGGGTGCATCTTACGTTTGTCCGCTGGTTGGCCGTTTGCAGGATCAGGGTCACGATGCGCTCGATCTGGTTGATCAAATTGTGTTTGCCGTTGACCATTACGGGTATGATACCAAAGTGATGTTCTCCTCGGTTCGCACCGTAGAGCACGTCCGCAATGCGCTCAACAGCGGCGTGCACACCATTACCGTGCCGTGGAAGTTGATGAAAGTGCTGACGGAGAATAATTTCACGTCCCTGGGAACACAACAGTTTATTGAGCACACCCGCTTGATGACGGTACGGGTAAAAGACGCCATCAATAAAGTAAACCCCGTCGTTACGGCAGATACATCCCTTACGGATGCCATCATAAAAATGACCGAGTATGGCTTCGGTGCCATTACGGTAACGAACGGCGATGGATCCGCCTTGGGCGTTTTCACCGATGGGGAACTCCGAAGAAAAATTCAGGCCGAAGGAAGAAATGTGTTGGCGCACAAAATGGGCGACTTCAAATACAATCCTCCCGTGGCGGTGGATGCCAACGCGATGTTGTACGAAGCATCAGAAATTTTCAAGAAATCAAAAGTGGATACCATCCTGGTGACTGACAACGGTAAGCCTACGGGTATGCTGGATATTCAGGACATGGAGATTGATTAGCCTTCGATTAGCTTAGGCTGACCAAGCCTGGTGTCAGGTTGAGTCTATCGAAACCTTACCTTAGAATGGGAAACACAGAAATTATTTTCACACAATTGGGCGGCAACTTTTGCCGCCCTTTTGCTGAATTCAAGGAGAAGCTTGCCAAAATCAAAGCCTATCTCTTTGATTGGGATGGGGTGTTTAACGATGGGGTAAAAATGGAAAAGGGAGGAAGCCCTTTCAGCGAAGTGGACGCCATGGGCACCAACCTGCTGCGCTTTGGTCATTGGCTGAAACATGACAACCTTCCTTATTTTGGAATTATCACGGGCGAAGAAAATCCTGCGGCGCTCTATTTAGCAAAGCGGGAGTGTTTTCATGCCGTGTATTTGAAATCAAAAAATAAACTGGTTGCCTTCGATCACTTTTTACGATCCCATCAATTGCAGCAACACGAAGTCGCTTTTGTATTTGATGATGTGCTTGACCTGGGCGTGGCGGAAAGATGTGGTGTTCGTGTTTTAGTGAAGCGTGCGGCCACTCCGATGTTTCAAAACTATGCGATCAAGAATGAAATGGCAGATTATATTACCGCAAACCACGATCATGCTGTTCGTGAAACATGCGAGTTGATGCTGGCTACCCTGGACCGGTATGATCAAGCCGTAAATTACCGAAGCCAGTTTCACGAAAACTATAAAATCTATTTGGGTATTCGGCAGCGTGTGGAGACAAAATCTTATTTTACTCAGGGAGATTCGATTGAAATGGTGCCGGGTTGAGCTAAAATAAAATGGAAAAATTCATCAGTGAGTTCGGTTATATCGCTTTGATGGTAGGTACCTTCTTTGAAGGCGAGACCGTTATCCTGACGGCTTCGTCGCTAATCTATAGGGGTTTATTTGCCTTTCCATGGACTGTGCTCGCTGCTTTTGCTGGTTCATTTATCAGCGATTGGGTTTATTTTCTTATCGGTCACTATAATGGAAAAGTTTTCATTGCCAATCGGCCTAAATTACTGGCCAAAGTAAAACCGATCACCGATTTCTTTCATAAAAATAAATTTCAAATTCTTTTTAGTTACCGTTTTTTATATGGCTTTCGTGTTGTCATTCCCCTGGTAATTGGCATGAGTGGGCTGCGCCCTATACGTTATCTCTTCTATAGCGTTGTCACGGGACTGATCTGGGCTACCACCATCAGCACTGCTGGCTATTGGGCCGGACGATTGCTGGTGATTGAGGTGAAAACGTTTGAAAATAATTTTGTTTACATCATGATTGGTTTTGCGGCCCTTGGATTAACCATCGGATATGTGGTAAAGAGAATTGCCATGCGCGGTCTGGGCCAGGCAACAATGGATCAGAAGTCGATCGTGAAGTGACTAACACCGGCACGCCCGGTCTCCCTTTGATCATCAGAAATAGATCGGATGAAAAATAAGGCCACGTTCGAAATTGAATTCAATTGTAGGTGCTGGAAATTTGATGATGACAAATGGCGAAAATAAATAATTCCATAATTTACTTTTATCTCTAAAGTGGTTGGCATTGATGTCAAGGGAAAGGAATAGGCGTCTGGTCCTTACAACGGACGAGTAATCTTTTGTTTCTTTACTTTTCGTCTCCCAGACATTATCATGGCCGCCTAGCAGTCCCTCTGCCCCATAACCGACCGTTAACATTAACCAATCCGGTAAGATTTTTGCGTTCACCATTTTATTGACATCGAGCGGCAGCCAATACGTTTGTCCGTTATAATCCTTTATCGTTTGTTGAAAAATATTCGAGCCCAATAATTCCGGTCGAATGATACTCAATGAAGTGGGATGAAACGAAAATTTCGGAATGGTATGGGAAAGCACTTGGTAGGTGATGTGGCTATAGCAAAATAATGCTCCCAGACCATTGGCCATTAAATCAGCAGGAGAGGCCCCGTAATTCATGGAGAAGCCATCCAGAATTTCTATCGGAAGAAGAAGAACGAATCCGGAAAAACAAACCCATTTTTTTCGAAGTGATGGGTTTAAATTGTTCTGGTCACCAAAAATTTTGTAAAAAAAAAGCCCGATATGAAACGAGGTGAAAAAGTGTCCAAACTTATCAAGGAACTCCCACTCATAGAGATCATCGAAAAAATGGAACCCGGTATACGCATTATACCAAACCGAGGATAGCCATAGCAGTGAGATCAAGTACACTGCGGTAATTAGAATGGCTGCTAGTTTTTTACCATTCATCCTTGGCTTTTGTATTTTGCTATAAAATAAAAATACAAAGGAATTCCAAGGGAGGCCAGCACCAGGCCGAACAATGAATTCACGAGCGGGGAGGAGCCATTCAAATAATTTGTTATATCATTATAGAGTGTGAGGATGAGAAACAAAGTGGCGATGGAAATAAAGGCCAGTGGTACCCACGGGTACCCCCAGGTTTTGTACGGTCGCGCTGCTTCTGGCATTTTTTGGCGTAACACCATCACGCCAATTGCCCCCAGGGCATAAAACAACCAGCTCACAAAAACCAACATATCGGTAAGCATGTCAAATGAACCGCTCAGGATGAGTAGGGAAGTCCATACACCATGAAGTAACAAGGCATTGCCCGGCGTTTTGAATTTCGGGTGAACATTTCCGATCGAAGAGAAAAACCTTTTTTCCTGGGCCATGGCAAAGGTTACTCTTGCGGTAGCCAAAATATTGCCGTTCGTACATCCGAAAGTAGAGATCATCACCATTAGCGCAATCAGCGCTCCGGCGCCAAATCCAAATGCACTGGTCGCCGCCTGGGATCCCACAAATGATGATTTGGCAATAACCTCGATTGGCAGGGCATAGACGTAGGCCAGGTTCATTAAAATATAGATCAGAATCACGGTAAGCAAACCCAATAACAACCCGAGTGGCAAATTGCGCTGGGGGTTTTTGATTTCACCGGCCATAAAGGTGATGTTGTTCCATCCGTCGTAGCCCCAGAACGCCCCCGAGGTCGCCGCCACCACGGCAAGAACTAAGGGCCAACCAGTGTGTGCAGCCGGGCGATTGAAATGCGAGATCGACCCATCGCCAAAAAGAAAAATACCAGCCACTAAAAATACAATGGCAGCCACTTTGAGAAAGGAGAAAATGACCTGAACGTTATCGCCCGACTTGGTACTCCGATAATTAACAAAAGTGAGTAGCCAAATCAAAAGTATGGTCAGCGACTTTACACCGATATTTTCCAAAGGGAAAATTTTACCTATTCCCGGAACGTATAAATAAAGGAGCTGCTCGGTCTCTTTGGAAAACCGCGGCAGGTGAATAAAATATTCTGCATAAATAGAAAATACGTAGGCAATGGATGCAGCGCCTGCCGTATTGAATACCGCAAAAGCGGACCATCCATAAATGAAGGCCGTGAAGTCGCCAAACATGCGTTGAAAGAAAATGTATTGGCCACCCGTCTCGGGCATCATGGCGGCCGCTTCCGAATTGGTGAGTGCGCCAAGAAATGTAATCGCCCCGGCCATCCCCCAAACGGCGACCAGCAACCAAGGCGATCCGAGCTGTGAAGCCATCAAGGCGGGCTTCATAAAAATAGCGGAACCGATAATTCCGCCGACGACTAAAGACACCGTTGACCGTAATCCGAATGAGCGCTCTAATTT
>Ga0209067_10001669_pt1 | contig 13455 bp, 10 predicted proteins | sample ColStrG_CSR_2013_FD_187199 | JGI IMG/M metagenome (GOLD analysis project Ga0209067, IMG submission 187199) | Freshwater sediment microbial communities in response to fracking from Pennsylvania, USA - Cold Stream Run_MetaG_CSR_2013 (SPAdes)... | ecosystem: Environmental > Aquatic > Freshwater >... | reverse complement strand
CCATTACCAGGGCGAGTGCTGCGACTGGCACGATGAAGTAGCCTGTGTAATGATCCGTTCGGGAGAATCCGATTTTGAAAAAAATAAGTAGCAATACGTTGACAGTAAATAGAAGCGATCGTCGATGCGAGACGAGATAGATATTGAAGAAAATGACGATCAGCGCTACGGCAAAAAAACTTGCTTCGGTATTTTGAACATCTAAACGCATGTCAACCGAGTTGCCAAAACTGAGTTGATTGTTCACGATGAAGTAGGTGATCAAACTGGATTGGTCATGAAAAATCGCCAGCCCTGTGCATATATAGGCAAAGACTACTGCGACAATAAAGATCACTGTCTCAGAAAATTTTCGGGAAATTAGAAAACGGCTGACAAAATAAGTACCGAATGTTGCCAGGGCGACGATGCCATAAAAGAAGCGGATATAAAAGGAGAACCCGACAAGCAGTCCAACGATAACAAGTTCCTTAGTTTGAAGACTGATGGTGTCCGGTTTTGAAAATTCTAGATAGGTGATGATCGTGAATGACCAGAGCAACAGCGATGTGGAAAACTGCAGGTTCCCGTAAAACAGAAAATACGCGAGCGCCAAAAAAATATAGGCACGACTTTGATGTGTCAGGGTGAAGACGATCGTCCAGAAACCTGCGTATAGCGTGCTTAAAAATACGGCGCTGGTCCAATATGTCAAAGCACTATAGTGTGATGTGGTCCAGCCAGTGATCCAGTTCATCGGCCCATAGCTGAATAAAAAGTCCTGATTACCGTAAAACATCTGGTTGGTCAGATTACTCCACTGTTCCGCTCCACCAAGTCCGCCGTTGTGAGTTGGCATTTTTGTTGCAGTAAAAATGAGCACAAACAGAATAAAAAAAACGAACAGTTCGTTGCTGTGCTTTTTCCAGAATTGAGACAATGTTGATTTTATTGATTGATGGGCTTCCACCGAAAAATCCGTTGTCATTTATTGCTGCCTTTTTGTGGATTGTATTGTCCAAAACAGGCCTTGAACAAAACTTTCAGCACCGACAAATTACCGCGGACACTGCTGATTTTGGTCGGTACTTCCCCCCTGGGATAACGCCTGATCGTCGCGATTTCCTTGCATTGATAATTTAACTTTGGTGCGCGGTACGAGAGGTAAGCCAGTAATTCATAAGTCATGAACACATCCCGGAATGGAGCAATTTCGGGATCAAGCAACATCTTGCGGCTGTAGGCACGGAATCCTTGAGTGGTATCGGTCCAATGGAATCCTGAAAAGAGGCTTAACATCGGTGCGTGGATAAAGCGGATTGCAAGATCCCTGGATTTAGGCGTGTTTTCAGCCTTGCCACCAGAAATAAATCGCGAAGCCTGGACAAAATCTACGCCCTGTTTAAGCGCTTCGATAAACCGTGGGATAGCTTCCGGGTCGTCCTTGTTGTTGCCGTCGATACTGACTATGCCCTCATAACCCTGTTCAAGAGCAAAGGCATAGGCGCAACGCAGTTGTGCACTTAATTTTCCGGGTCCGGTTTTGACAAGCAATCCGCTTACATTTTGTTTTTCCAAGGAAGATACTTCCAGCGACCCGTCCGTGCTGCCACCGTCCACGATGATGATATCGGCCAGTGTGTCCACTCTGAGCTCTGCCATTTTTGCAGTCAGTTGTTGAATTCTTGTACCTTCATTGATCACCGGTATGACGACGCACCAGGGTAGTGTCCGACCGCGCCAAAATTTCTTTTCATAAATGGGAATCTGCCAATTGGCAACATTTTCATCTGTCATATCAAGAGTCATCATTTCTTCTTTCTGCATTCAGGCCACCCGCAGCGTGATCAGCGCCACGCCAGCGACCACAAGCAAAATTCCGACGCCAGTGGTCCAGGGAAACGGCTCATGGAAAATGAATGCTGAACATAGCGCCACAGCAGCGACCGCTCCTGCCGTTAATATTGGATGGGCCACATTTAAAGGCAACCGTGTCAGGGCAAGGGTGTACAACAGAAATGCTGTCCCGTATAAACCGAGACCCAGCCAGAATGGCCAATTACTTATTGCCTGCAACGGTTCACTAAGTGAGGGAAATTTTCGTGGCGGCATGATCGCGATTTTGATCAACACACTCGCGGAAGCATTGGACGCAATGCCAAGAAGCAGGATAAACCATTTCAAATTAATTCCCCTTCGTTTGTCGGATTGTAGTTGAGCTTTGCCACCTTGAGCGCCCGCTCTATCGATACCAAATGTGGTTCTGATTTGGTCGCCACCATTTCTATCGATACCAAGTGATTGGGCAAGAACTGCTTCAAACTGGCAGCCATGCTGAAATGATCGGCGAGACCATCACCCAATGGAACCAGATTTGGTTCGCTGGCATGAACATGTCCGATCAGGTGGGCATGGTTTTTCAATACCGCCATCGGGTTTTCATTGTTCATAGTCACAGCGCCAGTATCGAACTGCATGCGAATCGCCGGGTGGTCAATTTTCTCGACGACCATGGCCGTTTCTGGACTGGTAGTCATAAAATTTGCCCCGTAGCTGGCAGGATTGGGCTCAAGGCAGAATATCACTCCGTACGACAGGGCGATGTCGCCCAGACGACGAAAAAATGATACGGCCTCAGTCATTGTTTGTTCGTCGTTCAAACCGCTGCGATCCCGGTTTTTAGGCGAGCCAAAGACCAGTCGTGTTGCACCCAAACCGGAACCGATTCGGCATATGCCGCCCAGATGTTTAAGCAGTGCATCCTGTGATTCGGGCGAACCAAATACGTTAAGTCCCGTCGTGCCAAACAAAAGTGCCTGCATTCCCGTAATTTCGATGCCGCGCAGCGACCACCATTTTTTAACTGCCGCGATATCTTCAGCACTTGCGCTGCATGGGTCAGGAAAATATTTTCCAGGGGCGATATCAATGGCATCGATCTCATAACGTTGCAGTAACTTTGCAATATCGTCATCCTCAGTGACTTCCCATGCGATGTTAGAAATGGCGAGTCTCATCAGGTTGCTCCGGATACGGCTTTACTGACCAACGGTTCTGACTGCGCATAAGCGCGCACTGCCTGAATCGTTTCGCGCACGTTATATTGATAGTTGCCTGTGCCGTTAAAAAGTTGCGCGTGACAGGTTCTGAGGTCGTAGGTTGCAGGATTACTGGCCGAAATGTGATTAAATGGTTTGCCGAATCCCAGTAGCGAGACATCCGCCACGCTGACTGGTTCGGCGGTCAGGTGCACCAGTCGCAGCCCGGCTCCAAGTGCACACTGGATATCAGCCCAAAGATTCACCATTGGATAGAACTGAAAAATGCCGCGGCTATCGATGGCTGTCACATTATTGTCATTCAAAAAATCGTAGATGACGTTTTTGCGCAGGCCTGGTCCAACCAGCCCCGGAAGTCGAATAATCAGGTGGCCGGCAAACTGTTTTTCGACGAATTCTTCCAGGAGCCGACGATTCAAGCCATAGGCATGCAGATTGGATTTATCAACGGCCGAGTTTTCATCGACACCAATGGGATTCTGGAATACGTCAACGGTACTGATCAAAACAAATTTCTTGCATTGAACCGTTTTAAGATGCTCGATCAAATCTTGAATCTTTTGACGATCGGCTTCTGGCTCTTTATTGGCGATCCATTTTTGTGCTGGGGCACCTGCACAAACTATGGTATCAAATGCCTGGTTTTTGATTTCGGCTATGTTGGTTGATCGATAAAGCGATGTGAATTCGGTCTGCCGGAGCAGCGTACTGCCTACAAATCCTGAATATCCGATTAATGCGTTCGTCATGCATTACTCCTGTGTTGATGAGCTCTTGAATTGCTCAACTTCCAATTTCTCAAGAACGTCGTAAATGTTATCTATTTTTCCGCCCAAGACAGAGTAGCAGCCAGGTAATTCAAGGTGTTTCTCAAAAAAAATCGGCCTGCCATCGTCACTTTCGTTTTTTGCCAAAACAGTTTTTATCTCGAACAACGAGTCCACGTATATTGAATCCAGTACGGCCGGCATATAACGGCCTACATCTCTTATCATACGGTCGACTCGGGTTGACTTTTCATAGCTTTCCAGCTTTGGATAGGGGTCAACACCTTGCGCGTCGTTCCAATGCAAGTGCGGGGTGTAGCGCACGTGTGACAAGGTATGCAGTCCCCGGGCTGGAAATGGCATCATCGAAAAAAATGGCCCATCCATCACGGTGACGCCCAACCCGGCGAGACCGGGTGGAACCTTAATCAGTGCCATTTCGGTGATTTCATGCTTGAGGCCCGTGTGGATACCTGAGAAGTCACCGGTAAATTGGTTCAGTCCACTGTAGGTGCAGTTAAACAGATTGTGGCAGGACAGCAGGTCTGGACTCTCATTTTTGCGTTGCATTTCCACCTGTAACGTTTCATGTTTGCCTTTATAAATCTTGGTAACCCCGGCATTTAGATATACCTGTACTCCGCATTCTTGCAATTCTTTTGAGGCCCATTCGGCCAGTCTGGTTGAATCAAAAGCACATTCTTCCACCTCAAATACATTTTCAATCAGACGCGGCTCAAACAGACTTTTTGATGTGGAATTTGCCTGGACGATTTTGGCCCCGATTTCTGTACAAAAACGTTCAAACTGTTTTGCCGTGACTTTGGAATTGCGCCTGGCAATAGCATAAAGTTTGATGAAGTCCCGCTTCGCTGCGTTTGGCCAGTCCTGTATAAATCTGGGGAAATTGATTCGACTTCTGTATGCTGTTGTATAGCTGCGTGGATAATGGTAGCCATTGTGCACGCGTGCCTGGTTGTTGTAGGAAGCACGTTGAAGAAGGGCGGATTCACGCTCGATCAAAACGATGTTTTTGAGGTGGCGCTGTTTTGCAAGGTAAATAGCAATAGCCGCGCCATAAAATCCTCCACCAATGATGATTGCATCGTGACATCCGGCTTGTTCGATCATCAGACAACTCGATCGGAATGTGAATTTGACGAATTGGCCAATGGTGACGCAGACGAGAAACTTGATTTGACTTCTTCAATATTTAATTTATTTCGTCGTGTCATTTTTGCGCTCGTAAATTCCTGAGCAACGTGATACAGCGGCCCTTCATTGGATAAACTCGCCATTTGTAATATGTATTCACCGAGAACTAAGAGGACTACGGAAATCAAAAAAAACATGCCTGACTGTTGGAGTGACAGACTTATCCAGCCCGGCGCCACATCGGCCTTGGTCAGACCGATAACGACCACATAAATCGAGTACAACAGGTTGGTTATGGCCCCAAATAAAGAAAGCGAAGTGACCAGTCGCATAGGAGCCCGGGTGGTGGAAACCAGCAGGCGGGCACCAAGATCGATACTTTCTCCCAGTTTTTTCGGTCGGTTGATTTGCGGTGTGGCGCTGTAACTGAGGTTGACGCGGGCGAAACCACCTGTGGCCGGTAAATGGCGATAGGTCACTGCAGGCTGTGAATGTTGTAATATGAAATTGACCACACGTTTGCTCAAGATTCGATATTGAGGGGCTTCGGTTGCGAGGTGAATGCCATTAAATTTTTCATAGAGCAGATTGAATGCAAACCGCGCGATTTTATACGGCAGATTGCTTTTCTGTTTTTGCTCATTGCTGGCAAAAACCACATCGGCACCAATGACTGTCTGCGCCAGCATTTCTGGCAGAAACGCGATATCGTCCGTGTGAGGGTCAATCACCGCAACAAAATCTCCGAGTGCATTTTCTAGACCTACCCACGATGCGGTATCTGTATCAACTCTTTTGGTCAGCGCATAGACCTGCAGGTTTGGAAGGCCATTTTCTCCGGTAAGTTGTTTCAGCACATTGATCGTGTCATCCTCTGACGAGTTGTCAACAACGATGATTTCATAATCACTCACCAATGTGGTGATGCACGAGGCGACCGAACAAATAATTTTTTCAATGCCGTGTGATTCGTTGCACTCAACTATGACGACCGATAAAAATATCGGAAATTGCTCCATGAATAACCTCTCGAAACACTAATCGACAAATTAGTGTTGAATTTTTTACAAATATTGGAAGCGCTGAATCACTGATGGCTTTAGTTGTTTTGCTTGCCGGGCCAGTGATTGGATGTATCAACCTGCCGTCGTCAGTTTGGTCTATGCAGAAAAATGATCCGACAGGCCGCATTATGAGCGGAAAGTGATTGTTAGAGCAATTTAAAATTTAAGAGGTCAATTGCAGTAATAGAATTTCGAGGTTTGAATGTCGGCGATAACGTCAAAAATTATTTGCTGTCAGTTGTTACAAAAGTCTGTTCTAATTTTCTCCAAACATTCTCGTGCGTGAAATGTATCTTCACAAACCGTGTCGAGGCTTCCGAACAGCTCAGCCAGTAATCATCGTCATTCAACAGCCGCTGAACTTCGGAAGCCTGAGCCGCCGGATCTACGCTGACAAACAAGGCCCCGTCACCATCCCCCAACCCCTGCGCGCCGATGGGCGTGGTCACAACAGGCATCCCATAGTACATCGCCTCAACAACCTTGCCCTTGATGCCGGCACCATACAGCAGCGGCGCCACCACAACCCGTGTACGTCGATAATAGTCTGCCAGCGCCTCGTCGGTCACATAGCCGGTGACCACGATCTGTTCAGAGGCAAGTGCCATGACTTCTGATGACGGGCTGGCTCCGACGAGATGCAGTTTCAGGGTCGGATTGGCGTGATGCAGTATGGGCCAGACATTGCTGACAAACCAGACTGCGGCATTGATATTCGGTGGGTGGCTGAAGCCCGCAACAAACAGAATGTCTGATCGGCCGGCGGCAATGACTGGGTAGTTGTTATCGTTAAATTCAAACGCATACGGCGGCAGAGTGACTGCGACCGCTTCAGATTTGTGCCCGGTCAGATAGTTCCTGACAAAATCTGTTTCTTCGTCGGAAGGGTACATCACCACGTCAACGCGGGGCCAAATGGCTTTTTCCATCTGTTCATACATGTGCGCCGCTTTGGCAGCTGCCTTGTTTGTCGGATCCAACTCAAGCTGGCTGAGCAGCCTCAGGTGATGGATATCATGGCCGTAGAACAGGATTCGTGCCTTGCTGTACGCGCGGATTAAATCTACATATTCGGCAGCAATGGCTGGTCTGGACAGCAAGAACAGATCGATGTACTTGCTGTTTTCTGCAATCCAATCTTTGAATTCTGAGCCCCAAAAAACCTCTATGCCTGCCTGTTGAAGTATCGGTCCGTACTGCCGATCAAATGTGGGATTGGTCGACCAGAACTTCACCGCAAACCCATGCTCCACCAACAGCTTCAAAATCATCGCCATGGTCCTGCTGCCAGCATCCCGATCCGGCTGCGGAACATAATGGTCCATGACCATGATCGTTTTGCGACTTCGGGTCCGGCCCTTAGCCAGAAACACGTCTTCGCCATGTCTCAAGTGCGACCGCGCCAGTTCATCAGACCATTTTTCAAACAGACGTTTATTGTTGATCACCTGATAGGCCTTGATTCCGCCTGAGGTGCTGGTGCCGTTCGACACGCCTTCGTAATGAATTACCACCGAGGCTGGCTGGTAATACACCTTGTAGCCGGCCGCTCTCACCTTGAATGCGAGATCGCTGTCTTCGCAATAGGCGGGCGCATATCGGTCATCAAACCGGCCCAGCCGGTTGAACAGGTCGCGTTCGATCAGCAGTGACGCGCCGGAACTGTAATCACACTCCCTGACGTAATTGAATTCGGGAGCATCTGGATTTTGCATGCGTCCATAATTCCAGGCTGATCCGTCGCTCCAGATGATGCCGCCGGCCTCCTGCAGGCGGCCGTCCGGGTAAATCAGCTTTGAGCCCACCATGCCGCAGGCGGGGAAGGTCCTGAATACATCCAGCAAGCGGTCCAGCCATCCCTGAGTTACCTCGGTATCGTTGTTCAGAAAATAAATATATTGGCCGCGAGCCTGCTCAACCGACTGGTTGCACGAACGGAGAAATCCCAGATTGATCTCATTGCGCCGATAATGAAGGCCGCTGATGTTGCCCAGCAGGTCAATATCCGGATCGGAAGAACAGTCTTCCTGCACGATGACTTCGATGCCGGTTTCAGGCAGGTGCCGGTAAATCGAACGCAAACAGGTCAAGGTCATCGGCAGATTGCCGTACGAGGGAATGATGATGGAAACCGTCGGTGTATCGTGATGTTCAAAGTGGATAGTCTGAATGACGGAAGGGACGTCCGCGCTGGCGATCAGGCCGGAGGAGAGCGGGGTGAGCGGACTGACTATCTGACTGCGTTTCCACACTTCATAATGCACCATGCCGTGAAACAGGAATCCAGCGTATCTGTACAAAATAAACGTGATGCCAAGCTTCTGTTTTTCGGTCAGAGGCAATGCCAGATAAATCGAGCGGCCGTTGGCCCGTATCCACGATTTGAGTTTGGTGATCAACTTGTTGGTCCTTCTTGCATGGCAACTGTTGCTGGCTTTGGTGCATCCGATTTTTATCGCTACATCTGCAGCACAAATACAGAAGCCCAATCCTGCTACACTCTTCGCGGTTAGATGATTGGGCATTGGGGGAGGTGATGTTATTGAAAGTCATCATTTCAGTCAATCAATTTTGAATTTGACCGAAGGCTTTAAAAATAACAATTTGTTGTTGTCAGAGGATGAGCAATGCAGTGCTTCGAATGCCTGGTTAACACCGTGTTCAGTAGCTGCAGACATGCTTTATTACATAATTAGTGCGAATTTGCCAAAAGAAAAGCATTACGTTCGATCAGAAAATGAGAGAATCCAGCATTAATTTATCCAAGCTGGTTTTTGGTTAATTCAATAGTCAATTGGCAATAGAGCTGCCATGAGTCCCCAGCAAGCTTGTAATTTTTGTCCTGACGATCAGCCAGCATCAAACTATCAAGTTATTAATGAATTCCAAAATTTCAGTCATTATCGTCAATTACAATGCCGGCCATTACCTGAAGGGCTGCATTGATTCGTTGCTGGCCTGTCCTCTCGAGAAAGAAATTATCGTTGTTGATAATGCCTCGGAAGATGACAGTCTGCTGGCACTGGCCGGCATTCCCGGTATTCAAATCGTCAGAAATACCGCCAATCTTGGTTTCGCCGCAGCCTGTAATCAGGGCGTTAAATATTCGTCGGCACCTCTTCTGTGTTTCCTGAATCCGGACTGCGCTTTCAAGCCTGGCGCGCTGGCGAATCTGGTTGAGATAATGCGCAAGGGGCAGCAGGTCGGGATGGTAGGCGGATTGCTGCTTAACCTGGACGATACGGAACAGGCTGGCGCACGGCGTGCGATTCCAACCCCCTGGCGCTCGTTTGTGCGCGCATTTGGCCTGTCCCGGTTCGCGGATCGCTGGCCCAAGCTGTTTTACGATTTCCATATGCATAATGAGCCTCTGCCTGAAAAGCCGGTCGAGGTTGAAGCCATCTCTGGCGCGTGTATGATGGTGCGCCGTGATGTGATGCAGGATGTGGGTGGCTGGGATGAAGGCTATTTCCTGCATTGCGAAGATCTGGACTGGTGCATGCGTTTCCGACAAAAAGGCTGGAAGATCCTGTTTGTGCCCAGCGCAAAAATTACTCATGCCCAGGGGGCCTGCGGCAAAGACAAAAAATTGTTTGTGGAATGGCACAAGCACAAAGGCATGATCCGGTTTTATCGCAAGTTTTTTCAGCGCCAGTATCCTGGCGTGCTCATGGGGCTGGTGATCGTGGGCGTCTGGTTACGGTTTGGCATGGTGGCGACCTACCACTCAGGCAAGCAGTTCAACCGCGCCATTCACAGCAGGCAGCGCTGAAATGACCGCCATCGACAACAATCCGCTGGTAGGTGTGCTGGGTGCAACCAGTTTTGTTGGGGCCAGCCTGTTAGGTAAATTGAAGAAATTTGATTTCCATGTCATTGCCTATACGCGCCGCGATATCAAACCTGCTTCCATGAATGTTGAATGGCGCAATCTCGAATCCGAACTGCCGTTAAGTCAAAAACTCAATACAGAAGTGCCGATACCCTACTGGTTCGCCCTTGTGCCGATCTCCTTTCTGCCCCGGTACTTCAGTCTGATGGAGGCTCATGGCGTGAAACGTCTGGTCGCATTGTCCTCCACCAGCCGTTTCACCAAGCTGACTTCGAGAGATCCTGACGAGCAAAATCTGGTCCGCAATATGGCCGATGCCGAAGAGCGCGTGCAGCAATGGGCAAAGCTGCATGGCATCGAATGGATCATTCTTCGTCCCACGCTGATTTACGGTTCCGGGCAGGATCGCAATATCGCCGAGATCACCCGCTTTATTCAGCGCTTCGGTTTTTTCCCGGTGTTCGGCAAGGCCTGCGGTTTGCGACAGCCGATACATGTTCAGGATGTGGCGGGAGCCTGCATGGCGTCGCTGCAGTCGCCGACATCGGTCAACCGCGCCTACAACATATCCGGCGCAGAGACGCTGACATACCGTGAGATGGTGATCCGGATATTTAATGTGCTGGAAAAAAAGCCGCGCCTGGTGCCCATTCCGTTATGGATGTTCAGCGCTGCCGTGGCATTGCTGCGCGTGTTCCCGCGGTACAGCAAATGGTCTAGTGCCATGGCAGAACGCATGAATTGCGACATGGTCTTCGATCATAGCGATGTGTTGCAGGATTTTGAATTCAAGCCACGCAGCTTTATGCTCAGCGCGGAAGACCTGCCAAATTGACTAGGGCATGCAATGTTATTGCACGTCGCGCATAGATACCCAATTAACTTCGCAGGAGCCTAAGATGAAAAAACGTCAGTTTTTATCAAATTCAATTTCGCTGCTTACCGGCGCCGTCGGCATGGTGGTCACGCAAAGCCGGGCGGCGTCCGCGGACACCGCTGAGCATCAGGTTATTCTGACCCTGGCCGGCGCAATCGACCAGAGCAACCGCGGAAAGCTCGATAACATGCGTGATCAGCTAATGCACAAGCAGGGCATTCATTTTGAACGCGCCTACAGTTTCACGTTGCCTGATCTGTTGAGGCTGCCGGCCGTGACGATTAATCCCACCATGGAAGATGATGCGAAGGTACATCAACTCACCGGGCCTCGCCTGATTGATGTGTTGAACGTGGCCGGCATCAAAAAAGCGCAAGCTGCCAAAATCACCTTCCACGGCATTGATGGCTACTCCCCAGAATTCACGCTGGCTCAGGCGTTGAAATACAACTTTATCGTGGCGACCCATCTCGATGGCAAGCTGTTGCCCATCGGTGGCTTCGGCCCGCTGTTTGCGATATATGATGCCGACCGCATTCCTGACATTGCAGCCAAGCCGCTCAATCAGCGCTTTGCCGGTTGTCCGTGGGGGCTGTATTGTATCGAGATTGCCTGATTCCGGCGTGGCCGGGTTAAGAGCGTGCATTGCGTCAAAAATCCGCTTTGCATGTGCTGCAGTGTGGAGTCTGGTCTGACGAAATGCCGATCTGGCTCATGCAGGGGCACCCGTCAATAATCTTCAGGCCGGACTGGAATAGTGACTGATTTTGTGGGTCGGACTGACTGCTAGAATATCGGATGCCGTGGCCCCGTCCAAAACCACCATCCTGCGCCAGCGATCAGCGCCCAGAACAAGGTCGATATCCCGCCAACCTTCATGTCGGTCGTGGAGGGGACACTGTAAAACACGGCGCAGGCAATCAGATATCCGGCCACTGAAGCTTCCAGATAATGATGCGCCAGCACAAACGGCAGCATCCAGTGATGCCAGGCAAACCACGCCAGCCACAGCAACAGCAATGGCGCGTAGGCGACCGGCGCGGCATTCAATATTGTCAGCCCGGTAAATGACACCGAGCCAAAGTGCCATTGATTGCCGACGCGACGCGGGATCAGATTCAACGAGGTGGGTTTCGCCAGCAGCACCAGCCCAACCAGCAGGTGCATCAGTTCATGCATCACCACGCCGGGAAAGCCGAGCAGCGCAATATGAAAAAACTGGCGTTGCGCGACGATTAACAGAGCCAGCCAGCAGAGCAGAATAATGATCGAGTAAGTCATCGTTCTATTGTGGGGCGACGTCGGTCCTTAATACCGGATACAGATTAAACCGCTCGTCCCAGGAAGCGTGACGTCGCGCAAAAAATGCCAGCCTTGCCGCAGGATTTTTTGCAAATTCCGGATCGGTGTCGAGCCGGTTTTTGAAACTCACCGCCAGCTGCGGATCGGCCGCCAATTGCTGACGCGCCACATCCTCGGCCACGTAGTTTTCCATGTATTCCTTTTGTTCAAACGCGTTGTTGAATTCGCCCCACGCGGCCAGAGAATCGCCACTCTGCGGTTCAAGCATCGCCATGACCAGTCGCGCCCTGGGTTGGGCGACGGGCACGAACAGTGCGCCGCTGACCAGATCGCGTGATTCCTTATTCCATTTTCCGCCCAGCGCTACGGTCTGATGTCCTTCAAACGAACTCGCGCTGAAAGTGACTTTGTCTGCGCGAAAGGCATCGACTTCTGCGTGCAGAAGCGGGTGCCGTACAACCCGATAAACAATGCCGTGCCGGTCCAGCCTGGCAGCAACCCAGGCCGCGTGCGCAGCCGGAACCAGATAGCCGGCGCCGGGCGCGGTGATACTCAGGTCGGTCAGTACGGTATCGTGCATGGGTACTTCCCAGACCTGCGGTCTGGTATCGTCGTAGCGCGTCATCAGTGCACCGGAAACGGCGGAAAGCTCGCGCGTGTACTGATAACCCTGAAACTGAATCTGATGCGCATCGTCAGCAGTTTTGTAGCTCAGTGCGACGCTCTGGCCCGCCAGCTGTTCGGCGCGCAGGTCGGCTTCATGGGCCAGAGCCAGCCAGCTTTTGCCATGGTCAGCAATCTGGCTGATGATGGACACCAGCGCGTTACGTGTGATGCGCACCCGGGTCGGATAATCTTTCCATGAATGGGTTTCAACCAGCATGCCGAATCGATTGCGCAACACGAAGTAACCGTTGGAAAACCGCGGTGTCGGCACGCCGTCGGCAAAACCTGAAGCCGGATCGTCTGTGGCGACGAATTCCGGATAAAAATTCAGGGCCCTCGATCCCTGTGCATTGATATCGGCGATCACCTTCTCGCGCAACTGCCGGCCGGCGACACGCAGGGCGGCATCGCCACTCAGTACCGGTTCTACCTGAATGGAAATGTCATGCTGAAATTTGGCGCCATCGGTCACATGCAGATCGATATACGCCAGCGGATCCCAGTCGTTGACCAGGCGCAGCATGGCCTGCATTTCCGGTGCGTCCGCCTTGACGTAATCGCGGTTCAGATTCAGATTTTGTGCCGTAGTGCGCCAGCCCATTTCTTCCGGCCCATTCTGGTTGGGACGATTCCAGTGGCCGAAACGTTCGTGGCCATCGATATTAAAGACCGGTACAAATATCAGCACCTCTTTTTTCAGGGCCCCGGCATCGACCCTGTTCTGCAGCAGTTCTCTCAGTGCCAGAAAGCCGGC
>Ga0209067_10001668_pt1 | contig 13461 bp, 12 predicted proteins | sample ColStrG_CSR_2013_FD_187199 | JGI IMG/M metagenome (GOLD analysis project Ga0209067, IMG submission 187199) | Freshwater sediment microbial communities in response to fracking from Pennsylvania, USA - Cold Stream Run_MetaG_CSR_2013 (SPAdes)... | ecosystem: Environmental > Aquatic > Freshwater >... | reverse complement strand
CAACTGGCGCAAGCTCATCGTCGCATCTCGCGGATCGGCGGTGAGAATCGCGCGCGAATCAGCGAGATACATGATGTCATACCCACCGGGGATCGCCAACGGTCCCGCAACCTGCCCCACCTGCATCGTCGGCACGAGTTGGGCGAGCACGTCGGGCAATTGCTCGGCGCGCACCCATCCCAGATCACCACCAACAACAGCGGTCGAGCTTTCCGAGAATTGACGTGCATAGGCGGGGAATGAGCCGCCGCTGCGCAATTGCTCCATGATTTTGCGCTCGTTTGCGAGCACCGCTTCAGACGTTTCGGGAGTCGAAGAAATGTAGATTTCGCTCACGCGATATTCTCTTTTGCCCTTTGCCGCGAGCAGCTTGTCGATGATGGATTTCACCTCATCATCGCTCACATTGACATAGGGATCGATCTTGCGGTGCTGAAGACGGCTTTGCGCCAACTCACCCTTGATCTGCCGCTTGAGTGACTGCGCCGCAGAGCCAACGGAGAGCAAATAGGCATCCATCTGCTTGGGCGTGCGTTTGAAATTATTGCTCACGCGCGCGTAGCTTTGTTGTATATCCTCGTCAGGCAAATCGATCTTATCCGATTTGGCCTCTTGAATTTCGAGCGTTTCATCAATCAGGTTGCGCACCACCTGCAAGCGCAGCCGCGCAAGTTCCTCGGGCGGCACCTTCCCGCCGTTGGCGAGCACAATCAGCGCGACGCGCTGATCGACATCGGTCCCAGTAATAATTTCGCCATTGATGATCGCCGTTGCCTTGCGGACGTGCGGATCGGCCGTGCCCAACAGGTTGATCGTGCTGGGAAGGTTGAGCGCGGCGGCCGACGGCGGCGCGGCATTGTCTTCCAAAACCTGCGCGGGAGCAGCGACGGAAAGCAGCAGCGAAGGGACTAAAAGCGCAGATATGCGCGACACTGTTCTAGCTTTTCTCAAAATCACTCTTTCTTGATCCTCGTTCCGGACACGCGACCCGGATTGTAAAATGGCTTTGCTGAACTGCTGATTAGCGCCCAAGATTGCGGAAAGCCACACGGAACTGAAAAACGCTTCCGGTCTGCGTCCCAACCACGGTGCTGAAGTCGCGCCGCCACGACAAATCGAGCGTCAGACAACTGTTTTCATACGCCACCCCCAACCGATCACGCACCGGGCTGAAGCCATCCGCCGTTGACGCCTGATTGAGTGCTTTGGTGGTCAGATCGACAATGGTCGAGCCATACAGCGACCAGTTTTTCGCGACTTGAACCCGCCCGCCGACGCGGACTTCCTCATGATCCTGAAGATCGGTGAGCGTTGGATCGATATGGCGGTTGAGCTTGAGATAGCTGATCAAAAAATAGGTTTTGGCGCTGCCCACGGTCGCGTCAATCTCTTGACGGCGAATCACCAGCGAATTCTTATCAAGTCGGAAGCGGTTGGTGAAGCTGAACAGGCTGCGGTATTTGACCGTGACGCGGCCGACATAATCCGACACGCGATTGGTGAGCCCGGTTCCCGCCGGAAACAAACTCGGCGCGCTACTGAACCGGTAACTCTGGCCGATATTGGCATCAATCGACAGTCCGGGGCGGTCGAGTGCCCAATCGGCCCCATAAGTGATCCGCGTGCCATCTTCCCAGCGGTCATAGCCGGGGAAGCGGTTGAGCGAGAACAAATTGGTGTCATCAAGCTCGATCGCGCGGGCGTCTTCGTTGGGAATGGCCAGATTAGCTGTCGGCGGCGACGCGACAATCTGGAAGCGCGGAGTCAACCGCTGTGTCCCTCCGAACAAGGCGCCGATCAGCGGCCAACGAATTTCAGCCGCCGCAGCGCCAATTGCGCGCGTCTGCCAGCCCGCCTGCCCCTGATAGTCGAGCGTTGTGGTGAGCGTGTTGTCGTTGCTGTGATACACGTCGCCACGACCATAAGCCGTAAAGATCACCTCTTGGCCAAAATCAGTAAGCTTGCGCAAATTCCACTCAAAGCCCGCAAATGCGCGCTGGGTATTCTGTCCAGCGGTGCGCGCAATTGCCAAGCTGTTGAACTGAATGTCGAGCTTGCCGCCATCGACCCCAGCATCATCAAAGCGCTTGCGATAATCGATTTCGGGCAGCGCAATCGGGGTCAACCCCTGACGGTCTGGCGTCGGGCGCAGCGTTTCAAACCCCCATCCGGCGATCGACACATAGGTGGTCGGGCTGATCCGTTCGACCGCGAGCGTGTTGCGCAGCACATCGTCATACGACAGCTCATAGTTTGACAACAGCGTGCGGTCGGTCGTCAGCCGGAGTGCGGCATGAATGTTCCATTCGGGCGTGAGTTGAAACCGTGCGTTGGCATCGAGATAACCCCGGAAATCCTCTTTTGAGGTGCCGTTGGGCACATCAATCGCCGTGTGGCTGGCATCGGTGGCAAAAAGCGTCACGCTAAAGGCCCCGGTTTTGGTCAATTGTCGATAATTCGTTTCCAGCGCCGGCGGAGAGGCTGAAAACAGAAATGGCGTCACCGTCAAATCACGCTGACTCGACAAATGCACATGGATCGGCAAGCGCAATACGATTCCGTTGTTGCCGGTATAGTCAATGTCGGGCTGCAACAGCCCTGTTGCGGGTTCATCGCTCACCGAATGCCAGAAATAGGGCAAGGGAATCAGCGACACGCCAAAAAGCTCAATCCGCGCATCATGATAGCGCACATGCTTGGTTACGGGATCATAATTCACCCGACGCGCGGTGATCAGCCAAGCGGGTCGCTTAGCACAGTCATTGTCATCAACAAGCGGACAGGGAGAGTAAATCGCATGGTTGAGCACATAGGCCCCATCTTTGCCATAACCGCTGGGTGCCGACAATCTGCCGCCATCGCCCATGACGATGAGCAGATTCTGCACCACGCCGTCTTTGAGCGTGTCGGTCAGCTTCACCGAGTCGCCATAGGCTGTGTCGCCAGCAGGATTGGTGATGCGCACGTCGCCGGTGGCGGTCACCTCGCCGGTTTTGCGGTTCCAGCGGATCGCCGCCGCGCGCAGCCGATACCCGGCGCGCGCCATGCGGACATCGCCGCTCGCAGTGATGATGTCACCCGAGTCCTCATAGGTCAGCTGATCGGCGGCAAAAGTGACTTCACGATCAGCCGCCTCCTGCGCATCAGCGGGCGGACTCGGGGGCGTGTCCGCGGCATGGGCCAATGAGGCCGCGCCGGCCAGCACAGAAACGACAGCCATAATCAAAGATTTCAAATTATTCACGCGGCTCCAACGCAGCAAAATACAGTTGACTGCGGCTATCGCACTAGATTGACCGGGCTGCAATCCGAGAGTGCGGCTGCGTCGCGATTTTGCTCGCCCTCTTGCCTCAATCCGACGCATCGCGCACACAGAGTCAACGACTCCAATGACAGTTTATAGGGAATACCAGAATGAATGTAGAGTTTTTGCCGCATCGCCCAACAAACGCAGGTGCGCTGGCGCTGATGGTGAGCAAGGGTGGGATGGCAGGCGGCGTGCTCGGTGGCGTAACGCTCGACGAGATGAGCACGTTGCGCACGGTCGCCGCCGCACAACGCTTTGAGGGTGAGGCTGGATCGCTCGTCGAACACTTCATGACCATCGATGGCGCGCTGCGCCGCGTGCTGCTCGCAGGGATCGGCACCCAATCGCCGCAGGATTGCGAAAAGGCGGGAGCCGCGCTCACAGCGAAATTGCTGACGTCGGGCGAAAGCACGCTGACGCTCGACTTCACCGGCACCGCTTTGTCTGCCGAAGCGCGCGACCGGCTCATTATGGGTGCCGTGCTGCGCGGGTGGCGTCATGATGTTTATCGTACCAAATTGCCCGAAAAGCAGAAGCCGACGCTCAAAACACTGGTGGTTGCCGGTGCGCCCGAAACCGCCGCGCATGACTGGGCGGCGTGCGCCGCGCGCATCGCAGGTGTTGAGCACACACGTAGCCTTGTCACCGAACCCGCCAACGTGCTCTATCCCGAGAGCTTTGTCGAACGTTGCGCGCCGCTCGCCGATCTCGGCATCACCCTCAAGGTGCTCGATGAGGCGGAGATGGCGGCGCTCGGCATGGGCGCGCTGCTCGGCGTATCGCTCGGTTCGGCACGTCCACCGCGCCTGCTGGTGATGGAATATGATGGCAGCAACGGCGCGCAGACCAAGCCGGTGGCTTTTGTCGGCAAGGGCGTGACGTTCGACACCGGCGGGATTTCGCTCAAGCAACCGGCCGGAATGGAAGATATGAAATGGGACATGGGCGGCGCGGGCGCGGTCGCGGGTGCCATGATGGCCTTAGCGGGCCGCAAAGCGAAAGCGCATGTTGTGGGCGTTTGCGGCTTGGTCGAGAACATGCCCGACGGCAAGGCGCAACGCCCCGGCGATGTCGTGACCAGCATGTCGGGCCAGACGATCGAGGTCATCAACACCGACGCGGAGGGACGGCTGGTGCTTTGCGACGCGCTCACCTGGGTGCAGCGCACCTATCAACCCGAGGTGATTGTTGATCTCGCCACGCTCACCGGGGCGATCATCATCTCGCTTGGCCATGAATATGCCGGCCTGTTCACCAATGACGATGGCCTTGCCGCCCAATTGACCGCAGCCGGTGCGGCGGCGGGCGATCCGCTGTGGCGCTTCCCTTTGAACGACGGCTATAACAAGCTCATCGACTCCCCGATCGCTGACATCAAAAATGTCGGCCCGCGCGAGGGGGGATCGATCACCGCAGCGCAGTTCCTCCAGCGCTTTATCGATCCCGGTGTGAAATGGGCGCATCTCGACATTGCTGGCATGGTCTGGGCGAGCAAGCCGGGCGCGGTGTGGGATAAGGGCGCGACAGGCTTCGGCGTGCGGCTGCTTGATCGCTTCATTGCCGATCATTTTGAAGGCGCCGCATAACCCCGAAGCGAGCGGGTGGGTCGATCACTCTAATGGATCATCATCGTATATTTGAGCGAAAAATTGGGGAGCGAACTCCCCGAGGTCGCCGCCGCCATCACACCGCTGGGCGCGATGCGCAGCCCGGTTACTTTGGCATCATAGCCACTGCCATTGGCGACGGGTGTGTAGCTAAACGGGGTGCCACCGCCCGCCGTTGATGAATAGGTGACGTTCGCTGGCGAGAGCGTAACGCCGCTCGACGGCGTGCCGTCGGTAAAGGTGACCGGCGTTCCCGAAACATAGAGCGACATCGTTGTCGGCAATGGATCGGTAATCACCACCGTTCCCGTGTCGACCGCGCCCGAACCGATATTGGTCACCGTGATCGTGTATTGAATCACAGCGCCAGGAATGGCGCGCGGGTTGGTGGTGCCGTTGATCGGATCAGAGAGGATCGTCGAAACCTTGGTCATTTGCAGCGTCGCTTTGTTGCCAATCGCAGTGTTGGTGATCGTGCACGTCACATTGTCGCCGAGCACCGGCGTGACGCTGCCGCCCGGCGTCGTGGGCAGTGCGGTTGACGAGGTAGAAAAGCCATTGGTGCAGAGGAGCGACGCCGCATAATCTGACAGGATCGTGCTGCCCGATGCCGCTTCGGTGAACGTGTATGTCGATCCGACGCGCGCCTGATACGCAGTGGTGGTGCCATTGGCGATTGTCGTTCCCGTCCCCGTGGTGGTTGTGGTGGCGACAACCCCGCCCCCCGCGTTGATGTTCATCACGAATTGATCCCCCGTGAACACCCGTCCGGCCGACCCCAGCACTTTGCTCAACCGCAGCAACGGAAAGGGGGTGTTGACGAAATTGCAGGTGATCGCATCACCAAACGCGAGCGTCGGAAAATTGTAGCTCGTTACCGTGGCGTTGGCCGGCAACACCGTGGTCGAGCCGGTGTTTGAATTGGTGCAGTTGAGCGTGGTGGAATAGGAGGCCAGTGTATCGGTGCTTCCGCTCGCCATCACCTCTTTGAGTGTGATCTGCAATCCTGAAGCGAGCGACGCCCCAATGACCCCGAAGGGGCCATTGCCGCTTCCGCTTGACGTCGCAGAGGCAAGCGGGCTTCCACTCGACGTGACATTGATCGAATAGGCAAATTGGTCGGGCGTGTTGGGACGAACGCTCACCAGACTGTTGTTGAGCGTGATCGACGCAAAGCGCACGGCAAACATCGCGCCTTGCAACCCGCCCGCCGTGAGCACAGTCGTGACGGTGGTCGGCGTCGTGCTCCCGACAATATAGCCGCCGACTGTTCCCGCCGCCCCAGCTTCGGTGAAGACCGTGCCCGTATTGGTATATGTCGGATAGACGTTTCCCGAGATCGGCGGCACCTGATCAAGCACCGTCCAACTGCCGCCGTTGGTGGTGAATTGCAGTGCCTCGCCGTTGTTGGTCGATTCGGCATCGGCCGCGACAAACGCGAACGACGAAGCGGCGGTGACGCCCGAAGGCGGGGTGAGTACAATGTTTGAAATGGTGAAGGTTACCGTCGTCGCATTGGTGGCGGTATAAATAATCGGCTTGTTGGGGATGCCAAGAAAAGCGGTGTTGCCAACGGCCGCGCCCGACCATGCGGGTGCCGCGACTGCGGTGATGGCTGTAGCCGATGACGTGCTCGACACTTTCACAGTGTAACTGAGCACCGAACCGTCGGTCAGCGTGATTGAGAAATTTTGTCCACTGGCCGAGCGCGCTGTGGTGTCATTGTAGGTGGAAAAATCGAGCCAGCAATAGGTCGGCCAACTTGACGGGGCAGTGCCGCCTGATGTCGCGGGCGCGCAAACGGCAGCCAATGCGGGCATCGCCGTGACGAGAAACCACAGCCACAGGCCTTGTATAATCCGAACCACCGACATTTTCACGCGTCTATACCCACTTACAGCGGCAGCGCCAATCGGTGATCGGTCAAATCGGATCAAGCCATGAATCGGCGCGGCCACATCAAGGCCAGCGCGATAGCGCGCAACCTGTTAAAACGGATATATGGGCGCTCGCGAGCGCATCCGAAGTGACCTGAATTTGTTAGGCTAGGGGCGGCTGATCGGCAGCCGACGGCGCCATCACCCAGCGATCAAGCGACCAGCGCCCACCGCCACGCACGACGATGACCAACAATAGCCCCAGCCACAGGCTGTGTTGCGTCCACCACGCATCGGGGAAAACGAATATCTGGATATAAAGCGTCATCGCCACCAGCCCGAGCGCGGCAAAGCGCGAAAACAATCCAAAAACGAGGAACACCGGCAGCAGATGCTCCATCGTCGCGGCAAGCGGCGCAAAAATCTGCGGTGCGGGGGTGTGAAAATCATCGCGAAACTGATCGATAATTTCGGGGCGCAGCGAAAACCAACTCCCATCGACAATCTTGCTGCGACCGCTGGCCCAAAACACATGGGCGCTGACAATGCGCACGAAAAGCAGCAGCGCGGCCTCAGGAATCAGAGCGAACAGGCCATCAAAACGGCGGATCAACGAAATCATCTCATCTTCTCCTTACTTAGCGCACCGATTGTGACGAGCTTGGTCATCGTTGCGAGAAAATCACATCCGGGATGTTGCGCCATAAAATCGACCGCGACCTCCGCGATCGAGGCACCACGCGAAAAGGCGAGGAAGAGCGCCGCCGTCGCTTCATCGGCGCCCTGCGCGATCACCTCGGCAGCGGGCCGAACAAGCAAGATCCATCCGCCCGCCCCGGTCACGCCCAAAGTCTCGGCAAGGCCGCCATCGTCGCGCAGCAGATGCGCCGCCGGATGCGCCGAGACACGCAGCGCAAGCAACGCAGCGGCATCGCACGTCGCCAAATCGGCATGGCTCAGCGGCGCGACATCGTTCGCGTGATAGCTCGCAAGCCACACCCATTCGAAGCGCGCGAGCGCGGCGTGTTCAGCCGCAACGCCCTGCCACTCAAGCCAATGTGGGAACCCCAAACCCACCCGGTCAAGGCTGTAAGCACTGCCATGCCCCGCTTCAACATAGCCGCGTGACAGCGTGTTGAACGCGGCATGCCCGAGCGCCTCACGCGTTTTCGGAAATGTCTCTTCAAGCGCGACAAGCCGCGCGTGCGAGATGGTGTTGGCGTGAACCTTCAATCCCCGGATGACATGGTCGTATGAGCCCGCAAAGAGGCCGTCGACAATCGCGTCTGGCCCGCGCACCACGGCTTCGGCAAACGCCGTTTGTGCCTCAAGCAGGCTGAAGGATGCGGGCATCGCACTGCTCCATAATCTGGTCAGCGCGGCGCGCCTCGGCGATCAGCGCGTCGAACGCGGGCAGATTGGTGTCGCGCTCGATCAAGGTTGGCTTTGGCCCGCTGCGCGCGATGAAATCAGTATAAAGCGCCCAGCATCGCTCCGAAACCGGCGATCCGTGGTCATCGATCTTGAGCACCGAACCATCTGCGTAAAATTCGGTTGCGTGTCCGGCGAGATGAATTTCACCCACCAGATCGGCGTTGATCGCCGCGAGATAATCCTCCGCATCGAAGCCGAGGTTGGTCGCACTCACATCAACATTGTTGATATCGAGCAGCAACCCGCATCCCGTGCGCGCGGCGAGGCAGTGAAGAAAGTCAACTTCGTCAAAGGCATCCTGTGCATAGGCGAGATAACGCGACGGGTTTTCGATCAACAGCGCGCGTTTGAGTCTGGTTTGCACGATGTCGATGTTGCGCGCCAGCAGATCGAGCGCCGCGCCCGTATAGGGAACCGGTAGCAGATCAGGAAATTTCTCGCCCGCTGCATTGCTCCAACTGAGATGATCCGAAATCAACGCGGGGTGATAGCGCGCGGCGAGCGCCGCCACGTGATCAAGCTCAACCGCATCGGGACCTTCGGCTGACCCGAGCGACAACGCCGTCGAGTGAAAACTCACAGGCAGGGCTTCGGCCACTGCCGTTAGCCAATAATGGGGAGGTCCACCGGCGCAAAAATAGTTTTGCGGGTGAACCTCAACCCAGTTGGTCCGAACGCCGCTTCCGGCCTCGCGCGATTTGAGCATCGGGGGATAATGCTCAGGCTTTAGACCGATGCCCGCCTTGGCAGGGGGTGAGAGCGGGGTCATCTTAGAGGAAGCGACGTTCGGTGCAAGCAAGGCTGTACGCCTAGCCGTGCTTGACAGGTTTGGCGTTGCCCGTGTGTTCAGCGAGCGTTCCGCCGATTTTGACACAGGTGCCAGCCGGTACGTATTTCCAGGCGTTGCCTTGATAGTCGACCGTTGACGTGCCCGCGCAGCTTGTACCCGCGCCCGCCTTACAATCATTCTTTGCTTTTAATGCGACGCCGAAGCATTTTTCGGTCTTCGGAGCATCTGCATGGGCGGCGGCTGACGTGACGATCAGGGCTGCGGCAAGCGCGCCCAACGTAGCTGTAGTGGTGTTCATTTTATCTCCATCAGGTTCGAAATCTGTTGAGGCGCGGCCTCAGTCCCTATTCCGTTACGCAACCCCGAATGGTTACACCGCTGCAAAAACTTGCTTGATCGACCAAGTGGAACTCTCGACCGACAAATTCGTGGCGCGACGTAACCACCCGGCCACCCGCTCCGAAATACAACACGCCACTGTTTGGCTTTGTGTATCAATTGAGGAGAATGAGTGATGATCACCATGAAAACAGGCGCGACCGTCGCCGCTGCCGCTGCCGCCATCGCGTTGTCAAGTGTCGCTGTCACCCCAGTTTTGGCAGGCCATGCGCCCGTCCATTGCTATGGTGTCAACAGCTGCAAAGGCACGTCAGATTGCAAATCGTATAACCATGACTGCAAGGGCATGAACAGCTGCAAGGGCCAGGGCTACAAAGAGCTCTCGAAAAAGGCTTGCCTGAAAGAGGGCGGTTCACTGACCCAGCCTGCTGGCTAAATCGTTCGCGTAGTTCCGCCGTTCGGATCGCGTATTGATCCGAACGGCTCGTTCTCACTTTGGAGCGAAGATGCAGCCCTCGCCTTTTTCCGGATTTGGTCTCGGGATGCGTGTCCCGCACTATAGCGCGTTTGTGGCGGGCAGCGTTCCCGTTGATTTTATCGAAGTCATTTCAGAAAATTTCATGGTTGCGGGTGGGCGTCCGCTGCATGTGCTTGACACGGTGCGCAGCCATTATCCCGTCGCGCTGCATGGCGTGTCGATGTCAATCGGGCGCACGGAGCGTCTTGATCCCGAATATCTGAGCCGACTGAAAGCTCTGGCCGCGCGCGTGGATCCGCTGTGGGTTTCGGATCATTTGTGTTGGACAGGCGTCGCCGGATTTAATTCGCACGACCTGCTGCCTGTTCCGCTGACAGAAGAAGCGCTGGCGCGGTGTGCCACAAACATTCTCGAAGCCCAAGACGCGCTCGGGCGCGCAATGCTGATTGAGAACCCGTCGAGCTACATCACATTCGCCGCCGATCACATTAGCGAATGGGATTTTCTCGTTGAGCTCACCAAGCGCACGGGGTGTTGTTTGCTGCTCGATATTAACAATATCTTTGTCAGCAGCCACAACCATGGCTTTGATCCCAACACCTATCTTAACGCGATTCCCACCAGCCGCGTTCGCCAAATTCACCTCGCGGGGCATTCGGCGGGGCGCGATGGCCTGCTCATCGACACGCACGATCATCCGGTGCCCGATCCGGTGTGGTCGCTTTACGCCGCGCACATTGGCCGCTTCAATGATGTCGCGGTGATGATTGAACGCGATGACGATATTCCGCCGCTCGACGAGCTGCTCGGCGAGTTGGATCACGCCCGCGCGTTGGCACGTTGCCCGACTTCGGTCGCTGCTACTGCTGTCGCATCAACCCCGGCGATGGCGGCATGAGCGCGCTCGCCGCCGTTCAGCAGCAATTTGTCGGCTGGCTGCGTGACAGCGATGAGGGCGTGGCAGCGGCAGTTTCCCCTCAGGCGCAGCGCGGGCTTCCCGTCTATCATTATGCCTATCGGGCGTCGCTGCGTGCGTGTTTGCGTGAAACCTTCACCCAAACACAGGCGTGGCTCGGCGATGACCAGTTCGACGCGGCAGCCGACGCGCATATCGCCGCTCGGCCCAGCACGAGCTGGACATTGTCAAGCTATGGTGATGGGTTCGCCGACACGCTGGCCTCGCTCTATCCCGATGATGCCGAAGTGCCCGAACTCGCCGTGCTCGAATGGGCGATGCGTCGCGCCTATGACGGGCCCGATGGCACGCCACTGTCGCCCGAGGTGCTGGCGCAGATCGATTGGGATGCCGATCCGCTCGCCGTGGTTCCCACCTTTGTGCAGTGGCCCGTTCGCACCAATGCCGATGAAATTTGGCAAGCGCTCGCGGCGGGCGAAGGCGATATTCCCGCGCCGCAATGGCTTGCTGAGCCCTGTGTCATAGGCGTCTGGCGGCAGGGCTTCGATCCACGCTTTGCGCGTTTTGATCGTGAAGACTCACGTGCACTCATGCGTTTGGCTGCGGGCGCAAGCTTCGGGACGATTTGTGCAGAGCTTGCAGCACAGGCTGACGATGCTGAAGCCGCCGTTGCACAAGCGGCGTCGATGCTGCAACGATGGATTGCTTACGGTTTACTCGATGGAGCCACCGGGTCGCGCGGAGGTTGAGCTGAGCCGTCACGCTGATAGGCAAAGCCACCATACATGAATTTTGTCGCCTCTGCACCGAGCACCAGCACTCGGTTTGGGGCAGGAGTGGGCTGCACGCGCAGTTGCGCCAGCGCCAGCCATATGGCGGCGGAGCCCGTATTGCCCACGCGATGGGCGTTGACAAAAACCGTGTCGGCACAAATGCCAAAATGAGACGCGATTTGTGTCCCAATCCGCCCGCTGGTCTGGTGGGGAATGATCATATCGGCATCGTGCAGCGCCAGCCCGTGCCGGTCTGCAGCGGCCACATCGGCCTCAAAAAGCACCGCTCCATCCTGCGCGATCCGCGCGTAATCGTGACGGATGTCCGCAGGCTGCCCGCGCCCAATCATCAGTCCCGGTGCGCGCCCAACACCCAAGGCCCCGTACCACGCGCTATGAATATGTGCACCGCCCGAACGCGCCGGTGCCAAAATAATCGCCGCAGCGCCATCGCCCATTTGGAGAAAGTTGACAAGTTGACTTGGGTCGACCGCCGCGCGCCGGGGATCGAAAATCAACGATCCCGTGTCAGAGCCCACAATCGCCACCGGCCGCGCACCGGGCTGTTGCAACAAGCCAAATGCGATCATCAACGCATTGGCAAATCCGGTACACGCCTGCCGCAATTCGATATGTGGGCCGTGATAGTCGAGTTCGTCGGCAACAAAACCGACATTCCCGGGCAGAACATGCGCGGGTGTCGCGGTATGGGCAATCAGATACCCCAGCGCGCTGGGGCACAAACCGGCTTGATCGAGCGCCCCGCGCACCGCTTTCGCCGCGAGTTTGGTATTTGACTGACCCGCGCGTGGATCCTCCGCTTCGGCGCGGAACGGGCGCGCAAAGTGCCGCGTCTCAATCCGCAGCCGCTGCGCGAGCGCGTGCGCGCCACGGCTTTTTGTCAGTCCGAAATGCGCCGTCATCGCGCCGATGAGCGCCTCACTTGTCACCGGGTCTCCGGGAAGGGCGAAACCCGTGCCGAGCACCGCTAACCGCCCCGTTGACAACCATGGTGCCGCAGTCATCGCGCGCCAAACAAGCCGGGAGGCAGCGTGCGCACAGCACGATCAAGCGCAATTGGATCAACGCCAAGCGTATCAAACGCCGCGCTGCCCAGCATGAGCACATCCGCAAACGCCGCGCGCGTTTCGGCACCGATGGCGTTGAGCGTATCGAGCGGCAGCGCATCACGGGCCAGATCGCGCGCAACCGATACGTGCCGCGCCTCGTCATTGCGGATACGGCGCAAGGTGGCCGCGAGCACACCGTCCCGGCAGATCGGACGCGAGGGCCGGAGCAGTCGACTCAGAAGCAAGCAGACCGCCGCATCAAGCGCTGCGATCCGTGCGAGACGCTCACTCGGGCGTCCCCGCCCCAGTCGAAGGTGCAGGTGGCGCGCCTGCTTCAAGAGCGGTGCGGGTGGGGCGCTGGGCGCGAATCGATTGATTTGCGCCTGAATCCACATGTCATGAATCCGCTCCTCCTGAGCGATACCGTACAGCGCATAGCGATCCCTCGCCCGCTCATGCGCTCCAGCCAACGCGTCAAACGCTAATGAAGCGGCCTCTTCGCCACATCCCAGCAACGGCAACAAGCGCGCGACCGCTGCGCGCTCTGCCCCGACGAGTGGCGAGGATTCGGCTTCATCCAACAGTGCGACGGGAACCGCTCGCCGCGATCCAAAACACATTCCCCGTGACGAGAATGACTCCGCCATTGGTCAGATCCGCGTGGTGAGTGTGGTGAGCCATTCGGGCGAAACACTGACGAGAAACCCCTCGATCAAATGATCGCCGCCCGTCAGAACAAGGACGCCGACGAGCGCCATTGCGCCCCCGAGAATCATTTTGCCGACATGTCCGGCAGCCAGCATCCGGCCACGCCAACGACTCAACACGCCGCGCGCGGCAAAGGAAAGCAGCAGCAACACCGTAGCGATC
>Ga0209067_10001666_pt1 | contig 13478 bp, 5 predicted proteins | sample ColStrG_CSR_2013_FD_187199 | JGI IMG/M metagenome (GOLD analysis project Ga0209067, IMG submission 187199) | Freshwater sediment microbial communities in response to fracking from Pennsylvania, USA - Cold Stream Run_MetaG_CSR_2013 (SPAdes)... | ecosystem: Environmental > Aquatic > Freshwater >... | reverse complement strand
GAATTATATAAAAATAAATCAGAAAAAATTTCAGTCAAGTCCTACTTACCCGATTTTGTTTCAATTTTTCTAACTATAAGTAAGTAGTTAGTCAATGAAATTTAGCAAAAATTAATCCACGTTTTCTATCTAGGGTTTTTTAGTTAAAATGTTCTTACTAAATTTTATTTTGGACTAGTTTCTTTTTTCTGAAATTATTGTTATAAATTTCTGTATTGATTTTTTCTAGTAGTTCTGTACAGTAACTACTAGAAAAAAAACGAGTGGCATAGCAACTTAAGTGGAGGGTTAGTTTCCCGTGCCGTAGGCAAAGAAGCAAGCCTTCCTTTCCTTTTCCCTTCCCTCTGGGAAATGGGAAGAAAATGAAGCAACCCATTTTCTAGCTTTGCCTTCCCTTACCAAAGGGAAGGGAAACGGGAAACGCCTATGGCAAGGAGGCATGCAACCCCTTTCCTAGCGAAGAAAGCCATAGGCTTAGCTACGCTAGGAAAGGCTTGATTCTTTGCCTTTCATTTCCCGTGCCGTAGGCAAAGAAGCAAGCCTTGCGTAGCAAGCAAAGGAAGAAGGCACGGGAAATAAATTTTGAAAATGCTTAGCCAGATAAGAAAGCAAAAGGACCCCATATTGATATTGAGCTTTGAAAGATGAAATTTACAAACTATATATAGTATGTATTTCTTTTTTATACTTAAGTTTGAATTGAATATTTATCTTTATTAAATGATTTTATAATGAGCGATTCTATAGATACAAAAAACAACAAAAAACAAGGGCGTGTCGTTCAAATTATTGGTCCTGTTTTAGATATTGTTTTTCCTAAAAGCGAAGTTCCAAATATTTATAATGCTTTAACTATTCGTTCAAAAAATTCTGCAGGTGTCGAACTAAGTGTGACTTGTGAGGTTCAACAACTTTTAGGAGATAGTTGTGTTCGTGCAGTTTCTATGAACCCAACAGATGGATTAATGCGAGGTATGGAAGTTTTAGATACTGGAAGTCCACTTACTGTTCCTGTAGGAAAAACAACATTAGGTCGTATTTTTAATGTTTTGGGGGAACCGGTTGATTTATTAGGTCCTGTAGGTAACCAAGAAACTCTTCCAATTCACCGTTCAGCACCCGCATTTGTAGATCTTGATACACGTTTATCAATTTTTGAAACAGGAATTAAAGTTGTCGATTTACTTGCACCTTATCGACGTGGGGGAAAAATTGGTCTTTTTGGAGGTGCAGGAGTAGGTAAAACAGTTCTAATTATGGAATTGATTAATAATATTGCAAAAGCTCACGGAGGTGTTTCTGTATTCGCAGGTGTTGGAGAGCGAACACGTGAAGGAAATGATCTTTACGCTGAAATGAAAGAGTCAGGAGTTATTGTTGAAAAAAATTTAGCTGATTCCAAAGTTGCTTTAGTTTATGGTCAAATGAATGAACCACCAGGAGCTCGTATGCGTGTTGCCTTAACCGCTTTAACAATGGCAGAATATTTCCGTGATATTAATAAGCAAGATGTTCTTTTCTTTATCGATAATATTTTTAGATTTGTTCAAGCAGGAGCCGAAGTTTCGGCTTTATTAGGGCGTATGCCTTCTGCAGTAGGTTACCAACCAACTTTAGCGACTGAAATGGGAGCTTTGCAAGAAAGAATTACATCCACAAAAGATGGTTCTATTACTTCCATTCAAGCGGTTTACGTACCAGCGGATGACTTAACAGATCCTGCTCCAGCAACAACATTTGCTCATTTAGACGCAACAACTGTTCTTTCACGAGGTCTTGCTTCTAAAGGAATTTACCCAGCAGTAGATCCTTTAGATTCAACTTCAACTATGCTTCAACCATGGATTGTTGGTGAAAAACATTACTCAACTGCTCAGAATGTAAAAAAAACTTTGCAACGATATAAAGAATTACAAGATATCATTGCAATTTTAGGATTAGATGAATTGTCCGAAGAAGATAGACTTGTTGTAGCTCGTGCTCGTAAAATCGAACGTTTCCTTTCTCAACCTTTTTTTGTTGCAGAAGTATTTACAGGATCTCCCGGAAAATATGTAAGTTTAGCTGAAACTATCGAAGGTTTTAATAAAATTTTAACAGGAGAATTAGACTCGTTACCAGAACAAGCATTTTATTTAGTTGGAAACATAAGTGAAGCTTTAGCAAAAGCGTCGACTTTGGCGGTTTAATAAGCTTTGTTTCAATTAAGTAACAAATTGAACAGTAAAAGCAAGCTAGTCATAATAAGACTAAAAGCTTAGTTTTAGAGAACATTTTAACTGTCTAGTGATTCTTCTCTTTTTATTCGTTTAATATTTTAATAAGGTATTTTTCTTTAGCCATAATTAGAGATCAAGTCTATTTATGGTTAAAGAAAAGAAGAGTCTTAGAAGTAAGAAAAAATTTAGCTAAATGTTTGCGGAAATTTTAAAAAATAAACGAAACTTTTTAATTTTTTTTAATAACTCCAAAAATTTATGAACAAAGAATTTAACCATTTCAAATGGAACACTAACTCTTCTATTTCCTTGCTTTGCTTCCTTTGCCTTCCCATTTTGTTCCCTTCCCCCTTGGACAAGGGGGAAGGGAACAAAATGGGAAGGCAAAGGAAGCAAAGCAAGGAAATAGAAGAGATAAATTCAAATGATTGAATCAATAGATTTTGAACTTTTGATATATACTAGATAAAAATGACAAAAACTTTATCCTTTTGAGCATAATTTTTTAATTTAAAAAACTACGTAGTTTGTTAGCAGCCTAACTTTAAAAGTTAAAAAATAAGAAGTTATGACATTATCAATTAATTAAAAATTATTTATAAGTTTCATGATTTTTTTTAAAAATTCAAAAAAAAATATCGTAAACGGAGCTCGATCATTACGTCGTCAGGCTTTATCCGTTTCTCAAATTTTACTTCGACTACGAAACCGGAAAAAGCGTTCAATCGAAAAAAAACAACCGAAACAAGTGACTCCAATTATTCCTCCCAAGTCTTTAATGATTATTTTAAAAGATAAGCCAGAAAAAGCATTATATAATCGACGATTAATTGATTATAAACATTGTGGCTTATTAATTAAATATATTGGATTAGGGGGAAAAATTTTACCAAGAAGACAAACTCGCTTGACTGCAAAACAACAACGTTATATTGCAAAAACTATAAAAAGTGCCCGTATCATGGGTCTATTACCATTTGTAAGTAAAGAAAAGGGTTTTTTTCGTTAAATCTTAGTTTTGTTAATCAATCTTTAAATGTTTACTGTTTCTCGGATCACCTTTGTTGTTTAACTTCCATTGCTTGCTTTGTTTGCTTACTTTTGGTAAGACAAGACAAGCAAGGAAAAGAAGCAAGCCGTTTTCCTTACCAGAGGTGAGGGAAGAGAAGAAAAAAAAAGCTAGCAAGAAGTCAAAGGTAAACAATAAAAGAAAATTGGGTTGCTTATCTTTGTCGAAACATAGCTAAATTTGCTAAAATTTTTTTAAAGGTGATTTTTATTTTGAAATAAGAAGAAGCTAGAATTCGTCTAGAGCCTAAAAAGTAATCACAGAAACAAACAGTATTAAAGGAGAAACCAAACTGTTGATTTAAGAAAAAAATAATTGGCTTAGTAGAATTGCATTTAACACTTTTTAAGTTAATTTCGATGTCAGAAGAAAAAATAACTTACCTAAATCCTAAAGTTTTTGCTTTTTTTTGTCAAAAAGAGTTGGACATTAGGTGATATAATAAATAATTATGACTTATAATACGATAACTTAATTGTTGATAGAAACTGGTAAATTAAATTATATTTACCAGGAATTCTCTCACTAGATATAAATAATATATATATATATATATATATGACTGAGGTCTTAAAGTTAAGATAAATCTTAAGAGTCCATTTTAATTACATTGGTCAATATTATAAAACTCCGGAATCAAATTACTGTTAAAAGTCTCATGTTATTTGATTAGAAATTTTAAAAGAGCAATATTTATTTGCTAAATTATAGCTTAATGGTCACAAAAAATTAAAGGAAAATTTATTATGAGTAAAGTTTATGATTGGTTTGAAGAACGATTAGAAATTCAATCTATTGCGGATGATATTACAAGTAAATATGTTCCACCTCACGTTAATATTTTTTACTGTTTGGGTGGTATTACTTTTACTTGTTTTCTTGTTCAAGTAGCTACGGGATTTTCTATGACATTTTATTATCGCCCTACTGTTGCCGAAGCTTTTGCATCTGTTCAATATATTATGACTGATGTAAACTTTGGATGGCTTATTCGTTCCATACACCGTTGGTCGGCTAGCATGATGGTTTTAATGATGATTTTACATGTTTTTCGAGTGTATTTAACTGGTGGATTCAAGCGTCCTCGTGAATTAACTTGGGTTACAGGTGTTATAATGGCTGTTTGTACTGTATCATTTGGGGTAACGGGTTATTCATTACCTTGGGATCAAGTTGGCTATTGGGCTGTAAAAATTGTAACAGGAGTTCCTGAAGCTATTCCAGGAGTTGGTCCAACGTTAGTTGAACTTTTACGTGGAGGGGTTGGTGTTGGGCAATCAACATTAACTCGTTTTTATAGTCTTCATACTTTTGTTTTACCTCTTGCGACAGCGATTTTTATGCTTATGCATTTCCTTATGATTCGTAAACAAGGTATTTCAGGGCCACTTTAAAAAAAAATTTTTTTATTGATCATTCCTTCCTTCTCTTGCTAAGCAACCCATTTTGTTCCCTAGCGAAGCTAACCCTATGGGAAAGGAAAAGGCAACAGAAACAGGGTTGTTCTAGCGAAGCTAAGCTTTTCTCTTACCTCTGTTGCTTCGCAAGGGAAGCAAAGAAGCAAGCCTTCTTGCCTCCTTCCTTTGCCTATGGCTTGCTTCTTTGCCTACGGTACGGGAAATGGAAGGCTTAGCTACGCTAGAAAGGCAAAGGAAGAAAACAAATTATTTTTCTAGTTTCTGTATGATACACTGTATCGAAAAAAATAAGGGTTGCATTAACGAAAATTTTCATCTTTTATTTTGTTTGTTTTTTTACAAGGTCTCCAACAAACAAAATATCTTAACTTGTCTTCTACTAGATTTTTATGGAAGATCTAATTTTTACAGCAGTTCTCACAAAAGATTTCATATCTAAGATATGAAATCTTTAAGTAAAACCTTCTTAACTAAGCCTTCTGTATAAATCTCTAACTCAAAAACTGAAAATTCTTAGAAAAGGCCTAATTTGTGTTACATGGTCTCTTAACCCTTCCTTAGCTAAAGAAGGGTTAAGAGACCATGTAACACAAAAAAAAATAAGACTTTCTCAAGAAATTTTTATTTATTCGAACATAAATTTTTCGCAAAAGGCATGTTAAAAAAAAGGGCCAAAACGAAAGATTTTAACCTCTTTATCATATTATCGTTAAGGCCGTATAAAAAAACTACCTTATTGTAACGAGAAACTTTGCTAATGAAATTGAACATAATTTATTGCTCGTTTTGTTTATTTCTAAGAAAGCCGTATCGTCATTAAAGGAGACAAAAGCTAGAGGTAAAACATTCTTTTTTGAGACGGTAAAAATCGTTTGAAAAATTGGTCTTACCTATCATGCAAAATCACAGAAAACACGTTTAATCTAATCTGTGACAAATTAGATTACTAGTTTTATTAACTCTAGAAAAATGTTTCTTAAACCAGGAAAAACTGAAATGAAAAGACTGGTTTAAGAAAGTTGTTTAAAGAGATTTCTTTAATTCTAATTTGCGATATTTTGAACATAAACTAAAAACTTGATTCTCATACCTTTAACACTTTTTTAGTCTTGAAAATTTTTGAAACGAATTGTTTTTTTCTAGAAAAAGCATTAGAATCAGTTAATTTTATTTCTTTGATAAAAATATTAATAGTTTCTAATTTAATTAACTTTTTTCTACGTTTCTACAAAAAGACTCTTTTGCGTAAACCCTAAAAATGTTTTTAACTCATATAATAAAAATAGAACTTTATTCAGCGTTGGTTAGTAGTTAGTCTTCCAAAAAATTTTTTAAACGCAGTCACACCATCGAAAATTAAGGAGAGATGGCTGAGTGGTCGAAAGTGACGGATTGCTAATCCGTTGTACATTTTTGTGTACCGAGGGTTCAAATCCCTCTCTCTCCGTTTTTTCTCCTTTTATATTTTTAAGCTTTATTTCCTTCAAGAATTTTTCTATTTAAACTAGAGTGCAAAAAAGTTTGTGTTCCTTAGAACTTAGAAAAACATAAAAAATGTGTCAAATCTGGTCTCTCATACATTTTACGCTAAAATCTTTGTTCGACAATCTTTGTGTAAAAAATATAATATATATATATTTTCTCTTACTAAGAAATTTCTGATAAAATAAAAAATATAAACTAAAAAGTTTAGTAGTCATTTCGTATTTTTAATCAATACATTCATAGTTTATCTTACTCTTTAAGTTAAATCACGTTTTGTTTAGTGTTTTTTGCACTTTATCAAGAAACATTTTGATAAAACTTTTGAACAAAACAAAATTGCTGAGAAAGAAAGATAAAGACAACTTTGCTATACCTTTCTGTTACCCTTTTGGTAAATCCTCACCTTTTTCTACGTTATTTAACCTTTTCCAGTTTTCTCTTTTTCATTAAACCAATGGCTGAATTAACTTATATTAACCAATGGGTAGGAGATATACAAAAAAAGGGAAGTAACAAAGTCACAGCAAGTTAGTGTGTCATTAGAAAATAAAAGAAAAATTTGTATTTCTAACAGGAGGTAAATAGAAGAAACTTCTTCGACCACTAACCCGAATCTGAAGACAGAGAGAATTAAAATCTAAAAAAGAAAAAACCTTAAACTGAGTTATGAGTATATTGTTTTCGTTTAATTTCACTCTATTATTTGTGTAAATTGTGTCAAAGAAATAAGAAGCGTTGCTTATTAAATACAAACGAGATTTAGTAAAATTTAGTATCGATTACAGATTCTTTTGTATTTCGGCAGATTTAAATCCGTCAAATAATAAAATGAGATTCAAAATAGTTAAGGGAGAAATTCCATGACAATTCGTTCACCAGAACGTGAAGCGAAAAAAGTAAAAATTGCGGTTGACCGAAATCCGGTTGAAACTAGTTTTGAAAAATGGGCAAAACCCGGACATTTTTCACGTAGCCTTGCAAAAGGGCCTGCAACAACTACCTGGATTTGGAATCTGCACGCAGATGCTCACGATTTTGATAGTCATACGAGTGATCTCGAAGAAATTTCGCGTAAAGTATTTAGTGCACATTTTGGACAACTTGGTGTTATTTTTATTTGGTTAAGTGGGTGCGACACAAATATCTATAGAATAATAAAAAACTTTACTTTTGTTTTTTACAAACCAAGTCTCACATAAATAGGAGGTTGGAGTTACTCAAAGTATTTATATTTGATATATATGAAATTAAACAAGAGAAAGATCTTGCAACTAGAAATTGCAAAGTAAAAATTGTGAAATAGTATTGTTTCATTTTTAAGCTTATAAATGCAAAATATATAAGGTAGAGTATCAGTCTAATTTCCTTAACATTTTTAGGGTCTCTAAAAATGCGTAATAGAGTTAATTTTGATGACTGAAAAACTGAATTTCTAGAAAAAAATCTCAAGGAGACTTAATAAATGCACTAAGGTTGCTAAAATTTGGCAAAACTTTTTCTTTTTCATTGCTTTGATTGCCTTTCCTTTTCCTTTTCCTTCCCTCTTACCTTTTCCTCTTGCCTTTCCTAGCGTAGCAAACTACAGGCGTTTTGTTTTCCTCTGGCTTAGCAAAGCTAAAGAAGAAGGAAGTGTTCCACTATGTGGAGAAAGACAAAAAAACGGGTTAGCGAAGCTAAGGTTGCTTAGCTAGGGAAGAAGCAACGCGAGTAAAGCAAAAAATTGCGAAGAACTTTAGGATTGTAAAATAAAAAAGTTCAACTTTTCTCTAACTACTTACCCTTTATTCCTTTACTATCTTTTTGAAGTAACTTCGGTTCGACAAGATATCGAACTTAGTTATAATGGGAGTCATGATCTTTTTTGTTAAAATTATTTGCATTACTTTTGATACTCAAGGAAATATTAGCATTCTGTTAAACTTCTATGAAACTAGAGGTATAGAAAAATAGCTTAAGGAAAGCTTTCTTTAGGAACTTTTTTCAAAAAGGAAATAATAAACTTTTGTTTCGTTTGTTTTCTGATGGGGTTTATTCAGCCTTGTTTATAAATTAGATATGTCGATAAAAAAAAGAAATTCCTTGAACTTCTGTGACAGACCCGTCTTTAATTTTTCTGAGAAAAATTGTTTGATCAAAGTCAAAGACGGACCTTTAACTTTTGGTAGAAGCCTTTTTGTGAAAAAAGTCCTAGCAAAGCTAACGCGTTTTCCTTACCTATGGCTTAACTTCTTTGCCTTTCATTTCCCTTCCCTCTGGGAAATGGGGAGAAGGCTTGCTTCTTTGCCTACGGCTTGCTTCGCTAGGAAACAGCAAGGAAACGGAAGAAAATAGCTATTTCAGCAAGGTCAAAGAAAGGCCTTTGATTTGGATTTAACATAATTTTTTTAGCAAAGGCAAAAAAGTGTTTGTTATAAAGGAAATTTCTGAGTTCCTTATGTCTGGCCGGTTTGTAACATTGTAACAACTTTATTCCTTTACGCTTAAAAAGAAGATAGGTTAGAAAAACAACGTTGTATTCTTAAAGGGGGAAAAGAAGAACCTCTCTCAAAAAGTAAGGGTTTGTGAGATAAGGGATGGGATCAAAATTTGAACAGGATTAGTTTTTCTACGTTTTCTCTTGAGACAATAAAGATTTAGTTGAATAAACTTCTTTACCAAATTATCTTTTCTTTTCTTTTTCTTTCTGAGGCTTTAACAAAATGATTTCCACTTAGCATTTTTTTATTGCTCGAAAAAGAATTCTTCCGAAAAGAGGAGTAAAAACTAAATTTTTAAATAAAAATTCGAGAATTCTATAGAACACGTGGTCAATATTAGAAATTAAGTTTAACAGTGGATTTGTTCGTTTTATATTATCAAATTTCAAGTAGATACTATGTTATAAGATTTTATAGTATCTCATAAAAGGTTAATTTTTTTTACTCTTTGTTTAACTAATTAAGTTTTGCTAAAGTTTAGGTCGAATATCCGCGTTTTGGAAACTTCTTCCCTAAATAAGTTTTACTTCTTTGTTCAGGTTTCGGAAACTCTACGTATTTTTCTAGTGCAGGCGACTAAGAATTAGTTAAATACATAGAAACGAGACAAATTTTTTTGATAAAATAAGGCTTCAAAGCAAAGAAAGATCGGATCTTTTTTTATCCAACTTTGTAAAATTTGGAAACCTCGTTTTGTTAGAAACATCCTACAAAAAATCTAAACACCATTATTTTGTATTGGCGCGTTGGAAATCTTTTTGGTATAGTATTTTTTACAAAAGTCATAGACTGTGTTTTTACAGCATCAAAATAAAAAACGCATCTTATTTCTGAAATAATTTACTATTGCTGATATAGCTTTGTAATGCTTTTTAGAAAATCAGGTTTTTGCCAGACAAAATTAAATAAAAGTAAAATAAACTTAAAACTAAATAAAAAGTTCATTTGATAAAAATTGCGACAAATATACTAACAGTTTTTAATAGAAGGAAACTCGAAAAAACAAATCCAGTCTAATCATTACTTTATGAAAAAAGAAAAAGAAACTATAAACGAAGGTCTAATAATCGTAAGGATAAGTTTTCTGAATCAACTATGAACTATTATTTTGGAAAAAGTTATTATCATGAAATAAGAGAACCAAGGTTCTTTTTACTGAGTTTAAAATGCCGAAATCATTCATAATTGTACGGAATATAAAATTTCTTCGTTTATTAATAACTAGGATTTTATTTGGATGAAGACCAAACATTAGAATTTAAATATTAAAAATCGAGTTAGTTCGTTTTCTTTAAAAAATTTGTATCTTAAAGATAAATTATGTTTTGGGTTTATAATTTTTGTGAAAAATTAGATTTTCAAAAAAATTTCTGACTCGTAAATGAATTTTCGTTTGTTGTTCTAGTTTTTCTAAATCACAAGGGAAACTTAATGCTAATGTTGAAAAACACTCGTTTAAAGAATAACGCTGTAAAATATTCTTTTATAAGGTTTATTTAGTTAGGTACGGATATCAAAAAATTTTACCTTCTCAGATCATATCTTGAAAAGAAAAAAGGGAAAACCAGGAGAAGTTATAGAAGTTTCGGAAGAAGAAATTCAAATTTATGGTTCATTAGAAACGCTTGGATTGGGGTATCAGAGGTAAACAAAGAAGAAAATTGTTTCTTTACCTACAGTACTCCAATGCAAAACTTCATTTTTTACAATTGCTTGCTCCACTTGTACAAAGTGCAAGGAACGCTTGTAGTGCAAGCAATGTAAAGGAAATTTCCGCCATTTTTGTTTCACTTGCTTTCTTTCCTAGCGAAGCAACCCATAGGAGGCGTAGTAAGCCTTCTTCCTTTGCCTATGGCTTTCTTCGCTAGGAAAGGCAAGGGAAGGGAAGTGCTAATTTTTAACAGCGAATCCAAAAATCCAGAGAAATCAAGCTCTTTGCTAATTCTCTCGATTACAAAAAAAAATTGGCTTTAACAGAAGGTAACAGGTTTATAGTATTACTTTTTGAAAAAAATGCAAGAACTAAGTTTTTTCAAGTAATTACTGGAAATGTTGTTAGGTTTTGCTAGGCGTAGCTTTCTGCTAGTAGTGTTTAAATGATGGGATTACTAATGGGAGGAATTTTTAGCTACTAGGATAAAAAGAGTCGATTGATTACTTTTGTGTAACTCCTAACTATTTTTTGATATCTCGAACCCTTCGGGAATTTTGTAGTTATAATATGTCAAATGTTGGGTTACTCATAATAAGTAACTAGAAAGAAAAACTGTTTTATTCAGGAATTCATATATAAAACAAATTTTTCTCTCTATTGATTGGTAGGATTGCGTCAGAATTTACTACCAGTTTAAAAAAGTGGAAATTTTGATTTTAAAAAAACGGCTGTCTAAACTTTTGATTTTAAAAAAGTGGAAATTTTGATTTTTAACATGCTTTACAAAATAATGGGTTGAGAAAACGTTTTTTTCCAAGTTTTTCACTAACTTGCTTCAGTTGTTTTTTGTAAAATCCCCTTTTTACAAAATTAATTGTTCATATTCATAATAGCTTTGGGAAGTCAAACATTCCCTTTGTTACGTGAGCAAAAAATGTAACTTTTTGCGTTTCTCTTCCATTTTTCCTAGCGAAGCAAGCCTTGCTTGTCATAGACAAAGCAACCCTTCCTTTGCCTTCCCTCTGGGAAACGGTTTGCTTCTTTGCTTGCTTTGTCTATGACAAGCAAGGCTTGCTTCTTTGCCTACGGCACGGGAAAGGTAAGGGAAATGGTAAGGCAAAAAAGCTAAACCTAAACCAGTATTACTTAAGCAATGCCTTTCAGCAGTTACTTGCATTACTGTTGCCAAAAGATTTACAAAAGAAGGAAGCAACGCAGAATGTCAACTACATAGTAGAAAAATAGCTTAGCTTTTCTCAATGTAATTATTTCTTTTTGTATAATCTTTTTTACAAATATTTAGTTTTTGAGGTTTAGAATTGGAAAGAAGATCCTTTTTTTCGTCTTTTTTTGACGACACGCTCTCTTATTCAAGATCTTAACGTCTTCGAGATTAAATCTTTATTGAAGTAAAGTCTCTTTAACTCGGCTTTGTCTATAAATTTTGAACCCTTTGCCTTCCCTTTGGTAAGGGAAGAAATGGAAAAAGGGAAGGAAAATAAGGCAAATCTTTCCATTTCCCTTCGTAGAAGCCTTGCCTCCTAGCGAAGCAAACCATAGGTAAGGGAAAGCAAGCAAAGAAGCAAGCCTAGCTTTGCTAACCTGTTTCCTAGCTTTGCCTTCCTACGGAGGCATGCAAACCAGAGGTAAGGGAAGGCAAAGGAAGGCAATGTTAGCTTTACTAAGGTTACTTAGCAAGGAAATTCATCTCAAACGTTCAAATTTTAGAGAAGAGGGCTTGACTTTTCGAGAACTTAGTGCACTATTGGTTTGCTTTAGTAATAATTATTTTAGTTAAATAACTAAATTGGAATATTCTAATCGAGCAAGTCTGTTTACCTTGTTGTTTAGAGGAGTTAAACTTCCAAAGTACGTTTAGACTAAACTGAGTAGGTGAAAACATTTGTTTTGTTTGAGGGAATTATGTAATTAGAAGCAAGTTAATGTCAAATATTTTCTCTACTTTTAAAATCAAATAAAAAAACTCCCAAAAATCTTGCAAAAAATTTCAAAAATAGGGACAATCAGGAAATAAGAACTTCTCATAAAATTATCTGTAGTCAATCGTCGTTAATAGATATTGTTAGTTTGCTATTCCTTTCTAAAAATATTTATTCCATTTGATTTTTTTTCAATAAACAAAAAAAAGACTTATATAATTATAAATAAGTGAATTTGTTTCGTGTTTTTGAGTAATGTTGAAAATTGAACATTTTGAAAATAGTTATGTCTAATACAGGAACTACTGGGCGTATCCCTCTTTGGCTTGTAGGAACGGTTGTCGGTACTGTTGCGATAGGTTTATTAAGTCTTTTTTTCTACGGTTCTTATGTTGGCTTAGGATCTTCGCTTTAAATCAAAAAGATCAAATGATTTGGATTTATTAGTTTTAAACTTTTTTTTGTGTTCTCGTATTACATAATTTTTAATACTTTCAGTATTAAATTGTTCGTTGCTAACGTAAAAAAAATGAGCTTTATAATTGAGTTAGAACTGCAATCTGGAGCATTTTGTTTCCTTTATCCACTTCTCGACTGTTTATAATTACAAAATGGTAAACAGTCGAGAAGTGGGTGCAAGGCCTTGTCAAAAAGAAGACCTCTCACGAAAGATCTAAGAAAGAAGTTAAGATCTTTCATGAGAGACTGTGTCAAAAACAAAGCATTGACGATGCCAAATTGTGTCTTTTGACTGTTGTGTTTCCTAGCGGAGGAACCCTCTAGGAAACGGAAGGCAGTTTGTTGAGTTTTCGCAAAAAGAGATATTTTAACACAGTCAAAGAATTACTTTTGATCTTTGGTATAGGTCCATTTCTAACAAGAATACAAAGATCCTTTATCAAAGTCAAAGGCTTTTCTATAAAAAAAATTCGAAAGTAATCGTTTAAGAAAAAGAATTGCTTTTGACGTTGATAAAGCTCATTTGAATAACTTTGTAAACCATATTTTCTGTCATAGAAAAATAGGTATCTTATTTTGTGATAGTTTAGAAAACCTAGCTTTCTAGTAGAAAAAAAGTTAAACAAACGTGAAAAAATCACATTTTTTTGTGTCGATCATTGTTTGATAGCTAGGCCTTAAACCAATTTTGTACTAGCTTTTAGTACCGTTAAAGAGCATATACATATCAATCTTTTTTAATTTAGTATTTTAAAAG
>Ga0209067_10001664_pt1 | contig 13479 bp, 10 predicted proteins | sample ColStrG_CSR_2013_FD_187199 | JGI IMG/M metagenome (GOLD analysis project Ga0209067, IMG submission 187199) | Freshwater sediment microbial communities in response to fracking from Pennsylvania, USA - Cold Stream Run_MetaG_CSR_2013 (SPAdes)... | ecosystem: Environmental > Aquatic > Freshwater >... | reverse complement strand
GCAGGAGATCGTGGTCAAGCCGCTGGCGCGGCAGTTGAAGGGGCTGACTTGCTATGTCGGCGCGACCATTATGGGAGACGGCCTACCCGCGCTCATTCTCGACGTCGCAGGCCTGGCTCGGTTGGCAGGTTTGAATCGTCCTCAGGCTGCGCCAGGCCACGAGGCCGATCACTCCCTTGCGGCTGCAGCTTTGCCCACGCAGATGCTGCTCTTGTTCAGCGCGGGCAGGTTCGAGCGAATCGCAATTCCGCTGTCACAGGTAGCGCGTCTGGAAGAGGTTCCGACGCGTAGCATTGAGCGTGCCGGCGGGCAGGCTGTACTCCACTACCGCGGAGAGATTCTCACGCTTGTGAGTCTGGCTGCGGTGCTGCAACCCGGCTACGTCGACGATGTCTTCACGCGCGAGACAATTCCGGTCATCGTCTTCACCGACGGCGAGCGCCACATCGGGGTGGTGGTCGATCGGGTCATCGATATTGTCGATGAGGCGATCACGGTTCGCCGCCGAAGTTTTACGCCGGGCCTGGTTGGTTCTGCGGTCATTGGCGGCAGGATCACCGACCTGCTCGACCTTCACGCAGTCGTGGGCAGCATTGGGGAAGACTGGCTGGATCGCCGTCATGACTCTTCGTCCGAACTGCGGGAGGTCGCATGATTGTGTCGAAGGCGCACTCCCGCCAGTATGCAACGTTTCGTGTCGCAGACCTCTTCTTTGGGATCGAAGTGGTGAAGGTGCAGGAACTCATCCGTCAGCAGGAGATGAGTGCGGTGCCGCTCGCCCCGCAGGCCATTGAGGGCCTGATCAACCTCCGCGGCCAGATCGTTATTGCCATCGATACTCGCCGCAGCCTAGGCCTGCCGCCGGCTGCGGGCGAAGACCAGCGCGTGAATATCGTCATTCGATCCGGCGACGCGGTGATCAGCCTGCTGGTCGATGAGATCTGCGATGTACTCGAAGTTCCACTCGACGCCTACGCCCCGGTGCCGGACAATATGCCGCTCGAACAGCGGCAGCTCATCCAATGTGTCTACCAGGGAAAGTATGGCCTGATGCTGGTTCTCGACACCGATCAATTGTTTGAGAATGCCTGCTCCTAAAAGTTTGACTGAAATTCAGAAACTGACACGACCAACTCCGAGGATCCTTCCATGCTGAAAACGAAAGCCGCTCCCGTCCGCAAGCTACCACTGCACAAGTCACCACGCCGCGCCTCTGCGGCAAACAACCATGGCGCGGCGGACGCTGCCCGGCAGCTTGCTGCGATTAGCCACGCCCAGGCGATTGCCGAGTTCGATCTGGATGGCAACCTTCGCTCCGCAAACGAGAACTTCCTGCGACTGGTTGGGTACAGGCTCGATGAGCTTCAGGGCAGGAATCACGAGTTTTTTTTGGCTGGTGCCGAGGCGCGCCACAGCTCGCAATACAAGCAGTTCTGGGCCGCGCTGAACCGTGGCGAAAGCCAGACCGGCGACTGGAAGTACAGGACGAAAGAAGGCGAAGAGATTTGGCTACAGGCGACCTACACGGTGATTGCGGGAAGTGACGGAACTCCCGCAGCGGTCCTTGCAGTCGCCACGGATGCTACGGCAACGCATCGCATGATGGATGAGATGGCAGACCTGCGAACCCGAGCCGACATCATCAACCTCACGAGCATCGTGTCGGAGGCCGATCTGAAGGGCGACATCATCAACATCAATGAGAAGTTTCTTGAGGTCTCGCAGTACAGTCGTGAGGAGCTGATTGGCCATCCGCACAATACTACCCGCCACCCGGATATGCCCAAGGAAGTCTTCAAGGAGCTATGGGGAACGATTGGGCGTGGTAAGACTTTCCGCGGTGTAATCAAGAATCGCAAGAAGGACGGGACACCTTACTACGTCGATGCTGTCATCGCACCGGTTCTCGGCGAGAATGGCAAACCGAAGAAGTACATCGGCGTCCGGTATGACATTACGGATGCAGAGATCGAACGCCAGAAGGCGTCCGCCATTCTGAGCGCGATCGACAAGGCAAACCTATTCGCCGAGTACACGCCGGAAGGGATCATCCTCTATGCCAACGACAACTTCCTGAAGGCATACGGTTATACGCTGGAAGAACTCGTCGGCAAGCATCAAAGCATCTTGTCCAGTCCGGCGGACCAACATGCGGAGTCTGCGAAGGAATTGTGGGCGGCTCTAGGTGCCGGCCAGGTCCGCAGTGGAACGTTCAAGCGGCGACGCAAGGATGGCCGCGTGCTTTGGGTTCAGGGCATCTACGCCCCGGTATGCGATGAGGCGGGTCGCCTATCGAAGGTGATCTATCTCTGCCTCGACGTCACAGAGATGAAGAATGCCGAGCAGAACAAGCAGCGCCAGATGGACGAGATCAACCGCACCCAGGCATCGATCGACTTTACCCGCGATGGCATCTGCATCACGGCAAATGAAAACTTCTGCCGATCAATGGGGTATCGGCTGGAGGAGATAGTCGGCAAGCACCACTCCATGTTTGTCGACCCTGCCGAGCGAGAGTCGGAGAGCTATCGCGCCTTCTGGAAGGCTCTTCACGCGGGTAAATTTCAAACCGCAGAGTTTAAGCGAATCGGGCAGGGCGGCCGTGAGGTTTGGCTACAGGCCACCTACAGCCCGATGCTCGACACAGCTGGCGAAGTCGATCGCGTGGTCAAGGTCGCCACAGACATTACGCAGCAGGTAAAGCTGCGCCACGAAGCGGTGGCGAGCGAGGAGCGTGAACGCCTCGCGGCCGCAGAGCTAGTGAAGAAGGTCAATGATCTTCTGGCTGTTGTCGCTGCCGCGGCCGACGGAGACCTCACTCAGGAGATCGGTATTCAGGGCGATGACGCCATCGGTAAGGTCGCTGCAGGACTCGGCAAGCTGATCGCGGATCTGCGCATCAGCATCACCGGCATCGGCCAGACGGCGATGGGAGTAGCTTCGGCGTCTGAAGAGCTTCTCGCGATCAGCCAGCAGGTGGCGCGCAGCTCGGACGAATCCTCGCAACAGGCCAAGACGGTCTCGATGAACAGCGAGCAGGTGTCGGCGAATGTCACCATCGTCGCGGCCAGTTCGGAAGAGATGCTGGCTTCGATCCGCGAGATCTCGAAGAGCGCCACGGAGTCCTCGCGCATTGCCCGCGCGGCTGTCAGCATGGCAGATGAGACCAACCATACGATCAGCAAGCTCGGCATTTCGAGTGTTGAGATTGGCAAGGTCATCAAGGTCATCACCTCCATCGCACAGCAGACAAATTTACTCGCTCTCAATGCGACGATCGAAGCGGCGCGCGCGGGCGAGGCCGGCAAAGGCTTCGCTGTCGTGGCCAACGAAGTGAAGGAGCTTGCGAAGGAGACCGCACGTGCGACGGAGGATATCAGTCTCAAGATCGAGGCCATCCAGAGCGACACGAAGGCTGCTGTGAAAGCGATCGGAGAGGTCGGCACGATTATCAACCAGGTGAACGACATCTCGAGTACGATTGCCTCCGCAGTAGAGGAGCAGACCGCTACCACCAACGAGATCGGACGCAACGTGAGCGATGCTGCACGAGGCACCACCGAGATCGCGCGCAACATCAACATGGTGGCGGGATCGGCGGAGTCGACGACTGCCGGCGCTCGCGATACCGAAGTTGCAGCAAAGGCACTCACCAAAATGGCAACCGAACTGCAGGCTCTGGTGCGACGCTTCCGCACCGCGTAGAGCCCTCCTCTTCAATACAACGACACGCGGCTCGTGCTTCACCTACCGCAAGACTGGCCCTGAGGATCCGCCATGAAGAAGGCACTTGTAGTTGATGATTCAAAGGCAATTCGCGGCATGCTCGCCCGAATCCTCACCCGCAACGGCTTTGATGTTCTCCAGGCAGGTGATGGCTACGAGGCACTTGCCGCGCTCGACGGAGACGCCGCCGATATCGACCTGCTGTGCGTGGATTACAACATGCCCGAGATGAATGGAATCGAACTGCTGACCGAGATGCGCGAGCAGCCGCGCTTCGACGACCTTGCAGTCATGATGGTCACCACCGAGACGCACATTGAATCCATCACCTCTGCGCTTGCCCTGGGAGCCAATGAATACGTGATGAAGCCTTTCACTGAAAGCATGATCACTGACAAGCTGCGGATTCTTGGCTTCGTCACGGCATAGTTCCGAAGGCCTCCAGACACCCGCAACGCCGGCAAGAGAAAGCTGAAGGACACGCCATGAGATACGTTCAAGACGCCATACCTGAGGGCGAAAAAATTCGGGTGCTGGTCGTAGACGACTCCATGCTGATGCGCAGGATGATCTCCCGCGTGTTCGAGACGGATGCGTCCATCGAGCTGGTAGGCGTGGCCTGCAACGGCATTGAGGCGCTTGCTAAGATTCCCCAGCTCAGGCCTCATCTGGTGACGCTGGATGTCGAGATGCCGGAGCTGGACGGTATGGAAACACTGTGCGAGATTGTGGCGCACTACCCGGCTGTCCGTGTCGTCATGCTCAGCAGCCTCACTGAGCAAGGCGCGCAAATTACCATCGACGCACTCATGCACGGGGCCAGCGACTATGTCACCAAGCCCTCCCCGGGCAATGCCGCTGCGTTTGAATCGCTCGCAACCGATCTGCTGTTCAAGGTGAAGCAGTTCTTTCCGCGAACCCGCGACGCGAGTCCACGTCTGCCCGTCGCATCGCTCTTCCGACCGCGACGCGCCAGCATGCCCGCAGACGTGTGCGCCATCGGTGTCTCAACTGGCGGTCCGAGCGCGTTGCTGGACGCGCTGCCGATGTTTCCGGCCACGTATGCGCTGCCAATCGTCATCGTGCAGCATATGCCGATTCTCTTCACTCAGCTCCTTGCGGATCGTCTCAATGGGGTCTGCGCCATCTCCGTTGTAGAAGGCCGAGATGGAATGATCCTTCAGCCCGGCGTTGCGATCATCGCCCCGGGAGGGTCCCACATGCGCGTCGTGAGGTCTGGAGGATCGGTCGTCATCCGCCTGGATGATGGGCCGAAGGAGAACTCGTGCCGCCCTGCCGTGGACGTCCTGTTTCGTAGCATCGTGGAGGCCTTCGACGGACGGGCCATTGCTGCCATACTCACCGGCATGGGGCAGGATGGTCTTGTCGGCGCGCAGCTGCTGAAGGCGCGCGGCGCAACCATTCTGGCGCAGGATCGGGCCACAAGCGTGGTGTGGGGAATGCCGGGCGCGGTGGTGGCCGCCAACCTGGCTGATGCCGTGCTGCCGCTCAATGAAATTGTGCCGGAGATACTCTGTAGAAGCGGTGCCCGATGACGACAAGCCATGCAGCACCAGGTGCCTCCCAACCATCCGCCATCTCGCCGCAGAGCTACTCGTTTCTGCAGGCTTATGTGCATCGCGAGTCGGGCATCGTGCTCGACGGAGACAAGCAGTATCTCTTCGAGGCCCGGCTGCTGCCCATCGTGCAACGCGAGAATCTCGCTTCGATCGATGCTCTGTGCGACCGAGTCGCATCGGGTCGCGCGCCGGCTCTTGCTGCGCAGGTGACGGAAGCGATGACTACGAACGAAACTCTTTTCTTTCGCGATACAAGCGTGTTCGACGCGCTGCGCACAGAGGTGTTTCCGGCTCAACTCGCAGCTTTGCGACCAGGCTACAAGCTACGCATCTGGTCGGCGGCGGCATCCACCGGGCAGGAGGCTTACAGCATCGCCATCATGTTGCTGGAGTCCGGCGTCCGTCCAAACCAGGTCGAAATTATCGGGACAGACCTTTCCGAACAGGTCCTCGAACGCGCCAGAATCGGCAGATACCTTCAGTTTGAAGTAGGTCGCGGTCTGCCTACATCCATTCTGATGAAGTACTTCACGAAGACCGGCCTCGACTGGAGGATCAAGGATGAGGTGCGAGCGATGGTGCGGTTCGAGCGGCTCGACCTTCGCAGCAGTCTTGCTCTGGTCGGCCGCTGCGATCTCGTCCTGTGCCGAAACGTCCTGATCTACTTTGACTCCGCTACCCGAAATCAGATTCTCGGTTCCATTGCCAACGTCCTGGTTGCGGGCGGGATTCTGGGTCTTGGCGCCTCGGAGACGATCCTCAATTCCGATCACGGCTTTGAACGTCGGACGTTCGGGCAATCCACTTTTTACACCGTTCGATAGGAGACACCAATGCTCGACAACCTTGTCACTCCAGAGTCGCTCGACGTTCAAATAAGCGTGGCCCAGCAGGCCTTTTCCATCATGGCAGATATTCAGGTATTCCCTTCCTCTTCGCCCGATGCCGGTCTGTCGTTTGAATTGGCAGACGGCCCAACCTTTGCCGCGATGATTCGCTACCTCGGTGAGAGTACTGGCAGTCTGAGTATTGAGTGCTCGCCGTCGATCGCCTTTGCCTTCACGCAACGTGTCCTGGGGATAGCCACGCCCATGGATCTGGACTCGGATGTGAGCGATGCAATCGGCGAGTTGATCAACACAATTGGTGGCAATCTGAAGGGGCTATTGCCCGCACACACTCGGCTCGGCACGCCACAGGTCCACACGCAACTACCCGGTCATCGCGAGATGTCCTCAAGTTCGTTGAGTTGTCTTAGTTTCGAGTCGGAGTTTGGCTCGTTCCGCCTTATTCTCCTCCCGAGCCAGTGACCCAGCACCTTCAGCCAATCCGCTCTTTGAGCCGTAGCATCGTGTTCCTAAGCATCTCGACAAATCCCGCAGCCAAGGCACTTAAGTCACTGAGTCCCTTTGCAGCTTTCACTAACTTTGTTCGTGAGGACATACACATGCAGACTTCGGTGAGACAGGTTCGTGATTTGGCCATCGAGCAGCCATCCTCGGTGCGAGTATTTGAGATTCGGCATCGACTACTGCTGCGGCGGAACGAAGCCGCTGCAGCAGGTTTGTACGGAGCAAAATCTCTCGCTTCCGCAGGTGCGCGAAGAACTCGGCGAGGCGGAATCTCGTTCGCCCCAACCCATCGAGCCGTGGACGACGAGCCCGCTTGCACAACTGATCGGTCACATCGTAGAGGTTTGCCATGGAGCAACCCGCACCGAACTGCAGCGGCTTACAGCGCTGGCAAACAAGGTAAACAGTCGTCATGGGGCAGGCCACCCGGAACTCGCGCAGGTACAGGATCTGGTGCAGCAGATTGCCGATGAGATGACGCCACACATGGAGAAGGAGGAGCGGATTCTCTTTCCCTACATCACCGATCTCGGGGCTGCCGCAGTCGCGAGTGCCGCCAAGCCCCACGCCTGCTTCGGCAGCGTTGCCGACCCGATCGCAGCCATGATGGCCGACCACGATCTCGTCGGCGCAGCACTCGCATCGATCCGGGGTTTGACGAACAATTTCATGCTGCCGGAGGGAGCTTGCCCCACGTACCATGCGCTATACGCCTCGCTGGCGGACTTCGAGGCGCTCACGCATCGTCATGTTCACCTGGAGAACAATGTGTTGTTTCCACGGTCGATCGAACTCGCCGGAAAGGTGTGATCATGTCCCCTGCGGCCAGGTCCCCTCTGCCGATCCACGAACTGCTCGCAAAGCGCAACATTTAGCTAGAATCGGCAAATTCGAAATCGCATTGGACAACGAGCCTCTCTGGAGTGGATCATCAAAAGCAAGACCGAGATCACTCGGCGCTGCCCCAGTCGGAAGGATCTGCTATGCCCATTGAGTGCTACTCCCGCCGCCGCTTCAACTCTCTCGTCGCCACGGCCCCCCTCTGGGCGCTTGCCTCGAGATCCTTCGCCGCACCCACGCGCGAGCTTCTCATTACCAAAGCCGGTGCACTCGCCGACAACTCCACCGTCAACACGAAGGCGATCCAGGCTGCAATCGATCAACTTGCTGCCAAAGGCGGCGGAACCGTCGTAGTCCCCAAAGGCGTCTTCGTCTCTGGAGCCCTCTTCTTCAAACCAAAAGTCAATCTACGCCTCACCGAAGGCGCAGTCCTCAAATGCTCGACCGACCTGTCGAACTTCCCCGCACAACGCACTCGTATCGAAGGCCACTTCCTGGAACACTTCACCCCTGCTTTCATCAACGCGAAGGCCTGCGATGGATTCGAGCTCACCGGCGACGGCATCCTCGACGGCGACGGCATGACGGTTTGGGAGGCCTTCTGGAAGGGCCGGGCAGCTGACAAAAGCTTTGCCAACACCGCGCTGCCCCGCGCACGGCTCGCCCTGATCGAAAGCTCGAAGGATGTCAAAATCGAGGGCATCACTTTCAAGGATTCACAGTTCTGGAACTGCCACCTCTATAACAATGACGGCGTTCTGGTCCATAACGTCCGCTTCCAGGTGCCCGACGACTACAAACAGGCTCCCAGCACCGATGGCATCGACATCGACAGTTCCCGCAATGTCACCATCGATGGCTGCTTCTTCTCCGTCACCGACGACTGCATCGCCTGCAAAGGCTCCAAGGGGCCGCATGCCATGGAGGATAAGGACAGCCCGGCCGTCGAGCACATCCGTGTCCGCAACTGCACCTTCAAGCGCGGTGGCGGCGTTCTCACCTGTGGCAGTGAGGCCACGATCGTTCGTGATGTTATCGCGGAGGACTGCAAGATCACAGGTGGTGTCCGCATCGCAACCCTCAAGCTCCGCCCCGACACTCCCCAGCATTACGAGGACATCACCTTTCGCAACATCACCTCCGAAGGCCCGTCCAGCGGCATCATCAACATGGCGCCGTGGTCGCAATACTTCGACCTGCAGGGGATGGAGCCGCCCAGGTCCATCGTCAAGAACCTGAAGTTCATCGGTATCAAGGGAACCTACAATTCCTTCGGCATCATGAAGCCCAACCCTGGCCAGACCGACATCAGCAACGTCCTCTTGAAAGACTTCGAAGTCACAATCAAGAACGATAAGTTGAATACTTCGGGCGTCACCGACCTCAAGATCGATAACGTGATTGTGAACGGAAAGCCATACTCCGTCTGATCTGCATCGTGTGGTCCACTCTGGTCCAAAGTTTGCGACGGTGCGGGACTGTCAGCCACTAGGAAGACTGTGATATAGCTCTTTTTGACCTATGCCACACGTGTTGGAAGAAATATCGAAAACATCGTTCCACGATGATTTCCGGTAGTTCGTGATTTCACACGGATAGAGCCATTATGTTTCGCCACAATTTCTGCGCTCAGCCACAGGCCAACGCCCGAACCATTCAGGCCCTTCGTTGTGAAGAAGGCGTCGAATATAAATGGGATAATATCCGCCGCGATGCCTGATCCGGAATCGCAGAACAGGAAACGCACTCCCTTTCGATTCGTGTGCCAATCCGTACTGTCAGAGCAGCGGATTCGCAGCGTCCCGCCGCGCTCACCCATCGCGTCGAGACCGTTCGAGATGAAGTTGCTGAATACCTGACGAATCTCGCCTGCGAGCACCAAAAGTCGCGTAGAACAGTTCAGCCGTGTGTCGAGCCTAACTCTGTGCGCCATGATGTGAGCGCGGAAGATGGCCAGAACACCGTCGAGAATCTCGTCGGCGCGGGTCATGGTCGGTTCAGTCGTTTCACGATGATAGGCGAGCACCTGCCTTGTGATCTGGCTGATCCTGCCAAGTTCTTTCGTTGCCTGCTCAATGTAGCCCCGTGTTTCATCCGCGTCCCTGGCGGAGCCTTCAGCGAGGTAGAGCAGGTTTGACATAGCTTCCAGTGGGTTATTGATCTCATGAGCGATCACATGTGCCAGGCGACCCGTGGCGGCAAGCCGCTCGCTGAATTTGAGCGTCTCCTGCAGCTTCTTCTGGTCGGTGATTTCTGTTAGAAGCAGAACCGAACCGCTCTCGTCGTCAGGCGCGGAGTCGATGAGATTGTAACGCACGCGGAACCAGCGTTTTTCGCGCGACAACTCCACCGTGTTCCCACCGTTGAGCTGAACCCTGAACTGATCCAAGCTGGTCGAAAACGTTTGAAGGAATACGTCAGTCAACGGCACGCCTTCAACTTCACTCGAAACGAGCTGCACCATGTCGAGGAAGGTCCGGTTGGTCCGGACGATCACTTTTGCAGAGTCTACGAGCACCACGCCATCCGTCAGGGAGTCGAAGGTAGTCTGCCACTGGCGTGCCGAGAGGTTGGCAATGGACTCAGCGCGCCGCAGCCTCAAGAGCGATTTGACCTGGGCGACGAGCACAGTGGGTTCAACCGGTTGCGTCAGGTATGAGTCCGCCCCACCTTCAAGTGCTTGGACCTTGCTCTCGTCCGAGAGGAACGAAGCAGATATCTGTAACACAGGAATACTGCCTGTGACAGGATTCGCCTTCAGCCGGCGACAAACGTCATATCCCAGCATATCCGGCAGGTTGACATCACAGATGATCAGGTCTGGGCCCAGCATGGCTCGATTCAAACCAGACTCACCCGTAGCTGCCTCGTCTACATCGAAACCCGCGTGGGTGAGGTTCCGGCGAAAGACGTAGCGGGCCGCCTCCTGATCGTCTATGACAAGAATTCGTTCACGGGAAAGGTTGCTTGGTGAAGTCATTGTGTCACGCGGGTATGCTGGCCGAGAGTAGTCATGAGTTCTTTGATGCGCTCGGCGGACCCGGGGACTGTAAGAGATTGTTTCGGAAAGATAGCGATCGTGTTGTCGCGGAAATACTTCAGTTCTGGTTCGTCGAGAATCTTTGTGGAGTGGAATACAACCGGGATCTTTGCGGTGTCTTCGGTACTGCGCAAATCCTTGAGGACCTCCATCCCGGTGAGCCCCGGCATGTAAAAGTCGAGGAATATGATCGAGGGCTTCAGCTCCTTCGCCAGAATCAGACCTTCGCGACCGTCGCGAGCCTCGAAGACCTCATATTCCGTAGAGGGAATATGCTCTCGCAACAAGTAGCGCGAGACTTCGTTGTCGTCGATCATCAAAATGCGGAGGCGAGGCCGTTCGGAGGTCAGGCGCATCACCTCTGCGACCATGGCTTCGGATACGAACGGCTTTGCAATGAAGGCGTCCGCACCGAGGCCATAAATCTTGTGTTCATCATCCGTGGCACTCATCACGATCACGGGAATGGGATTCGCGACTCGCTTGAGTTCCCGAAGGAAGTCCCAGGTGGTTTCGGCGTGGAGGAGCAGGTCCATGATGATGGCCGCTGGGCGTGCGTGGGCCAGCAGCTTCTTCGCCTCCGCAACCGAAACGACCGCATGGGTTTGAAACCCTGCATTCGCCAGATAGCGCGAGTAGACGAAGGCAGTCTCCTGGTTGTCTTCGAGAATGAGAATCAGTTTCTTATCCGGGTCCAGCTTCAGGGGTGGCAAGTCGTCGGCTGGAGAGGCTCCGGAATACGTAGACGGCACCTGAAGGAAGAAGGTGGAGCCGATGCCCACTTCGCTCTGCACACTTACATTTCCTCCCAGCAAGTCAGCGAGTTTACGCGAAAGCGGTAGCCCCAGGCCTGTACCTTTCACGCGCCGCTGCATGCTGCTTTCTACCTGACTGAACTCCTCAAAGATGATGTGCAGGTCGGAAGCAGAGATGCCCACGCCCGTATCGGCTACTGCGAACTCAATGTTCGAACCGTTTTCCCGCGCCGTCACACGTACCTCGCCGCGAACCGTGAACTTGATCGCGTTCGAGATGAAGTTGCGCAATACCTGCGAAACCTTCTGCTCGTCCGTGAACAGGGTCGGCAGCCCCTCGTCGATTTCAAAAACCAGGTTGAGGGAGCTCTCGGCCAACAGCGGCTTCAACATGCCACGAAGAGCGCCGAAAAGCTCGTCGATCTCAAAGCTCTTGGGCTTAACCTCTAGCTTGCCGGCTTCGACCTTCGCAAGGTCAAGGAGGTCGTCCACCATTTCGGATAGCTCCTTCGCCGAACGCTGAATGAAGCGGATTTGCTGCTCCTGCTCCGAACTTAGTTCGCCATCCATTCGATCCAGCAACATCCTCGTGAGCGCCAGCATGGAATTCAGCGGGGTCCGAAACTCATGGGACATGTTGGAGAGGAAGCTACTCTTCAGCTCCGACGCACGGCGCAAATAGTCAGCTCGCTCATCAAGCTCCGCATACAGTGCAACCACGCCGCGGTTGGTGTCCTGCAACTCTTCATTGATGTGCTGCAGTTCTTCCTTGCTTTCCTTCAGTTCGGTCAGCGTCTTGAGCATTTCGCGATTCTGCGTCTGTAGTTCGTCGAGTGGCGTGGCCGGGTGTTCGCTTGCCAGATGAGCAACCACGCTATTCAGCAAGGCATCGTCTATCTGCTGCACAATCGGAGGAATCCGCTTACCGAAACGTACCGCTGTTCCCTTGCGGCTGGTTTCGATGTCGAAGTCATCCATCAGGCGCCTGGTCCCTAGCAGGCCCATACCCATGCCCGTTGCCGAGCGATACGAACCGCCCATAACGGTCTCAAGGTGAGGGATGCCGCTACCGTGATCAGTCACAGATATCTGGAAGAGCCGTTTGAGGGGGTCGACGCTGAACGTGACAGAGCCTCCGCGAGCGTAGCGGAAGGCGTTGCGTGCTATCTCGGAGACTGCAGTTGCTATGCGGATCTGTTCGGGATGGTCGAAGCTGAGAGCTGCCGCGATCGAGCGCGCTCGTTGGCGCGCGCTGACCACATCCTTCTCATTTGCCAGCATCAAAGTGTGGATTATGCGCGTCAAGTTTGTTTGCCTCCCAAGGGTGCGATCATGATCGTCGCATCATCTCTGCGTCTGCTGAAATCGCGGAGAAGAACTCCAGCCATCAACGCCGGATGCCTGTGCTGCAACCCCGGGTAGCCGCTCAGACCAGCCTTTGTCGTCAGGCCATCCGTAAACATCAGAAGCATCGTGTCGCGAAAGATCGGAAAGGTGTACTCCTGCGGAGATCGCGGAAGAGCAGCACCCAGGGTGCCATTTTGCGAGACCAAGGTTCGTGACAAGGACCCAGTGACCAGTGCGGCAGTCACGTTGCCGATACCTGCGTAAGTCAGGATCAGGCGTTCATGATCGACGATGGCAATGGACATCGCGGCTCCGCGCGTCTTCCGCAATGCATCGTGAGTGCGGCCCATGATCTCGGAGGCGCTCTCCCTGCGGAGGCGAGACACCGTTGCAACTGCTTCGGCCGCGGCCTCTGCAGCCCCCCTGCCGTGGCCCAGGCCATCGACCATCATATAGATAGAGCGAGCTGGTCCAACCTCGATGAAGTAGCTGTCGCCACAGACTAGTTCGCCTTGCAATGGAATATTCAAAAGGCCTATGGACATAGCCAACGCAGTGTCACCGGTACTCTTGAAGCGGCACCAGTTCGCTGTTCCTTTTCCAGGCACAGTGTACAGAGCGGATTCGTCCGAGAGCCTGCTGATAGCGCCTAGACCTTGTCCGGCTGTACCAATGGACGAGAAGCCATCTTGCATGGCACGTCCTACATCTACGATACCGGGGCCTGAATCAAGCGCGAGCAGGTCGAGCCAGATGACTTTCCCTTCGACCGAAGGGCAGATGAGCAGCTCACCTTTTGCCGCATGCAGCAGGATGTTGGTGGCGGACTCGGTTACCGC
>Ga0209067_10001663_pt1 | contig 13479 bp, 7 predicted proteins | sample ColStrG_CSR_2013_FD_187199 | JGI IMG/M metagenome (GOLD analysis project Ga0209067, IMG submission 187199) | Freshwater sediment microbial communities in response to fracking from Pennsylvania, USA - Cold Stream Run_MetaG_CSR_2013 (SPAdes)... | ecosystem: Environmental > Aquatic > Freshwater >... | reverse complement strand
ACCTCATCTGCTACGTCGTTCATATCCAAAATTATTATTTGAGCAGATTTATGAATGTCCCCACCCTTCCGCTCAAGGCCAAGAAATTTTTCGACAAAGAGCGCCTGGCTTGCTTCATCATTCCGTAAACCTGAGATTGGGACGCGCAAAAACGCAAACTCTTCGCGCTCCTTTATCCATTTAAAGCGCGTAATCATCTGAGAGCAATAGTCTCGTATTTGATTATTGCCATGCGCTTCCTCGTAAAGAAGCGCAATATCAAAGCATTCTTCTAAAATTCCAAACTCAAATGGTTTCCCAGAATACGAAGGGAGTGAAATATCGTCTTTAATATGCGTCTTCAATTCATCTAAAAACGCATTTTGATTTGATTCATCTCGGAAATTACCATATTGAAAATTGAAATTATGCCGACTGAAAATATCAGATTTGAGCGAATCCGTTTCAAAATTTTTCAAAATTGCGATGCATCGCTGGCTTTTGGTCAAACCGGATTGATTGCCATTTTGCCAGCATTCGGACACGCATTTAGCTGTGATATGATTTCGAACTACAACTGTGCTTGCGGACTTTTCAGATAAAAGCGTCGTGAGTCCTAGCGCACTACGAAGCACAGGCTGCTGAGTGCGTTCACTAGCTCGAAGCAAGAGTTCCCATTCTTCCACGGACATAAACCAGTGAGGAAGTCGAAAAATGCTTGTCGCCTCGTTGCTGTCCAATGCTGCATCAGCTGCGCCTGTTGGGTCGTCTGCAACTCTCAAATATGTGCGCGCAATCGTATCTGGTAGCTTAGAAAAGGCCCTGCGATATTCACCGTTCACGTCAAACAAGACAAACGTCGCACCGCGAGCAACAAATTCATCTTTCTTTTCAAATAGCGACTGAAGAATTGTTGCTACTGTGCATGATTTTCCGCTACCTGTATTTCCTAGGACAGCAACATGTCCCCCGAAATATTCTTCGATTCGTACTTTAACGTCATATCCACTGAAGACGACCGATTTGCCAATCGTCAACGCCTTAAGCCTTGTCCCGCCCTTAACGCTTTCTTGCCACTCAGCTACTTCGAAAATTCGATCTAATTCTGAATCGAGCACATAAAGCGCGTCAGCATAAAGCGATGGGAAGATCGAAACGCCAAAACGAAAAGAACCCCCGGTAGCCTGAGGAAGCATTCCGACCGGCACCAGTTCCAGAAATTTTGCAGAGGATGCTTTATCCAATTCACTGGAATCGTTTTGTCTCACACGCCCAGACGACGGGTCTTTTTCCCAAAGCCCAATCACCTCCGCGACCACATATTCGGACTGCACTGGAATAATAACAAACGAACCTAGCCGGGCGACGTAATGAATATCGTCAAACCCCACTACCGTGAAGTTATCGCTTCCTTGGTGAAGCTCGACGACAAATCTGTCGGCGGCAATGGATACGATTTTGCCAATCGCACGACGATGATCATCCGACACCATTGTCATCGCCTCCATCCGGCTTCGGACGTGAAATCAGAGTTTCAAGAACTTTTGAAACCGCTGAATCGATCTTGTTTGCTGGCGGCACCGGCATGAATTTTTCAACAAACGTATTGAAATAATGTGCCCTGTCATTGGCAGTTAGACCGCCGCCACCGATCATCCATACGCGCGGATCGCCAAGTTCTCGGAGTTGCTGAGGAACGTCCGGTGCGCTCGGATCAAGAAATGCAATTAGCCTAAAATTTGGAACGGTGAGTGCTTGGAAAATGATGTTGTTGATGTGTTCGTCACCGAAGCTGTAGCCTACTGTTACCAACACACTTTGGTCGCGGACAATGCGACCTTGAAATTCACGAAATAGGTCAGAATAAGGAGATGCGAAACTCGCATTTTGCTTAGCAGGTGTTGGATAAATAAGGACACGAGTATCTTGATTATCCGGAGGAATTTGCATCTCGCGGATCGGAAATAGCGTTTTACCCTCTTCAACCCAATTCACTGAACCATGCAACTTGCAGAGATAGACAAAGCTATCCACTGCCGACCATTTCCTGCTGGTGATGTCCAATTGCTCTGCCAAGGAATAGCGAAAAACAGTTGGATTGAAGCTCCGTTCGATAGAACCAATGAAGCCGTTACAATATGGAATTCCCCGTCGATCCATCGCCGTTTCACTGAACAAATCATAATTTGTTGTAAAAACCCAAGGTCGAGGAAGTGCGCGGTCTCGGAATATCAATTTCTGATAGAAAGACTGATAGAGATTGAGAACGGAATCGTCATTTTCTGAAAATGCACCTTTGGTGCAGCACTTCAATACATAGCGCATCAACTTGCGAATGACTGTCTTAACGATGGGCGAGAGCTTCGACAAATCATCGTTTTTGTTGTTTTTTAAAACCTTCTCGATGCTGAACAACACTTCCATAAGCCGCTCAAGATTTGCAGCGTAATCTTTGTTGGCAACATCAAGGCCAATTAGGTTTTTTAGCGCGTCGCGCTCAGACTGAGAGATAAATTCACTTTTATCATCGGCACCAATGTTTGAAAGAAACGCCTCAGCCATAGGCTTCATTGTTGGGATACCAACTTGTTTCCCGCTTTTATAAAGCGACGAACAGCCTGATCCGAAAAGAAACGACACATTACGAGCGTTTAGCGCGTCACCAAGATGCTGTCGCACAATCCCCGCAGCATTCTCCCAATTAAACGGCTGACCGTCCTTCGGCTTTGTGACGTTTTCACTGCCTTTCAAAAAAGTGAATTCTGCCGGCTCCTGTGGCTTCTCTGCCGCTGGAATTTGCGCCTCCTGCACCGAGGTGTTCTGATCAAGTTCCGTCATATTACACCGCCACTTCGCTCAATGAGGTCACAACGTCATAATCCACGCCAAGGGTCTCGAAGTGGCGGCGTCCGCAGGCGATCTTTTGATTTTCCTTGGTGCGGCGATCTTCTGAATCGAGTGTCCCCTTGGTCTCCCGCACAAAATACAGCCTCTCATCGCGGTCGGTCACGAAAGCCCAATCGGGGTTATAAGGCCCGATGGGCGTGTCGATTTTGAACCATGAAGGAAGTTTGACAAAAAGCCTGACGTTCTCATTGCTGTCGAGGTCGCGGGCGAATTGCCGTTCAACCTCTGAATCATATTCAATCGCGTCGAAGAGCGTCTTTTCCCGATTTTGCACCTCGTAAAGGTTGCTGAGATAGCGAACGATCCCCTTTTCCGCCTCTTGCTCGATCCGGCTCATTTCCCAAGAGTGGTCTGCGACTTTCTCATACTGAATCCCTTCGAGCATGAGGTCGTGCAGCGCTCGTGAAATCTCTTTGGCAACTGCCGCCATGAAGGCTTGCGGGTTAATTTTGAATTCACCCAAGCGGCCAGATTTTTTCAGGATGTCAGCCAACGTGTGCCGGGTTAGCTCCGTCTCCCGCTGGAGAAACGCAAGAATGTCGGGCAGAAACTGAACCAATTCAGCATCGCGAACGCGGGTCGCAATCTGCCGGTCTGCCGACACGCCTGCATCGGTGATGTCAACCTCCACCACAGTCGTCGCAATACGCGGCGCTTTGATCGGCTCGATATTCTGCTTGATGCGCTTCACTGCGCGGTCGATCAGGTCGGGGGTCTCAAAGCTCACGCGGTAGCGAGTGCGGTGCTTGATCTTGTCCCAAAGAGCGATGAAATACTCACTGAGTTGAACCTCCTTGCGGAATTTCAACTCGCGGCGGTCGCGGGCGTTCGCAATGCGGTTATTGAACAGCTTGCGATTGATCTCGTCGATGATCTCGGACTTCCAACCTTCGAATTCGGCGGCAATTTCCAGCTTGAAGTGCGGGTTCTTCGGATCGAATTTGCTCTGAATGTCGCCTGTTGCATTCAGATAGCCGTTTGCAACGAGGTTCGCCCAGATGCGCGCCGATGTATCCTGACCAATGGGCTTCTCAGTGCCATCCTCGGCTTCACGCATGATACGCGCGAAGGCGATCTTATCGACCTTGCCGAATTGGATGCCAAAGTCTTCTTCGAATTCGGATTGCAGCGAACGGGCAAAATCCTCGTAGGATTCATTCGCAATCACAGTCAGCCGATTGACCGTTTCATCGTGAACACGTTCGCCATCGGCGTTGACCGGCAAGCGCAATCCGCGACCAATTTCCTGACGCTTTTTGTCCGTGGATTGGGACTCATTCAGCGTGCAAATCTGGAAGACATTCGGATTGTCCCAGCCTTCGCGAAGGGCGGAATGGGAGAAGATGAAACGAAGCGGCTCGGCCTGATCGAGCAAGCGTTCCTTGTCCCGCATGATGAGGCTGTAGGTGTCATCATCATCGGCGGTATTGCCGCGAGTGTCTTTGGAGCGGCCCTGCTTGTCCTGCGAGAAATAGCCGTTGTGAACCTGAGTTACATCGAACGGACTGAGGCCCTTATAGATCGGCTTGGCGGTTAGCTCCCGATACGCCTCTTCAAACCACTGGCCGATTTTTCCAAGGCCGGTAGTGCCGTCCTCATTGTAAATGCGATAATTGGCTACGCGGTCGATAAAGAAAAGCGAAAGCACCTTGATGCCCTTGCCCTTCAATGCGCGCTCTTTCTTGAGATGCTGTTCGACAGTCTCGAACACCTGCGCGCGCATCACATCGTCGCCAAGGCCACCAACTTCCTGACCCAATTCGAGGAAGCGGCCCTGATTGAATTCGAGATATTCGGAACCGGGCGTGCAGTCGATATTCTGAACGATATAGCCCTCGCGGTATGCCTCGCGCTCGCCGGATTTTACGAAAAGGTCATCGCCCTGCTTGACCCATTTTTTTGCTGGCTTCGGGCCGTTTGTGCCCTGTTCGTGAATCTCAACGTATGCCTTGATGCCGTTCTTATTGTCCGTCTTCAGCAGTTTCACATAGGCGTCGTTGAAGCTGTCCTCCGACTTGATCGACGCAACTTCGATCCGCTTCACAAGGCGCAAATCATATGCACGGATGGGGTCGAGCTTATAAAGCAGGTTGTATGGGTTCTTGTGCGTGGCGCTGTAGCGCAGCGTTGCCATCGGGTTGAGGTTGCTGACGGCGCGCCGTGATTTTTCGGTGTTATCGACACTCTGCGGTTCGTCGATGATGACGATTGGAGTTGCTGCCTGAATGAACTCGATAGGGCGGCGGCCCGACATGCGATCATTCTCACGGTTGATGACGTTGAGCTTTTTCAGCTCGTCTTCCGTCATCTCCGACAAATCCTTGTCTGCAACATCCTTCTGGAAGGACTGGATGTTGATGATCATAATCTGAATCTGGTTGCTGCTGGCGAACTGGCGCACTTTGCCAAGGCGCTTTGAATCATAGACAAAATGATCGAACGGAACTTTGTCGTAGAGCGTCTGGAAATGCTCTTTCGTGATGTCGATGGATTTGAGCACACCCTCGCGGATCGCGACGCTCGGCACGACGATGATGAATTTCTTGAAGCCGTAAATTTTGTTGAGTTCAAAAATGGAACGCAAATAGACGTAGGTCTTGCCCGTTCCGGTCTCCATCTCGATAGAAAATTCACGCCCTTGAAGTGCCGCGACTTTTTCGATGTCGTTCTTTTCCTGAACCGCGCGGACATTTTTGAGGATGTCATCGTCAACAAGCGTGAGGCTGTTTCCCATGCCAAGCTCGGTCTGGAAAAGCCCGCCAATCTGCAAGGCCTGAAATGCCATTGCAGCCGATTGCACGAAGGGCTGCCCGTCGAACACGTTGACGACGGCGTTGATCGCATCCTGCTGATATTGAAGTGTCGGATCGAATTTGAGCTTCATGGTTTACCGCTTCCTTTCAGCTAGTAAGCGGTTCTCGACAGCAATTTTTTCTAACGCGGCTTTGACAATCTTATCTAGCGGCTGACCATCGGTGTAATCGGCAGGAACCGCAAAATCGGCGCGTTCTTGTTCTAGCAGTTCTTGAACAATATCCTTGGCAGACGCCCGTATTTTCGTTTTCCGCTTTGCACGATCATAGACTGCAACTGAATAGCCACCTTGATATTTGACCATTTTCATCGCCGGAATATCAGTCTCTCCGTCGCCGATATAGATCATGTTTTTGAACGGCACAGGACGATTTTCTGGAGCAGTAAATTTATTGATTTTGGTATTGTCGAAGGCATTCTCAATACCCTTATTTATACGGAAAAGGTGTTGGGTTTTGTTCGTATAGTTGATTGCCAACGCGGGCCATATCGCGACATTATTCGCGTCATACATAAAGCCAGACGCGAACACGTATTTGAATTGTTTGCGAATTTTAGTTCCATCAACCAACTCTCTCAATCCTGATGAGATGATGTAGTGGTCGACTTTCAAGCCCAATTGTTTGCCATAGGCATTGATCCGGTCAAACCAAGCTTCAACACCGTCAAAAAATGCGATGGTGTTGCCATGCTTCTCGAAGCTATCGCGCGTTACGGGCACATTTTGAGTGCCCGCGTGCTTGAGCATCAGGAACATATAGGCGAGTATTTCGTCCATATCGTTCTTCTTGGCCAAAGCCTTTGTTTCCTGCCAAAAATCGGATGGCGTTTGTCCGATTTGAGGAAGGAACGAATGCTCCTGCATGTTGCCGGGGGCGAGCGTCCCGTCAAAGTCATATGCGATTGCGACAGGGATAAGTTTCTTGGCCATGGTCAAACCGTCCGAAACACGATTTCGGATTCCTCGGCCTGTGCGCGGGCCTTGAAGGTCTGAACTGCATTCGTCTTCAACTGGTCATTGCCCTTGAAGCCTTCATCAAGGCAGATGACCTGCAACGGATTGGCCTCAGCCAACGCGTCAATCAGTTCCGGCGTGATTTCCTTCTCAAGGCAAATCAGCAGCGCACCGTCTTGCACGGAAAACGCCTTCTTACCCGCCAATGCTATGGTCGTAACTTTAGTTGAAAGCGCAAAGCCCGCCTTCAATAAAAGTTCGTAAAGTATATCGTCAGAAGTTGCAGTAGTCTCTATGTGATCGACATGCAGATCGAGTTGTGTGCCGGAAGCGTCCAATTTTTCAGTCGGCATATTCCAAATAGCAAAATTTGAACGATCTAACCGAAAAGTTCGAAATCCCGATGGGGCCTCGGCACGGCTTTCCAAAGCAAGCGAGGTCTTATGCTGATCACGAAGTTCTAAAGCGGCGCGTTTGATCCGCTCTCTACTTACATCAGCAACACTGGAGAAGCCGAGTTCCAAAGCGGTCTTACCATGCGGAGTTGCATCACTGATTTTTTCTGGGAGCTGAACTACAATAAAATTTGCACCACGTTTCAAATTCATTAGGGCATGAGCGGTAGAGCCGGAGCCTGCAAAAAAATCCAAGCATATGTCCCCCTTCTGCACTCCTGCTATCTGAAATGCCCTCTCCATGAGCCGTGTTGGCTTCACCGTATCGAATGGTGCCTTGTCGTCGAACAACGCTTTAATTTCGTTAGATGCCTCTCGTGTCGTTCCAACATCTTCACCAAACCATATCGTCTCAGGCGCACGTCCATCCTGTTCCGACAGATAAATCCGACGTGTTATCTTTGTGCCGTCACTGGAAAAACGAACCTCCCCGCTTTTGATCTTTTCAGCCATTGTTGACTTGCTCCAACGCCATCCATTCTCCGGCGGCTCGATAGCGTGTCCAGATGGCGACTGAATTGTGTAGATCAGATTTGGGCGGAACAACGCATTGCGAACATCGCCAGTGCGCCAAAGCCCCTTGGGATCGTTGTCGGGATTGCCATAGGCTTTGTTATCTTTGTCAGTTCGCTCAAGTGGGTTAATTAAAAATTCTTCTGATTTTCGATAACACAATATATGATTATGATGGATTGAAAATATGTCTGTATATCCTTTTGGCTGAACACTGTGTTGCCAAATAATATGTGCTACTAAATTGTCCTCACCATAAATCTCATCGCAAAGTTTTCTTAGATTATCAATTTCATGGTCGTCTATTGCGATGAATATTACACCGTTTTCTGATAGTAAATTTCTTGCTAGATAGAGACGTGGATACATCATGCTGAGCCAACGCGAATGATAGCGTCCAGACACCTCAGCATTCGTTGAAAAACGACGGCCATCATCATCATTTTGGCCTGTATATGATAAATAAGTTTCTATTGTTTCACTATACTTGTCAGGATAGATGAACTCGTTTCCGGTATTATACGGAGGATCAATAAAAATTGCTTTTATTTTGCCGAAATAGGATTTTTGTAATAGCTTTAATACCTCAAGATTATCGCCCTCGATGAATACGTTCTCGGTGGTGTCGAAATCAAGGGATTGATCTCTCACGGGCTTTAAGGTTGCAACGCTTGGCTGTTGAATCACCTTCATGCACTCGGCCTTGCCAGCCCAATTGAGGCCAAAGCGTTCCTTGCCCGGCTCCACCCATTCACCCAGAACGCGCTTCAACTGATCGAAGTCGATGGAACCTTCGGCAAAAACCTCAGGGAACGCTTGCCCAAGGGCGCGTTTCAGCTCTTCCCGCTTTTCTGCCGCAACATCCATTGATGTCAGTTCCATTTTCTTCGGTTCAGTCATGTTTGTCGTCCTCACTTAATTTCAAAGCGGATGGTGAAGAGCGCTTCGTCAGACACGTTTTGTCCGAGCCGTTCTTCAACCTGATCCAGCAATCCATCTTTTTGTTTTTCAATATCCTTGGCGGCCTCGTCATAGGCGCGCCATGCTTCGTCGCGGGTTGTTTCCAATGTCCGCGCCTTTCGCTGCAAGGCGAGTTTGTCAGGCAAGTTTCCGGTTTGGCGGACTTCCTTTTTGAGCGCCTTCAGCTGCTCATCCAATTCCTTCAGGTCGGCTTTCAATCCGGCTCGGCGATCCTCCGCCCAATTGTCGAGCTTATCCATTTCCTGATCGAACCATTGCGCTTGCCGTGCGGCCATTGCTTCGAGAATGGAATGACGCTCTGCCTGCACCGCGTCCGCGATCTGCTGCGGCAGCGTCAAGGCGGCTGCACCTTCGTGCTTTGCCGGAAGCTCGAAGAGCCTCATGGCGGTCTTGGTATCAATCCGCCTTCCATCATCGGTGATGGCGGCCATGATGATGTGATCTTGATCGTCTGATCCGCGAACGGACACTTTGTGCGCGGTCAATGTGCCACGCGACCCAATGAAGGGTTCAAGCGCGACAGATTTTTGCGGCCAAGCCCCATAGTCGAATATGAAGTTGGCACCGTTGAGGTCACGGCTTCCCGCCTTGTCCATGATGTGCTTGGCGAGCGGATGGCCAAGACGGTAGCGATGACCGTCCAGCCCTTGCTTGGTCATGAAATAATGACCGGCTGGCGAGGCAACACCATCTGGAACGGATTTCAGCGCGAAGCTGCGGTAGTCGTCATCGAACTTCGCGTGTTTGGCCAGCTCATGCTTGGTTACATACCAAAGCATCCGAGCATAGCGGTCGAGATATTCCTTGCTCTTGTCCATGTTCATTTTGAGCCGGTCATGAACCTCGGCGTCAAAATTTTCCAAGAGCTTGCGTCTCGTGTCTTCCATCGTGACGCTGATATTTTCGTCCATGTCAGCACGAAGCTGCTTGAACTCGGTCTCGATCTCATCCGTCGTGCGGCAATTCTGGTAGATGGAGACAATGCGCTTTTCGAATTCGACGCCTGACTCAATCGCGCCAAGCACCTCATCGGATGCGCCGAACACGCCGTCGAAGAGTTTGAATTTTTCAGCCAAGAGCTGATAAACGCGCTGATCGGCGGCGTTGTTCTTGTTCAGGAAGTTGACCACCACCACGTCGAAGCGTTGGCCATAGCGATGACAGCGGCCAATGCGCTGCTCGATGCGCTGCGGATTCCAAGGTAGGTCGTAGTTCACCACCATCGAACAGAATTGAAGGTTGATCCCTTCGGCTGCGGCCTCGGTCGCGATCATGATGGATGCCTTGTCGCGGAAATATTCCACGAGCGCGGCGCGCATGTCGGCGCTGCGCGATCCGGTGACGCGATCCGTGCCTTTGTGCTGTTCAATCCAAGCCGCATAGATGGCCTTGGATTGCGGGTCGGCGTTCGAGCCGTTGAACAGCACGATTTGATCGGCATATTCGCTCGTCGCCAAAAGGCGCACGAGATATTCCTGAGTGCGGCGGGATTCCGTGAACACGATTGCCTTGCGTGGGCCGCCAAGCTGGTTGGCCTTGGCAAATCCGGCCTTGAGCGCACTCAGCAGTGCTTGGCCCTTTGAATTTTCGGTCACGGATACCGCAAGATCACGAAAGCCGCGAAGATCACTGATCTCGGCTTCGATAGCGGCAATATCGTCGGCAGATAGAAGCTCGGTTTCCTCAGCGCCGTCTGCCCACTCTTCCGCCATTTCGTCAAACTCTTCGAAGTCCTCCGAAAGTTCGTCTTCAAGGCGTTTGCGCGCAGACTTGTCGTCACGAAGTTGGCTTTCGAGCTTTCGCGCCAATGTGTCGAGCGCGCCAGCAATGGCGAAGGTCGATGACGCCAGCAGTTTTCGCATGATGAGTGTCATCAATGCGCGCTGGCTGGAAGGCAAAGCCTGCAAGGATGGGCGGCGAAGATATTCCGACACCAAATCGTAGAGAGATTGCTCTGACTCTGTCGGGATAAACTCCTGTGTGATGGGAATGCGGTTGGTGTAACGGATGTATTCCAGCACCTGACGGCGAAGCGTCCGATGGCAGACAGGCTGCAATCTCGTTTTCAATTCGTCGAACTGACCATCGGTCAAGCGAGCGTATTGAGCACGAAAGCTCTTTGCGTCCCCAAAAGCATAATCGTCGATCAGGCTGACAAGGCCATAAAGCTCCATCAACGAATTTTGGAGTGGCGTAGCGGTCAAGAGCACCTTCGGTGCGTTTGCCAGCGCGGTTTTCAGTGTCCGGCCAATGCGATTGTCGGGCCGGTAAACATTGCGCAGCCGATGGGCTTCGTCGATCACCACCAAATCCCACGGGATAACCATAAGCTCGTCAGCGTGACGGGCGGCAAATTGGTAGGAGCAAATGACGATGTTGTTTTGCTCAAATGGGCGGCGGATGCCGTCCTTCGCCATCTTGTTATAGTTTCGAGCTTCCAGAATTCCGGTTGGCAGGAAGAACTTCTCTTCGACTTCCTGCGACCATTGTTTGCGCAGATTTGCAGGCGCGATGACAAGGATGCGTCGCTTGCCCTCCGTCCATTTCTGGGCAAGCACTAGGCCCGCTTCAATTGTCTTTCCGAGGCCTACCTCATCCGCAAGGATTGCGCCTTTCGAAAGAGGAGATTTGAAAGCGAACAGCGCGGCTTCAACCTGATGTGGATTTAGATCAACCTGTGCGTCGAGAAGCGCTCCGGCGAGCTTCTCGTCGTCGGCCACAGAATGACGCCTGTTCAGCTCGTGGGCGAACAGCTTGGCGTGATAATCCGTCGTTGAAGCAATTGTCTCCTGCACGCGCGCCTCATGTTAGCGGCGGTCTGGCTCGTCGGACTGACGAACCTTGACCGCCTTTTTGGTCTCTCCATCGGCTTTGCGAGCAATATAGTCCCGCATGAATTCGCGGATGACCTGCGAGGCAGGTCGATCCTGCGCATGGCAGATTTCCAAGAACTCATCACGAAGCGTTTTTTCCACGCGGATTCGGAGTCCAGAATCTTTCCCCGACATGGGGGAAGTGTAGCCAATGGATACACGTTCTGGAAGGGCAATTTTGCCTTCGGAATGGTGGGGTTTTGGTAGTTGGTGCGGGCGGCCGGACTTGAACCGGCACAGCTTTACAGCCGAGGGATTTTCTTACCGACTACGACTTTCGCCGCCTTCGCCCGTCCGATGCGTTCGCACCTTCCGGGAAAGTTCGTGGTCTGGACTATCCCTTCGCCATAGCCTCCGCTGTTGAAGCGTTTGCCTTAGGCGCTGCCCGTCTAGTCTCTACACCTTCTCCAGCCTTTCAGCTGGAGCTTGGCTCGGGATTGCCTGTTACCGGTTTCCCCGAATTTGAGCAGTTCTACATCCTCAGTTTCCTGAGGTGCACTCAAGTGGTCTAAGTCCCTTGCGTCTACCGATTTCGCCACGCCCGCACTGGCAGCAGTTATAGGCGGGTCGCCATAGCGCTGCCAAGAGATTTTTACAGCCAATTAAAACCTATATTACCTCGGCCTTTGCTTTCTTCGCCTTTGGGTTGCTTATTGGTTTCTTGGGTTTTCTGATGTTGATGGCAGCCGCATCCAAGCTCGTCTTGATATGAGAGGCATAGTATTTCTCAATCATTTCCACGCTGGTGCGGCAATTTTTGGCGATTTGATAAATATCCGCCCCCTCCATCAATCGCAGACAAATGTATGTGTGGCGAAGGCTGTAGGCTGTGCGGCGATTTTTCTCGCGATCAAATTTCAGATTTTCTTCGTCGAGAATGGTGTTGAAAAGTTCTCGATGCCCCTTGGGGAACAACCTGTCAGTTGGCTGTGGCTTGTTACGTTTTTTCAAACGCTGAAAAGGCACGACGGCACCGTTCGTGCTCTTGCAATATCCCACACCGCGCTTACCGCGCACTTCGATTTCAAGAATGGTTTCGTCTGTTGAATCATCCTCGACGATGGTCACGTCTCGATATTCGAGGCGGGATGCCTCGTCAGGTCGCAAGCCCGTGTTGGCCATGAACAGAACGTAGTCGTGCAGCTGTTCATATTGCCAGACATACCGTTTGCGTTTTGGGCTTTTGACCCTCGCGCGCGTGGCCTCGTAGAGCTTGCGATATTCATCGGGCGAAAACCACGCTCGGTGCGCGATTTTTCCGCCTGTTTTATAGGGTTCGGAAAGATCGGGGAGGTATGGCAACCACCCGTGGCGGTTGGCTGTTTTTAGCACTTGCCGCAAGGTCACGATCTCTTGGTGCATCGTGTTGCGGGCTGGAGGCTTCCCATATTGGGCCATCGCCTTCTCGCGGCGATGGATGCGATATTCTTGAAGGAGTCCGGGGGTGACATCCAGAAGAACCTTGTCACCAAAGAACGGTAGCAAGTGGATTTTTACCCGGCGTCCGTGCCCTTCGACATACTGCTTGTTTCGGGTTCCCTCGGTGATGATCTCATACTCACGAAGGAACTGATCGGCGGCTTGGCGGAAGGTTTTTCCGCCTTTGATTTCGCCGCGTATCTGTTTGCCCTTTAGCTCCAGATACCAGTCCTCAGCAAAATCTTTTGCCTTCGCAAGGGACTCTTCCTTCGTGCTCGCGCGCCGGTTCCGGCCCGCGAGATAGGTCGAGCACTGCCAACAATTGCTGTTCTCTCTTTTGTAGAGATGGACTTTGCCGCCCATCAAATCGTGCCGTGTCATGCGCACCTCTTACGCATTCACTTACACAGTGAATGCGGTGCGACACGCAGCGAGCTTCGCAACGCATGCGCCGAAAAGGGCGCAATTTGTGTAAGAGTTGTGTAAGGGTATTTGAGGCGATTTAGGAAGTCAATATGAGATATATGTTATTGATTTTATTGTGTTTTAATTTTTTTGATTTTTATATTTATATGCTTTTAAG
>Ga0209067_10001659_pt1 | contig 13509 bp, 12 predicted proteins | sample ColStrG_CSR_2013_FD_187199 | JGI IMG/M metagenome (GOLD analysis project Ga0209067, IMG submission 187199) | Freshwater sediment microbial communities in response to fracking from Pennsylvania, USA - Cold Stream Run_MetaG_CSR_2013 (SPAdes)... | ecosystem: Environmental > Aquatic > Freshwater >... | reverse complement strand
GATCAGGGAATGATTCAGGGCCAGAATACCGGTGAATGGGTATGGAATAAGATTATGAAAAAATAGGATGATCCTGCGCTCTAGCTTCCATTTGAAGGAAATCCAGGTAAAGGCTTAAAGCCTTTCTCTTGGGTTCATTAAAATCGAAACTGAGTTTATGAAAGAGATAATCGGTAAAATCAAAATCGGGATAGGTATCAGGGCCTGATAAAATTTCATCCAGAACCTGCTGGCGATGATCTAATCCCCATTTTAATGCCTTATTAAATTGATCCTGAAAATCCTGGCTTAATTCCCTATGGCTTGCCCAAACGGCGAACACGAAGGGTAAACCGGTGAATCTTTTCCATTCCCCCCCTAAATCAAAAGGATAAGCAAATTCCTTACGCGATTGAAAGGTTCGGTCCCCTATCAAAACCATGGCATCCGCCTGGCTTAAATCGGAGGATTCATGGTCCGAATCATATCGGGAAGAGAACCGTTCTTTTCCGATAAAAACGGGGTCAATTTTCCAATAATGCTTGCATAAAATCCTTGTTAAATTATTGGAGGTTCTGGATTGTGGGTCCAGAATAATACTCCTAATTTCAGCAAGAGGTTTTTTACTAAATAAAAAAACAGAGTTTACATCTCCGTCCGAACCAATACAATAATCAGATATTATTTTATAATCCGGTATATCCTTTAAGGATGCCACCGGAACGATTCCCAAATCCACCTCTTGGCTTACCAATTTTCGGGCACATTCGGCAGGAGAATCAAAACTTGTTTGGATTTGGTTTTTAAGCTCTGTCGATTTTAATAAACCCAATACAAAGGGTTTGGTATTGGTATACGATATTAATGAAACTTTTATGGGTACTTCCATTCAATTATGTATTCAGAGAATTCTCCTTTAAATGTTGGGTATTATTGAATTCCAATAAGGTAAATGTTCCTTCCTTCCATAGTAAGCGGTATAAGGATAGGTTTTGATGGGGAAAATTATCCATATCCTTCAAAGCGGTTCCGGTTAATAAACACAGTAAAATTCGTATTGCCCTTCCATGCATACAAATCAATATCGTTTTTTCATCTGGCTTGGAAAGGATATAATCCATGGCTAATTTCTGTCTGGACTGAACTTCTAGAGGGGTTTCACCACCCATAAGGGAGGCATTATAATCACCGGAGGACCATTTCAGTAAAAGTTCCTTAAAACCCTCCCGAGTTTCATTAGCGGGTTTTCCTTCATAAATGCCCCAGGCCATCTCATCTAGCCCAGGCAATTTTTCCCAGGGCAATGGAAGATCAATAAATTCCTGTACGGTTTGCCAGGTTCGTTTAAGCTCCGAAGTATAAATTTTATCGAAGGGAATCGATTTGTACTGTTCAAAAAATAAATGCGCTTGCTCCCTTCCTAAAGCGTTCAAATCCGAATTAATTCCCCTACCCTGCACAATTCCTTCCTTATTGAGGTCAGTCTGACCATGACGAATAATATAAATTTCTTTTTGCAAGGATTCTAATTCAGATGATTGGGTGTAAAAGCTTCGGATTCAGGGGTAAATTCATAATTACTATAATCCTGAATAATATTGTAAAGGGTATCTCTCTCTACGGGATGACGATGAACCTGTTTGATCAGTTCCACCAATTGACGGGTATTCATTTGAGGATTTTTCTCCTCTGAACCTGCCATAGAATAAATTTTAGTAGAATCATCAATCGTGCCATCAATATCATCCACCCCAAAGGATAATGACAATTGAGCCGTAGATCGACCGATCATAGGCCAATAGGCCTTGATATGATCAAAATTATCCATGTAGATTCTGGATACGGCATAGTTTCTTAAATCCTCTATAACCGTGGTTTCCGGTACATGGGACATTTCATTATCCTTATTTCTAAATTTAAGGGGAATGAATGTATTGAATCCACCGGTAATATCCTGTAAATCCCTTAAACGGTTCATATGATCAATCCTATGGGCATAGGTTTCGATATGGCCATAAAGCATGGTTGCATTGGATTTTAATCCTAGTTCATGAGCCGTTTTATGGATTTCCAACCATTCGGCACTGGTACATTTATCCCCACAGATTTCAGCCCTTAAGGCTTCGTCAAAAATTTCGGCTCCTCCCCCTGGAATAGATTCTAAACCGGCTTCTATCATTCTTTCCAAACCTTCCCGAACCGAAACCTTAGCTTTTCTGAACATATAATCATATTCTACTGCCGTAAATCCTTTGATATGGAGATTGGGTCGAATCTCATGGATACTCTTTAATAAATCACAGAAAAAATCCAGGGTAAGTTTGGGATGAACCCCACCTACAATATGAACTTCGGTTACAGGAATGGAATCGTAAGCCCTTACCCGATCCAGCATTTGTTCCTTACTCAATACCCAGCCTTGCTCAGCCTGTTTTAATAAACGTGAGTAGGAGCAAAAGGCGCAGGCAAAAACACAAAGATTGGTCGGCTCAATATGAAAATTCCGATTAAAATAAACGAAGTCCTGATTTTTCCTTTCCCTGATAAAATTAGCCAGAACCCCAAGAAGGCTTAAATCAGCTTTTTCAAATAAAAGAATTCCTTCCTCCGTATGAATTCGTTTTTGTTCCAGAATTTTTTCTGTTATACCGATTAAATTTTTGGGAACATCTCCATTTCGAAGTAGATCCAAAGGGTTTCTCATTTCCTTCAATTTTATATCCATGGTTTTATAACAGACCAGCAATTTTAATGTTTTATATCTAAAACCCCTACAAGAATTCGATTAAATTCTTTCTTTTGCAGGGATTAATTGATTATGTATAATAAAGAAATAAAAATAGCCATCGCCAGTGTTCTGGTTGCTCTAGCCATAGTTTGTATTTACCCTTTAAAATGGTATTGGGTTAGCCCATTCCTATTCATTATTGCAGGAATGGTCATTTTGACCTTGTTTAGAAATGAATACAATCTCCTGGCATTTTATTATTTAAGAAAAAATGATTCGGCCAAATCTTTAGAGGCCTTGGATAGGATAAAGTACCCTGAGAAATTGATAAAAAGCCAGGAAGCGTATCATTATTATTTAAGAGGTTTGATTCTCTCCCAAAAAGAACCCCTGAAAGGCGAAAAATACTTTCTAAAAGCCTTAAATACGGGTCTTCGCATGGATACCGATAAGGCAGTTTGTAAATTAAACCTGGCAGCTGTAGCCCTTCAAAAACGCAGAAAGCAACAAGCCATTCAGTTAATTGCAGAAGCCAAAAAATTAGATAAGCAAGGCCTTTTAAAGGAGCAGATAACGATGTTGAATGGTCAGATGAAATTTATTTAGATCGTTCGATTTACATCAAAAGATTCCAATTCATCGGCTACCTTTCGTAAAAAAGTTCCTCCTAAGGCTCCATCCACTACTCTATGGTCGTAGGATAAGGATAGAAACAGCTTATGTCGGATAGCGATCACATCCCCATACTGGGTTTCTAAAACAGCAGGCTTTTTAACAATTGCCCCTGTGGCTAAAATAGCTACTTGTGGCTGGTTGATAATGGGAGTACCCATTAAATTACCAAAGGTTCCAACATTCGTCAAAGTGAAAGTACCTCCTGAGGTATCATCGGGGTTTAGTTTACCCGCTCTGGCTCTGGAAGCCAAATCATTAACCTTTTTAGTAATCCCAACCAAACTCATTAAATCAGCATCCTTTACCACCGGTACTATTAAATTTCCACTGGGTAAAGCGGTGGCCATTCCAATATTTATATGCTTATGCACTAAAATCGAATTGCCATCTACCGATACATTGACCATAGGAAGTGTTTTTAAAACCTTGGCCACGGCCTCAATAAATATGGGGGTATAGGTAATATTCTCCTTTTCCCTATTTAAAAATTCCTTTTTTATTTTCTCTCTCCATATTACCAAATTGGTGACATCGGCTTCCACAAAGGAAGTAACATGAGCCGAAACATTCTTACTCATAACCATATGTTCCGAAATCAATCTTCGCATACGATCCATGACAATAATCTCATCCCCTTCTCTTTCCTTTATCGGTTGGGTATTTAAACTCGAAACAGGGTTTTCAGAAACGGGTAATTCCGAATTGAATACCGGGTTTATAATAGGAGAATGGTCTTGAACAGGAGCCGAACCTTGCCTCGATTCCACAAAATCCAATATATCCTTCTTGGTTACCCTGCCCTCTAAGCCTGAGCCCTTGATTTGATCCAATTCACTTTTTGTAAGGCCTTCCTTCCTGGCAATTTCCCGAACTAGGGGAGAATAAAAGCGATCCTCCTGGGTAAGGAAATTAGTAGAATTATATTGGGCATGGGCAGAAAGGTCTGGTTTTTTTTCGGATCCTTCCGACAAGAGTATATTCATACCCGGAATCGACCCTAATAATTCCTCAGAAATAGAGGACTGTGTATCCATGGAGCTCTGATTGGGGGCCAAAACTGGATCTCCAGTAGGGGTTTCATGTCCATTGGAGTGGAAAATATCGGTTTCAAGAATTCCAAAAACCGCTCCTACCTGAACCACCGCTTCTTCGGGATATAATTTTTCTACTAAAATACCCGCTTTGGGAGAAGGTACCTCGGAATCTACTTTATCAGTTGCAATCTCTAAAATGGTTTCATCCATTTCCACCCTATCCCCAATATTTTTACACCATTTTACCAATGTGGCCTCAGCAACACTTTCACCCATTTTGGGCATGGTCAAATCAATTCTAGCCATATTTTACCAGTAAACCTCAAATTTACAATAAATGCAATGAAATGAATGCATCCTACTCCTCCTCCTTGATAAAGCTTAATAAATGCGTTAAGGCTACTGTAGCCGAACGTTCAATATTAACCAGCCTATCCTTTCCAAATTGGAACTTTTTGGCTTCAATTCGATTTCGGTTACCCCAGGCCACCCAAACCAAACCAACGGGTTTATCCGGGCTTCCACCATCCGGACCTGCTATTCCTGAGGTGGCTATGCCAAAATCTGCCCCCAAATGTTCATGAATCCCCTGAACCATTTCTCGAACCGTTTCTTCACTCACAGCCCCATACTGGTTTAGGGTACCTTCTTTTACACCCAAAAGTCGGGTTTTTAAGGTATTAGAATAGGGTACCACCCCCCCTAAATATACTTGCGAAGAACCGGGAATCGAGGTAATTTCTTTGGCAATATAACCCCCTGTACAACTTTCGGCTGTAGCCAGGGTTTTTGAGCTGGATTTAAGCTTTTCCAAAATAGCTTGGGATAGGGTTCCATCCCCAATCCAAACTATATATTCGGGAATGCATTGAATAATTTTTTGTTTTTGTTCCTCTACCTCCCTTTCTAAATCGGATTTTACAGGACCCATTCCACTTAAACGCAAACGTACCTGTCCCAATTTCGGCAAATAAGCCAATTTAATATTACTGGGAAGTTGGTTTTCGATCTCTTCCAATTTTTTAGCCAGAAAGGATTCTCCCAGGCCAGCCGTTAATAGGGTTTGATGAACTATGGATGGGAGTTTTCCGGTTTCCAATATCCTTGGGATCACAAAATCCTGCATCATAGCCATCATTTCGTGAGGCACCCCTGGCATGGAAACAAAAATTTTACCTCTTTCTTCGAACCACATCCCAGGAGCAGTTCCTTTTGAGTTTTGTATAGGAATACAATTTTCGGGCACCTCAGCCTGTTTTTTATTTACCTCCAATAGAGGCATGGAAAAACGATTAAAAATGGCTACCACGTTTTCCAGAGCAGCCGAATCGATTTTCAGACCTACCCCAAAATATTCAGCCAAAGTACCTTTCGTGATATCATCTCGGGTGGGGCCTAATCCTCCCGTTATCAAAATAATATCCGCTCTATTCTCCGCCTCCCGGAGGGTTTTAAGGATTTCCGGTTTACTATCGGATATGGAGGTTATTTGTCGAATTTTCACTCCAATATTCTCCAGTTCCCGACCCATCCAGGCTGAATTGGTATCGATAATTTGTCCAATAAGGATTTCATCCCCAATGGTAATTAGTTCTGCCCTCATGTTTTAGTAGGTATTATAATAATCCTTTCGCTTATCAATTTTTAAATCCTGTAAAATGCCGGAGGCTACTCTCAATTCAACCGAATAAAATTTAACAGCCCCAAATGGAGACCAACTCATGCTTAATTGCCAACAATGTAAATCCCTGAATATGGAGAATTGGGTCGCTGTTAAAACTTTATTTTCAAAATCCAAGCCCGAGGTATAGCCGACTTTCCAATGCGGGGTAACGGTTAGATTACCACTCATATTCATCACATTGGTACGGGTTATCGTTTTAGAGGTACCCAGGGCTGAACTACCTGGGGAAAGGGAATAGCTAAAGTTGTAGTTTAGCCGGATATCCCAGGGAATTTTAAAATCGACATAATCGTTGGCATTCGGATTTATATTGAATCCCTGAGATTTCTTCTGAGGATTTTGGGTGGAAGCGGTTTTAGAATTGGAATTTAAACTGAGATTAAAGGATAAATTAAAATTGGTAAGCCTGGCTAATTGATGCTTGGTAGTAAATAAATAGGCTTTTGTCCGATTTCCGTAGGCATCATAGGAATAGGGGTCCAAGGTACCTGAAAAATTGACCCCTAATTTTTTAAATAAAGTGGTGGCACCTGATATCCCTATATTGGATAATCGAAAGGAATCGGCGGCTAAATTATAACTCGCGGTAATATTGAAGGATTCAAAAATAGGCACTTTCGACTCCCCGTTCACCGTATCCTTTTTGGATTTTACCTTCATTTCCAAGGTATTGTTCAAATTAATATTAATGGATTTCGAAACCCCTACCGGGCCGGCTCCATATAAACCTCCATCAAAAATGGAATAGGTAACATCATTTCCGGTTGAATAATTATGATATTTCCCATAGCTATTAGGGCTAATTTTCGAAAAATCGGGTGTATAGGAAAAGGATATTTGAGGTTCGAGAACATGCCTTATAGCCTTTATACTTCCCTTAGAAAACTTCAACATACCATAAATATGGGTATCCGTACCAATAGAAAATGAAAAATCTCTTTCGGTCCTAAACCCCTGGATGGTATCTCGATCAAATCCCGCCTTGGTAAAGTCATAATGCTGACGATAGGTTTGAAAATACCATCTTTCGGTATAGGTAATATTCGGATTGACCAATAAATATTTAAAAATATTATAGGTACCTAAGCTAATACTGGGTGAATGGAGAATCCCATTCTGAAGCTTTTTAAGCGTTGAATCGGTAAATAAGCTAGGGGTATAAATATTATTCAGTTGATTCTGAGCCTGTAAGGTATAGCTGAATCCAATTTTTTGATACCATTTTTGGGGCCCAACCCGGTTTTTAGAATCAAAGGGGTTAATTCGGGTTAAAGCAACACTTAAACTGGGAAAGGTGATGGTTATTTGCTTTTGAGCCAGGTTTTGCGAATGGGTTAAACCTACGTTCAAACTCCAAGGGGATCCATCCCATATCTTAGCCAGGTTAATAGACGAGCCAACTGCATTTTGTGCCCGAACCGACGGCAAATAACTGGTGGTAGAGTTCTGAAAATAAGAGGTGCTGGCAGCATTGACTGAGGCCGAAAAGGTCGTTCCAGGATGGGCCTTTTCGCTTTGAGAATGGGTCCAGGAAATATTGAAATCCTTGGAATCCTGAAAATCGGAAGTACCTTTATTGCCTATCTTCTGATCAAAATATCGAAAGCTAAAATTTCCAGTCGATTTATAGATATAATTATATCGGCTATCTATACTAAAACCAAAACTTCCTTCGGAGTAAATACTTGCTTTAATTTGAGCATCAAAATGGTCACCGAAACCTTGATAATAACCGAAATCCCTTAAAAAGAAACCAAGGGTTTGATCCTCCCCTACAGAAGGGAAAATAATACCATCAGCCTGCTTATCGGTTTTGGGAAAAAACCCAAAGGGTAGAAATATTGGAATGGGTACATCCTCCACAAATAAATGTACCGGCCCAGTAATAATGGTATTCTCGGTAATTTTTGCTCTTGAAATTAAAATACCATAATGGGGATGATCAAAATTTTGGCAGGTGGTATAGATACCATTACGAAGAAACCCTTGTTTTTTTTCATCTAATTTCACTTTTTCTCCAATAAAATAGCCCCCTCCTTCACTCGATACACCTTGCCAGGCGACCGTTTTCTTGGTTTTAAAATTATACCGCAAACTATCGGCATTGATTTTACTGGTTCCTTGAGTCACTTCGGGCTTTTGGACATATTTTTTTGCCGTATCCAATATGCCTTTGGCATAAAGGGTAAAATTACCCTGATCCATTTCCACATAGCCAGCCTTCAGTACGATATCATCATATTTTACTACCGCATCGTTGTATAAGTACACTTTCCGACCGGAAATATCAAATGCTGTGGAATCTTTAGAGGTATATTCAACAATGGAATTAATTTCTCCCTGATCGGATTTTATAAGCAGGGAATCCCTACCCCGTAATTTAAAATTTATTTTAGCGTTGGAATAAAATACAGGTTTAGGTATTTGAAATGCAAAAGCCTTTTGATTTGCCAGGTTTATGCTGGATAAAATGGGTAAAACAGGAATACTATCCTTAAAAAATAGGCTAGAAATACCCTTTTTTGGATAGGAAAATGAAACAAATGACTGATTTACCAAGTAAACCAAAACAAAAAGGGCAAATATTATGGGTTTGAATTTCAAATCTAAAAACGAATACTATTTTTGTTAAAGCTAATAGTGGGCCTAAATTAGAAAAAATGAAAGCCAAAACACCTATAACCCGAGAGGTTAAAAATTATTGTATTTTTCGACTGAATTTCCAAAATGCGTTCTAAATTATCTGTTAAATTATTTCTTGTATTAGTTCTTTTTAGCTTTTTTACATTTTCTTTTACGAGCTATTCGAAAATTTTAAAAAATAAGGAAACTCCTGGTTTTGTGCAGGATCAAAAAAAATCCCTTAAAAAAGATACCATCCCCATTACAAAATCTATTCCCCAAAAGCCCTTTGTAGTGGTATTGGATGCGGGTCATGGAGGTAAGGCTCCGGGAGCAAGAGGTCAGTATAGCAGTGAAAAGGATATAACCCTCGCCATAACCAAAAAGCTTGGCGATTTAATAAACGCCACCTTACCCGACGTAAAAGTATATTATACCCGAACGGAGGATGTATCGGTAGAGTTTAATGAAAGAACCCGCCTTGCCAATTCTAAAAAAGCGGATTTATTTATTTGTATACACTGTAATTCCGTACCCAAACATGCCCATTCTCCACAGGGAGTTGAAACCTATGTTTTAGGTTTATCCGACGAAAATCGAAATTTGGAAACAGCCAAAAGAGAAAACGGAGATATTTTATTAGAGGACAATTACAAACAAAATTATGATGGATTTGACCCAAATTCACCCGAATCCTATATTATTTTTTCTTTATTTCAAAACCATAACCAAAAAAGGAGTTATAAAATAGCTTCCTTAATAGAGGCGGAAATGGAAAAAGCCGGAAGAATTAACCGGGGAATTAAACAGGAGCCTTTAATTGTTTTAAGAAATACGGTAATGCCAGGCATATTAGTAGAAACCGGGTATATTTCCAATCCCGAAGAGGAAGTTTTTTTAAACTCGGCCGATGGTCAGGAGATTCTGGCTAGAGCCATATTACAGGCTTTGATTCAATACAAAAACGATGTTTTCCATTGAAAGTTTGGATAGTCCTTTTCAGTTTATTCCTTCCTAGTTCCCTAAAGGCTCAGAATGCGGTAAAGAATAAAACTTTTATCCATAAAATTATCATAGACCCGGGTCATGGTGGAAAGGATCCCGGGGCACATGGAACGAATAGCAAGGAAAAAGATATAACCCTCGCTATTGCGCTTCAGCTGGAAAAATTATTCCAGGAAAAATATCCGGAAATAAAAATCATTTTAAGTCGTAAAGAGGATAAATTCATTGAATTGGATGATCGGGCATCCTTGGCTGTTAAAAAAAAAGCAGATCTATTTATTTCCATCCATTGCAATGCCAATGCAAATAAAGAAGCGAAAGGCATCGAAACCTATACTATTGGGATAAATTCAAGTCCGGAGAATTTGAAAATTGCCCAAAGGGAAAACTCCGTAATTTTATTGGAGAAAAATTATAAAGAACGATACGAAGGCTTTGATCCGAATTCGCCTGAATCGTATATCATTTTCTCCCTACTTCAACAATATACCATAAACCAAAGCCTAAAACTGGCCGTTAAAATCGATAAGGCCCTCAGTCAAAAATCGAAAACCTCACGAGGGGTAAAGCAGGCCGGCTTTTTAGTCTTACGAAGAAATACAGTACCCTCCATTTTAATTGAAACAGGTTTTATCACGAATGCCTCCGACGAGAAAATCCTAAATTCGGTGAAGGGCCAAAAAAAAATTGCCGAAAATATTTTAAAGGGATTTCAGGATTATATTGGGGATAAAGACGGTGAAAACTGAGAAAAGACTTAATCCTATTAAATTCTTTATAAATTTGTAATAACAGGTTATTCCTAAGTTTTCAAATCCTCATTCCATTGATTATAAAATTTACCAATGAAATTAAAGTAGGCCTTTTAGTTCTAGGGGCCTTTATTGTCCTCATTTTAGGGTATAATTTCCTGAAAGGTTCGGATTTGTTTTCCAATATCAATCATATTTATACCGTTTACGATAATGTGGATGGGCTAACCGATTCTAAACCCGTTTTTGTAAATGGATTCCAGGTAGGAAAAGTTGGTGAACTTAGTTTGCAGCCGAATGGTTCCATTTTAGTTCGTTTGGATATTTCGAAAACCTATCCTATCCCTAAAAACACCGTAGCACGTTTGGAAAATGCCGATTTATTAGGTTCTAAGGCCATAAACTTGTTAATAGGAACCTCGGTAGAGAAAGCGAAAAATACCGATACTTTAGAGGGTAAGGTCAAAAAAGGATTCCTGGATGATTTAAATCCCATTCAATCCAAGGCGGAAAACTTAGTGGTTCGGTTGGATACCTTGATCAGTAGTTTGAATTCTGTTATCAATCCAAAATTCCAAAAGAATATAGATAAAAGTATGACCAGCATTTCTGGAATCCTTCAAAACCTTGAATTAGCATCCAAAGAAGTCAATAAAAGTATTCCCGTACTGAATAATACGCTTAAAAATGTGGAGGATATTAGTCGAAATTTCAAGGAAAATGATAAAAATATTAGTTCCACCTTTTCGAATGTAAAGCAATTCAGTGATAAATTGGCTCAATCCAATCTTGACCAAACCGTTACCCAACTCAATTCGAATTTAAAAAATCTTCAATCTATTTTATCCAAAGTGAATAATGGGGAAGGGTCTATGGGGGCTTTAATAAATGATAAGCAGTTATATGATAATTTGGCCGCTTCAACCGCTAATCTAAACAAGCTGATGATTGATTTAAAAGCGAATCCCAAGCGCTATGTTAGCTTCTCCGTTTTTGGCGGAAAGGACAAAAAACCCGCCGAAACGAAGTAAATAATAATCCGCACTTTTTTCAATACCATTCAAATAGCATTTTATTCCATTCACAAATCGAATGCCTCCATTCATAAGGATTCGTTTTCGGGCTTTCCAGGTTCTCCTTACTTTTGAAACATCAACAAGGAATTAACCTAAATGCAATATAAAATGAAAAATTTATCAAGAGTTCTTGCCATTATTTTAACAACTTCTATTTCTTTATCCGCTGTAGCTTCTAATGTTTATCCTAAACATGATAGAACTAAAAAAGCGGTTACTACTACCAGCAATGCTACTTTAAACGTAACCATTAGCCCAGTTGCTGAAACCAGCTCTGTAAAAGTTTCTGCTTTGAACGAAACCGGAATTCCCGTTACCATCTCAATTTTTGATAATGCTGGAAATATCGTGTTTACTGAAGAAGTTAAAACCGCTGAAATCAACCGCAACTATAAATTATCTTCTTTACCAAAAGGTACTTATACCCTTTTTGTAAGTTCTGATAACTTCTCTACCTACAAAGAATTCGTTACAAAATAATTATTTTAAGATCATGTAAACCCGAAGGCCTAACCTTCGGGTTTTTTTGTTTTATATGCCTCCTGATTGGTTTTAGATTTCCGGTATATTTATCGCGTATATGAATATCTTAATCATAGAAGAAAATGCCTTATTCAGGAAGGTATTATTCGAAATTCTAGAAGGAATGGATGATGAAGTCCATATTTTGGGATTCACCGATTCTATACAATCTACCATCAATTGGTTTATTAATAACCCCCACCCTGACTTAATTTTTATAAGCACTCATTTACCGGAAGGTCCCTCCATCAATTTATTTAATGAAATTCGGATTTCCTGCCCCCTGATTTTTATGGCTATGGATGGAAAATTTGCCATGAATGCCTTTAAATATAATACCATTGATTATTTGATTAGGCCAATAACCCGAAATAGCTTAATTAGTTCAATTTTTAAATACCGCACATTAAGGGAATTATTTCAATCGAGTCAGGATAATTCCTATTCTTTTTTAGAAAAACAGAACCGAAACCCACCTGAGAACCCAAACCCATTTAAAAACCGATTTGCCATTCATATTGGGGATAAAATAAAATCCATGCAAAGTGATGAAATAGCCTATTTTATGGCAGATGGAAATGTAGTGTATTTATGTACTTTTCAGGACGATCGGTATACGATAAATCATAAGCTGGAGGATATCCAGGAAAAATTAGACCCCGAAAAATTTTTTCGCCTAAATCGAACCTTTATTGCCCATATCCAGGCCATAAAGGAAATTCGGAAATTTTTTAATGGTCGTTTAAAAATTCAATTAAACCCTTTACCCCAAATAGACGATGAGGTATTCGTTAGTCGAAATCGGGTTTCAGAATTTCTGAAATGGTTGGGGGAATAAGTTTTTAAACCTCAAAGGTGATTCCTTCCAGCCCTAGGAAGGATTTGGGAAAAATGACCTTCGCCTCGTCCAATAGAGGGCTTAAATCACGGTAACGGGCTGAAAAATGGCCCATAAGGAGCTTATCCGCCTGGATATCCCTGGCTAAGGTCGCGGCCTGAGTGACGGTACTATGAAAGGTTAATTCGGCACGGGGTAAAAAATCATGTCCAAAGGTGGTTTCATGGTAGAGGGTGCTAACCCCCATTAAAATTTCCTTTAAATCTGGTAGATATCGGGTATCCGAACAAAAGGCATATTTACGTATTTCACGGGGTGATTCGGTTAATATTTCAGGGGAATACGTATTGCCATCCGAATCGGTATAAACCAATCCTTTTTTAAGATAATCCATAGCTTCAGCCGGGATATTTAAATCCATCACCAAATCCTTTTTGATTTTTCGAGGAGGATTTTTTTCTTCAATCAGGAATCCTTTACAAGGAATAGAATGTTGAAGGGGAATGGTGCTTATTTTAAAATCACGGGTCTCCATCAGAAGAAATAAGCCCCAATCATCGATATTATCCGAATTATAGGTCTCGTGAAAATGAA
>Ga0209067_10001658_pt1 | contig 13512 bp, 11 predicted proteins | sample ColStrG_CSR_2013_FD_187199 | JGI IMG/M metagenome (GOLD analysis project Ga0209067, IMG submission 187199) | Freshwater sediment microbial communities in response to fracking from Pennsylvania, USA - Cold Stream Run_MetaG_CSR_2013 (SPAdes)... | ecosystem: Environmental > Aquatic > Freshwater >... | reverse complement strand
CGCCAAGGGCGTGTCGGCGAAGAAGGAGTGCATCAGGTCCGGCACGATGAGCCCGATGATGAACGTGCGGCGCGCCGCCAGGCTGCGGGCCACCCAGTTGGGCTGGTAGTTCATCTCCTTGATCTTGGCCAGCACGCGGCTGCGGGTTTCCGCGCCCACGTCGGCACAGCCGCGCACCACCTTGGAGACGGTCATGACCGACACGTTGAGTTCGCGCGCGATGTCTTTGAGTCGAACTGGGGCGGAGGTGACGTTGGGCATGCCTTGACTGCGCCAGCGGTTAGTGTACCAAGTTGTGGATTGCGGGTGGGGTTGACGCAGGAACGGCGTTGGCGGGCCGCACTGGCCACCGGCACCGGGATCCGGCAGCCGGGCACCTATCTCTTGTAACCTTTTCTCTATCAGGCAGTATTCCATTACGTAGCAGGGAGGCAAGTGGAGGACGAACTGGTGATGCGGGAGGTTCGGGCGGGCGACGTCGGAAAGCTCGAAGTGCTTTTTGACCGCCATAGCCAGGCGCTGTTTCGCTACTTCCTATATCTCACGTCGAACCGCGGCGTGAGCGAAGATCTGGCGCAGGAAGTCTTCTTCCGCATTTTGAAATACCGCCATACCTACCAGCCGGAATCGGGTTTCCGTGCCTGGATGTACCAGGTGGGGCGCAATGTCTATATGGACCACATCGGCCGCAACAAAGGGGAGGTCGCCCTGCCCGAAGATGCCAAGGAAATTCGCAGCGCGGAAACACCGCCGGACCGCGAATTCCAGCGAAAACAGGAAGCCGTGCTGCTGCGCCGCGCGCTGGCCGCAATGCCGGACGAGAAGCGCGAAGTGCTCATCATGAGCCGGTTTCAAGACCTGAAGTACGAGGAGATCGCCGCCATCTTGAAGTGCGAGGTGGGGACGGTCAAGGTGCGCGTGTACCGTGCGCTGCGCGAGCTGGCAGACCGGTTCTTCGCGTTGAGTGGGGAACGAGCGTCATGAACTGCGAAAAGATTCGAGAGCAGATTCCGGAGTGCCTCGGTGGCCGGTTGGACAAGGCCGCGCGGGAAAGACTGGTGGAGCACCTGGAGACTTGCGCCTCCTGCCGGACCGAAGTCGCCGAACTGAACGCCGTCTGGAGGGCGATGGAGTCCGTGAAAGCCGCCGATGCCGACCCGGCCATGAAGCTGCGCTTCATGGAAGTGCTGGAAGCCTACAAGGCAGGCGCTGGCCAGGCAACCGAAATGCCCAAAACCAGCCCGCGCACCGGCTGGTTCGTCCCCTTGCATCCGGTTTGGCAGTTCGCGATGGCCGCGTCCCTGTTGATAGGCGGGGTCTTGCTGGGCCGCTACGAATCCAAGCCGCAACCTGCCACTCCCAGCACCGAAGTTTCGCAACTCAAAGGCGAAATCGAAAGCCTGCGCCAATTGGTGGCGCTCTCCATGCTGCAGCAGCAGTCGCCCAGCGCGCGCCTGCGCGGTGTTTCCTACAGCGAAGCGATGGCCCAGCCGGACCAGCAGGTGGAACAGGCCCTGCTCTACGCGGTCAACCACGATTCCAATGTAAATGTGCGGCTATCGGCCGTGGATGCGCTGCAAAAGTTCGCCGGCAATCCCGACGTGATCCACGCCATGGCGCAAGCCATTCCGGTACAGGATTCGCCGCTGGTGCAGATCGCGTTGATCGACATGCTGGTGCAGTTGAACGCCAAGAACGAAATGCCAGCCCTGGGCAAGCTCTCGCTGGACGGCCAGACCGATGACGTGGTCCGGCAGCGCGCGGCCTGGGCTGTGCAAAGACTGAGCGGACAGAAAAAGGAGGCCTCGCGATGAAAACTACTGCTCTGATCATGCTCGGCGCCTTGCCACTATTGGCCGCCGACTGGCACGACGACCGGAACTGGAGGATCAACCAGCAGGAGACCCTTCGCCGCACGTTCGACGTGTCCAGCGGCTCGGGTCCCAAGAGACTGCTGGTGGACAACGTCAGCGGTGGGATCCACGTCACCGGCGCCAGCGGCTCGCAGGTTCAGGTGGTGGTGGAGCAGCACATTCATGCCGATTCCAACGAGGCTGTGGCCGAAGCCAAGCGCGACGTCAAAATCGACATGTCGCAACAGGGTAACTTCGTGCGCCTTTATGAAGACGGCCCGTTCCGCTCGGGTAACGGCGTCAACTACCGCGGCGATAACTATTACGGCTACCGCGTGGAGTTCGATTATGAGATCCAGGTTCCCTATGACACCGAACTGGATCTTAAGACCATCAACCGCGGCGATATCGAGGTGAAGAAGACCACGGGGGATTACACGGTTCACGGTCTCAATGGCGGCATCAATCTGGAAGACGTGTCGGGCTCGGGTTCCGTGCGGACGCTCAACGGAAAAGTGAAGGTCACTTTCAGCAAGAACCCATCCAAGAATACCGAATTCAAGACTCTCAACGGCACGGTGGATGTGTATTTTAAACCGGGCCTCGACGCCGACCTGCACTTCAAGAAGCTGAATGGCGGCATCTATACGGATTTCGACGTGACGGCGCTGCCGATACCTGCATCGAGTGGCGGCAACGAAAACGGAAGGTGGGTTTACCGGTCCGACCGAAGCATGTCGGGCCGCGCGGGCAAAGGTGGGCCGGAGTTGTCGTTCGAAACGCTCAACGGCGCCATCCGCCTGCACTCCAAGACTTTGTAGGGTAGGCCTTGCGGCCTGCCAAGAGGAAATTACGATGAAACGAACCTTGGCCCTCCTGGGCCTGACTCTGGCCGTCTGTTCGCTGGCTTGCGCGCAGGACGCCGCGGGCGACCGTGTGGTGGTGCCCGCTCGAAATACCAACCATCCGCGGAAGGTGGACGCCTCGCTGCTGCACGGCTCCATCACCGTAAAGGCATACGCCGGCAAGGAAGTGATCGTGGAGACGCGCGGCGCCGGCTCGGTTTCGCAGAGCGACCGGACGGTGGACGGCCTGCGCCGGCTGGATTTCCCGCCACGCGGCCTCACCGTGGAGGAAGAGGACAACGTGGTGACGGTTCGCATGCCTAGCAATCATAGCGGCAACCTCGTAATCTCCGTCCCGGCCGACACCTCGTTGAAGGTGCACAGCCTGCACGGCGAGATCAGCGTGGAGGGCGTCACCGGCGAGATCGATGCCGACAGCTTGCACGGAGCTGTCACGCTGACCAATGTCTCCGGGAACGTGCTGGCCCACTCGCTCAACGGCGCGATCAAGGCAACCATGGACCGCGTCGATACCACCAAGCCGATGTCGTTCAGCACCCTGAATGGCAGCATCGACGTGACGCTGCCGGCCGACTTCAAAGCCAACGTGAAGCTCACGGCCGACCACGGCGAGATCTATAGCGACTTCGATTTCAAACTCGGCGGCAGCATCACGCAGAGGAACGACACGAGCGATGGCCGCTTCCGCGTGCGCATCGACCGCACGTTGAACGGCACCATCAACGGCGGCGGCGCAGAAGCCACATTCCATACCTATAACGGGACAATCTACATTCGCAAGAAGAAGTGATGGGGTCCGCTGGAACTAGCTACCCCACAGGGTTCCTACTAAAGAGTGATGCTGCCGAGAATTACCGGACGCCGGGCGCCGGTAGCCGAGGGCAGGTTGCCAGGTTTCCGGCGCCACGTCCGATGAGCTAACACGGCGAAGGCGATCGCCTCCTTGGCATCGGCATCGACTCCATGCTCCGTGGACGTCGAAATCCTCACGTTCGGGAGAAAGGCGGCCAGTTGCGCCAGGATCTGCGGGTTGTGGACGCCGCCGCCGGAGACGATGAGGTCACCGGCGTGATTCTTGCCCACGCCTATCGCGACCGTCACGGCAGTCAGCACGGTAGCGGTCGCGATCAGATCGCGCAATGGGGCGCCGGACTTCTTCATGCGCGCGACGAACTCGGCTCCATATTGCTCGCGACCAGCACTCTTCGGCGGCTTCCGCCGGTAGTAGGGGTCGGCCAGCAATTCCGCCAACAACCTGGGGTTCACGGCGCCGGATGCGGCAATCCTCCCGTCGCGGTCGCAAGTCAGCTTGCCCTTGGAATACTCCTTGGCCAGAGCGTCGATCACCATGTTGCCGGGTCCGGTATCGAAAGCGACGATGTCCTCCGGCGCGGCCGAGGGTGGAATCACTGTGATGTTGGCGATGCCGCCAATGTTGAGCGTGATGCGCCTGCGTGTCCGGTGCCGGAACAACAGGTAATCGACGAAGGGCACAAGCGGCGCGCCTTGGCCGCCGGCGGCGATGTCGCGGGCGCGGAAGTTCGATACTACTGGGACGCCGGTGCGCTCGGCCAGGACGGCTGGTTCGCCGATCTGCAGCGTGTTGGAGCGGCCTTCGTGGTAGATGGTCTGGCCGTGGCAGCCGATCAGTTCTACGGGGCCGAATCGGCGAATGCCGTTGCGAACGGCGCGAGCGTAAAGTTCCGCTAGTTGAAAGTTCAACCGGGAGATGGCGGCGGTAGTGCATGTGGCGTCGGAAACCGCCAGGATGGCGGTGCGGACATCGGCTGGGTACGGTGTCGAAACGAAGCCAATTGTGTGGATGTGTGGGCCGGCCAGATCGACGATGGCTACGTCAATGCCATCGAGCGATGTGCCGCTCATGATGCCGGCGACTCTCATCGCGGCAGGCGGATTGCCAATCCGCCGCAGGTTAACAACCTGCCCCACATAAGAGAATTTGGGGTCATGAGCGGCGCAACTCCTTCTGCAGTTCCGCCAACAACTGCAGCGCCTCGATTGGCCGCAGTTCATCCACATTCAGGCCGCGGATGCGCTCGGCGATGCCATACCCCACCGGTTCGAACAGCTGGATCTGCACGGGCCCTTCGTCCTCCGTCTTGGCCAGTTCTTCAGTGACTACGTGCTCGGTGCGCTCGTGTAGCTTCAATACTTCGCGGGCGCGTTCAATCACGGACAGCGGCAGCCCGGCCAGGCGGGCCACCTCGATGCCGTAGCTGCGGTCGGCCTTGCCGGGTTCCACCTTGCGCAGGAAGATGATGTGGTCGCCCGCCTCTTTCACCGAGACCATGAGGTTGCGCACGCCGCTCAACTGCTCGGCCAGTTCGGTGAGCTCGTGATAGTGAGTAGCGAACAGCGTTTTGGCGCGCGTGCGGGCGTGAACGTGTTCCACCACGGCCCAGGCCAAGGCCAAGCCGTCGTAAGTGGCGGTGCCGCGGCCGACTTCGTCGAGCACGATGAAGCTGCGTGGCGTGGCCGTGTTCAGGATCACGGCGGTCTCGGTCATTTCCACCATAAAGGTGGACCGCCCGCGCGCCAGGTTGTCCGACGCGCCGATGCGCGTGAAGATGCGGTCGACGACCGGCAGGCTTGCCGACTCCGCGGGAACGAACGATCCCAACTGTGCCAGGATCGCGATCAGCGCGGCCTGGCGCAGATAGGTGGATTTGCCACCCATGTTGGGGCCGGTGATGATGGCGATGAGGTCGGAGGAATCGTTCAGGTACAGATCGTTGGGAATGAACCGGCCGGACTCCTGCTCGGCCAGCCGCTCGATCACGGGATGGCGGCCGGCTAGAATGCGCATCTCGCCGTCTTCGGAAAAGGTGGGGCGGTGATACCGGTTCTCGGCGGCCACTTGGGCCAGCGAAGCAGTCACGTCGAGTTCCGCGACGGCCGCGGCAGTGGCACGGATGCGCTGGGCCTGGGCGGCGGCGCGTTTGCGGACATCGGTGAAGAGCTCTTTTTCGAGGGTGAGAATTTTCTCTTCCGCGTCCAGAACTTTGCGTTCGTAGTCCTTGAGTTCCGGCGTGGTGAAGCGCTCGGCATTAGCCAGGGTCTGTTTGCGTTCGTAATCGGCCGGGGCCAGGTGCTGGTTGGCCTTGGTGATTTCGATGTAGTAGCCGAACACGTTATTGAACCGCACCTTGAGGGACTGGATGCCGGTGCGCTGGCGCTCGCGCGCCTCAATCTGCGCAATGTACTGGCGGCCATTGAGTGACAGGTCGCGCAGTTCGTCAAGCTCGGCGTGGTAACCGGCGCGGATGGTGCCGCCATCGGTGAAATTCAGCGGCGGCTCGTCGGCAATCGCTTCCAGAATCAGATTGGCGACATCGGGCAGTTCATCCAGGCGGTCGTGCAGGTTGCGCAGCCGCGCGGCCTGCTGGGTGTCGAAGCAGCGTTTGAGCGCGGGGATCTTTTCGAGCGACCGGCCGAGCGCCAGCAGGTCGCGCGGGCCCGCCGATCCGAGTGTCACTTTCGACAACAGCCGTTCCAGATCCAGGATGCTACCCAACTGCTTGCGCAGTTCCGCCCGCAGAATGGTCTGCTGGAGCAGTTCGCCCACGGCATCCAGACGCTGCTCGATCTCGGCGCGATCCATGGAGGGGCGCAGCAGCCGCTGGCGAAGCAAGCGGCCGCCCATGCCGGTGAGAGTCTGGTCGAGCACACCGAGCACGGTGGGCTGCGCCTGCGGGCCGCCGGGGTACCCTCCGGTTCCAGCCGCGAAGAGTGGCTCGATGAGCTCCAGGTTCCGCACCGTGACGGCGTCGAGGATCATGGAATCGGCGCGGTCGTAGTAGGTCGGACGGTCCAGGTGGTCGAGAGCGCCGCGCTGAGTGTCGCGCAGGTAGTGCAGGATGGCCCCGGCGGCCCCGACCGCGGCCGGCCGGTTGGCCAGGCCGCAGCCATCGAGCGAGAGCAGCCGGAAGTGGTCGCGCAAGGTGCGGTCGGCGTAATCTGCCGTGAACACCCAGTCTTCGAGTTCGGTGCGAACGAAGCGGAGATCGGAGCGGTCTTCGCCGGTGAGAAGCGGCAGGTCGCCCGGGAACAGGACCTCGCGGGCACCCAATTGTTCCAGCGCGCCGGCCACGTCCGCGGGCTCCATTTCAGTGACGCGAAACTCGCCCGTCGAGACATCCACGTGGGCCACGGCCGCGCGCACACCGTGCCTCCCCACCGCTGCCAGGTAGTTGTTCTCGCGCGAGCGCACCAGGTTGGCATCCATCGCCGTGCCGGGCGTCACCACGCGCGTGATTTCCCGCTTGACCAGCTTCTTGGCCAGCTTGGGGTCTTCCACCTGGTCGCAAATGGCGACGCGGTGGCCTTTCTGGATGAGCCGCGCTATGTAGCCCTCGGCGGCATGATAGGGGACGCCGCACATCGGGATGGCGGCCCCCTTCTCTTTGTTGCGGGAGGTGAGGGTGATTTCCAGATCGCGCGCCGCCACCACCGCATCTTCGAAGAAGAGCTCGTAAAAATCGCCCAGCCGGAACATCAGCAGGGCGTGCGGCACCTGTTCCTTGATGCTGTTGTATTGCCGCATGAGCGGCGTGGAGGCGTCAGACATCGGGCACGGGAGGAACCACTCCCCTACGGTCGTGGCTCTGCAGGGCGGTCACGCGTAGATGCCTCTCAGCTTGATGGCGTTGGCGACGCGGTCCAAGGCCAGCATGTAGGCGGCGATGCGGTTGTTCGTCTTGTGCGCTTCGGCGTACTCTACCACGGCATCGAAGCTATCGTCCATGATCTCCTGGAGACGCTCGTTGACCAGTTGCTCATTCCAGAAGAAGCCCTGCCGGTCCTGAACCCACTCGAAGTAAGAGACCGTGACGCCGCCGGCGTTGGCCAGGATGTCGGGGATCACGAAGACCTTCTGGTCCGCCAGAATCTCGTCGGCCAAAGGCGTGGTTGGACCGTTGGCCCCTTCGCACAGAATCTTGCACCGCACGCGGTGGGCGTTTTCGGAGGTGATGACATTTTCGGTGGCGGCGGGGATGAGAACGTCGCAATCCAGGAACATGGCTTCGGTCTTGTCCATATCCTCGCCGCCGGCGAAACCGGAAATGGAGCCGGTCTCCTTGCGATGCTGCTGGAGGGCCGCGATATCGAGGCCGTTGGGGTTGTAGACGGCTCCATCATACTCGACGATGGCGGCGATCTTGAAACCGACCGCGCGCATGAGCTTCGCAGCCATCCCGCCCACATTGCCGAAGCCCTGAATCACCACGCGAGTCGACTGAGGCGTTAGGCCAAAGCGCGGCAGGGCGCGGAGTGTAACCATCATGCAGCCGCGGCCAGTGGCCTCGGGACGGCCGCGCGACCCGCCAAGCGCCATCGGCTTCCCGGTGACCACGGCGGTCACCGTCTGCCGGGCGTGCATGGAGTACGTGTCCATAATCCACGCCATGGTTTTTTCGTTGGTGTTGACGTCGGGCGCCGGGACGTCGCGCTCGGGCCCGATGAAGTCGATGATCTCGGCCGTATAGCGGCGGGTGAGCTTTTCCAGTTCGGTGTCGGAGAGGATGCGCGGATCGCAGATCACGCCGCCCTTACCCCCGCCGAAGGGGATGTTGACCACCGCGCACTTCCAGGTCATCCATGAAGCCAGCGCGCGGACCTCATCGAGCGTCACGTCGGGCGCGAAGCGGATTCCGCCCTTGGCCGGACCGCGGGCAATGGAGTGCTGCACGCGGTAGCCGGTGAAGACCTCAAGGCGCCCATCGTCAAGCTGCACCGGGATGTGAACCGTGAGTTCGCGGGCCGGCGTGCCGAGGACTTTGCGCATGCCGTCATCCAGCTTGAGTCGTTTGGCGGCCTCCTCAAAGCGCGCGGCGGCAGCCAGCCAGGGGTTCTTTTCGTTCTCGAGAGATATGGAAACAGGTGCGGTCAACGTGGCCACGGTTCAGCCTCCGGTTACATTATGACAGCAGCGTAGGCGTCCTCGGTAGCATGGGCCGCCTGGCCTGTGTGGCTTTCGCTGCAGCGTGCCCCCGCCGTATGATGGTTCGTTTCCATCGGCATAATTCGCACAGATTTGTGCGACACTGGAATGGTGAGAGGAGGCGAGTTCCTGCGGAAGCTGCAGCGGCTAGCCCGCCGCCGTGGAGTTCGCTTCCAGTACGAGCCAAGTCCCGGTAAAGGCAGCCACGGGCGTGTTTGGCTCGAAACAGCATCTACGATCCTGAAAGACCCGAAGAAGGAATTGGGCACGGGACTTCTTCGGGCAATGTGCCACGACCTGGGGATCGAGCCCCGTGACCTATAAAGGAGCACCGTTGTTCACTTTCGCATACCCCGCAGTTTTTGGCCGCCATCAAGACGGGGGATTTCTTGTCGGCTTTCCCGACTTCCCCACCGCTCACACAGACGGCGCTGATGCCAACGAAGCAATGGAGGAAGCAATTGACTGTCTGGGCAGCAGTATCGCGTTCGCAATGGCTGACAAGGCAAACGTCCCCAAGCCGTCGCGTCCGAAACGCGGGCAGAAGTTGGTACCCGTGCCCCTGTGGATCGTGGCCAAGCTCGCTCTCTATTGGGCGATTCGGGAGCTTCGAATGAGCCAATCGGAACTGGCTCGCCGCCTCAAGGTGCGGGAGACCGTGGTGCGGCGCATGCTGGACCCGAACCACGACACCCGACCGGAGAAGATCCAGGCGGCGCTCGAAGCACTCGGCAAGCGGGTCGTGATGGCATACGATGACGCCGCGTAAAGGCTGGGTTCGTTGGGGAGTGATTGTTACTCGGTCAGGAACGCTTGCTGTACGCCTCGGAACGGTGACGCACACCGAAGATGCGAATGGTGTCCTGATGGATCGGGAAGAGGACGCGATAGTCGCCGAGGCGAAGCCGAAACGCTCCCGCCATATCACCGTGCAGCGTCTTGACGTCGCCCGAGCCGGTTTATGCGAACCGGAGCAGACCCTCGAAGAGGCGCATAGTGGTCGGCCGGTAAGACGGACCGGACATCGATCTTCGCTTCGTCGAGCCACTCGATCCGGTAGGGTGGCATTTATCGGCCGTCTTCTGGAGATCGCGGGAAGTCTTCCGGTTTGAAGCCAAACTCCGAAAGAACATCCTCCTTCAGACTCCCTTTGCTGCTGTGATGCGAAAACCATGCCTGGCCCTCATGGAAGCGGCGGCGATCTTGTTCGGTCACCGGTTCATCGTCAGCCGGCGCCGTTGCCAGGGCGCGCACGACCTAAGCAGCATGAACTCCAGGAAGCGAACCGCAGTCGAAAGTTGTTCATCTGGCAGCCGTTCGATGAGTTCGTGCGTGTGCTGTTTTTCGGTGACTCCGTTCATAAGTCCTCCTGAGCCGCGCCGTCGCGTATGGAAACAGGTGCGGTCAACGTGGCCACGGTTCAGCCTCCGGTTACATTATGACAGCAGCGTAGGCGTCCTCGCCGGCCACCGCCCCACGCGCTCGTCGTCCCAAATCCCGAGAATCTGTAAGCGCCCGGGAGCAGTATCTTAGAAAGATGCGGACCCCTGCCATCCTTTGTCTTGCTTCGGCCATGCTGCTGGCCCAACACCATGACGCGGCACCGCCAACCGAAAAGCCCGTGGCGCTCTATCCCGGCCTCGGGACCTGGCGGCACGCTATCTCCACCAAGAGTCCGGAAGCCCAGCGGTTCTTCGACCAGGGACTAAACCTCTTGTTCGGCTTCAACCGGTACGAAGCGCTGCGGTCATTCCGCAAGGCGGCCGAACTCGACCCCAATGCGGCCATGGCGTACTGGGGGACGGGGATGTCGCTCGCCCCGTACATCAATATGGATGGCGACCCTACCTACGATCAAAAAGAGTCCTGCGCCGCGCTCGAACGAGGTCTGCGCATTGCCAACGCGCCGGAGCGGGAGAAAGCCTATCTCCAAGCGGCCGCGAAGCGGTGTCCGGAGGACCAGCCGAGGGCCTACGCCGATGCCATGCGCGCGCTGGCCGAGCGGTGGCCGGACGATCTGGACGCCCGCACCCTCTACGCCGAGAGCCTCATGATTCCCGTGCGGTGGCACTGGTACTCTCCCGACGGCACTCCGGCGCAGGGCGTAGCCGACGCTGAACACGCACTCGAAGAAGTGCTGCGCCGCTGGCCTTCGCATCCGGGCGCCAATCACTATTACATCCACGCCGTGGAGTCTTCGCGAACGCCGGAGCGCGCCGTTGCCAGCGCGCAGCGGCTCATGGGCGTGGTCCCCGCCGCCGGTCACATGGTGCACATGCCCGGCCATATCTGGCTGGTGCTCGGCGATTGGGAAATGGCGGCGGCAGTCAACGACCGGGCAGTCGCCGTGGATCGCCAGTACTTCGAGCAGACCGGCGTGAGCGGTCCGTATGCCATGTACTACATACACAACCTGCATTTCCTGAACTACGCACGTTGGATGCAGGGCAACCAGGCGCAGAGCCAGCGCGCCGCGGCCGATATGACGGCCGCACTGGCCCCGATGGTGGATGCGATGCCGGAGATGGCGGATGCTTTCTCCGCAGTGGCAGCATTTGGACGCGCCCGGTTCAACGACTGGGACGCGATTCTCCAAGCGTCGCAACCGAAACCGGAGATGAAGGCCAGCACGCTGGTGTGGCGCTACACGCGAGCCTTGGCGCTGGCCGCTCGCGGCGACCGGTCCGGCGCCGCGCGCGAACAGGCGGCCTTGGAAGAGGCGCGCAAGGCCATTCCCGCCGACGCGCAGTGGGGAAACAACAAGACCTCGGACGTGGCCGCGCTGGCTTCGCGTGTCGTGGCGGCGCGGTTGGCTCTGACGCCAGCGGACGCGGTCCCACACTGGCGCCGGGCCGTGGAAATGCAGGACAAGCTGACCTACGATGAGCCTCCAGCGTGGTATTACCCGCTGCGGGAATCCCTGGGCGCCGCCCTGCTGCGGGCCGGCGATGCGACTGAAGCGGAGCGGGTTTTCCGTGACGGCGTCGACCGGTCGCCGCGCAACGGCCGCATGCTGTTCGGCCTGATGGAAAGCTTACGAGCGCAGAAGAAGACGGAGGAAGCCGAGTGGGTGCGGAAGGAATTCGACGCGGCCTGGACGAAGGCGGATGTGAAAGTAACGATTCCGGATATGTGACCCCACAAACCTGGTTCACCCCCGTCAAACAATAGCTGGGCACCGGTTTCAAGCTTAATGGTACGATTAAAGCTAAGTCTGCTATCGGAGCCTCCCTGCAGTAACGGTTCAAGGGTTGCACGAGGATGATCGTGGTCACAGTGGTCCGCCTGGCGCGGCGTCGAATTCTGGGCAACGAATTGTTATCGCAGGGCGCGAACGCGTCCAGCGCTGCCCTGGCCGCCTTCATCCTGTTGTTACTTCTCGGCACGCAGATTCTGAGCTGGCAATGGGCGTTGCTGATCCCCCTGGCCGCTGTGGCTGCCGGAGTCTACCAGGTTCGCCAGCGGCTGCCGTCGCCTTACGCGGTTGCGCAGATCGTGGATCATCGTATGGCGCTGGCGGACACGCTTTCCACCGCGCTCTATTTCAGCGATCCGCAGCCGGCCTCGCGCGTGTCGGAAGGGATTCGGAAATCGCAACTGGAAAGCGCCGGCCAACTGGCCCGAGCGGTGGACGTCCGCAAAGCAGTACCCTACACCATTCCGCGCATGGTCTATCTGGTGGCCGCGCTCTTCCTGCTGGCTTCGAGCCTTTTTGCGCTGCGTTACGGCCTGAGCAAGAGCCTCGATCTCAAACAACCGTTGGCCAGCATGCTCCCCGAGACCTTTAGTGGAGGCAAACCCAAGGAGCAGCCTGCCAACAAGCGCCGGAATCCCAAGCGCGATCCCGAAGCGCCGGACGATAACAGTCTGGCTGCCGACAACCAGGACCAGAGCCGCCCCAACGAAGAGGATTCCACCGAGTCGCTCGATAATCCCACCGAGCAGAATCCGGAAAGCAACGTGACCGCGTTGGCCAAGGGCGGCGACAAGAAACAGGGCGAGCAGCCTGACGACAAAATGGCTGGCGACGACCAGGAAGCTGCGGGCGACAGCAAATCCGGCAACTCGGACGACCCGGCGGGCGAGCAGGGCGACAGCAAAGCCAACCAAGCCAAGGATCCGCAGAACTCCAAGCAGGATGCCAGCAACGCGGGCGAGAATTCCAGCCTGATGTCGAAGGTGAAGGATGCCATGCAGAACCTGCTCTCGCGCATGAAGCCGCAGGCGAGCCAGCCCAAGTCGGGCGAGCAGCAGAACGCCGCGGACCAGAAGGGACAAGCCAAGGGCCAGCAGGCCGGCGGCAAGCAGCAATCCAAGGACGGCCAGCAACAGAACGCCAATCAGGGCGACGCGCAGGAAGGCCAGAACGGCGAGGAAGCCAAGAACTCCGACAACGCGCAGGGCAAGGGGAGCGGCAAGAGCGACTCGCAGCAGGCCAGCAAGCAACCCGGCAGCGGCATCGGCAGCCAGGATGGCGATAAGGCCATCAAGAACGCCGAGCAGTTGGCCGCGATGGGCAAGATCAGCGAGATCCTGGGCAAGCGTTCCGCCAACGTCACCGGCGAGGCCACAGTGGAAGTTCAGACCACCAGCCAACAACTGCATACGCCGTACGCGCAACGAAGCACGGAGCACACCCAAGGCGGCGCCCAAATCAGCCGCGACGAAATCCCCGTCTCGCTCCAGCCCTATGTGCAGCAGTACTTCGAGCAGGTGCGCAAACAGGCCGCGCCCGCGGCGAAGAAGTAGGCGGCGCTGCTAAAGCCGGGCTACGGTAGAATAACTGAGGCTTACCCCAAACTTTCGAAGGAGAGACTATTGTGAATCGATT
>Ga0209067_10001656_pt1 | contig 13519 bp, 10 predicted proteins | sample ColStrG_CSR_2013_FD_187199 | JGI IMG/M metagenome (GOLD analysis project Ga0209067, IMG submission 187199) | Freshwater sediment microbial communities in response to fracking from Pennsylvania, USA - Cold Stream Run_MetaG_CSR_2013 (SPAdes)... | ecosystem: Environmental > Aquatic > Freshwater >... | reverse complement strand
ATCGTGACGACGTCGTCGGCCCCGATGTCACGAAGGGCCCGGTGGTGCGACGTCGAGCGCGTGACCGCGGTCACGTGTGCGCCGAGCACGCGTCCGATCTGGACGGCGGCCGAACCCACGCCGCCGCTGGCCCCCGAGACCAGGAGTCGCTCGCCGGCGTGCAACCGCCCCTGCAGAACGAGGGCGTCGTAGGCGGTGATGAAGGCTTCGGCGAACCCGGCGGCCTCGCGTAAGGACACGCTCTCGGGCACCTCGATGAGGTGGGCCGCGGGCACCCTCGCACGGGTGGCCTGGGCGCCCCCACCGACGATGGCGCAGACGCGGCGTCCGACGAGTCCGGCATCGACGTTGGCGCCGACGTCGATGACGCGGCCCGCCATCTCCATACCGGGGATATCGGCGGGCCAGCCGGGGGGCGAGGGGTAGTACCCCCGGCGTTGGAGCAGGTCGGCGGCGTTGATACCCGCGAACTCGTTGGCCACGACGACCTCGTCGGGTCCTGGCGCCGGGTCGGGCCGCTCTTCGACACGCAGCGCTTCGTGGAGAATAGTGACGGCACGCACGTCACCGAGGTTAGGTGAACGCCGCGCGCCGCCGACCGGTAGTTTGCGGACATGACTCTCTACGACATCCCCGTGAACACCTTGAGCGGCGAACCGAGTTCACTCGCTCCCTACCAGGGCCAGACGGTCCTGATCGTCAACGTGGCCTCCAAGTGCGGCCTCACCCCCCAGTACGAGGGGCTCGAGACGCTCGAGACCACCTACGCGGAGCGTGGATTCACGGTCGTGGGCTTCCCGTGCAACCAGTTCATGGGTCAAGAGCCCGGCACCGCCGAGGAGATCCAGACCTTCTGTTCCACCACCTACGGCGTCACCTTCCCCCTCTTTGAGAAGATCGACGTCAATGGTGAGAACCGCCACCCGATCTACGCCGAACTCGTCACCACGACGGACGGCGAGGGCTACAGCGGTGACGTGCGTTGGAACTTCGAGAAGTTCCTCGTGACCCCCGACGGCAGCGTGCAGCGCTTCGCTCCCCAGGTCACCCCCGACGACCCCGCCCTCGTCTCGGCGATCGAGAGCGCGCTGGGCTGAGCCGCTCACGGCGAGAGCGTGCGGCGCAGTTGCACGTACGTCGGACGAAACCCCAGTGAGGACCACAAGGCGGTGGCCGGCTCGTTGTCGATGTGCCATCTCACCTCGGCGTGGCCGAACTGGTGAGTGATCGCCTCATTGAGAATGCAGTGGACCAGCGAGGTCGCCAGACCCTTGCGTTGGTGCGACGGGTCGACGGCCAGCGATCCGATGTAGACGGTGTCGGCGAAGTTACCGCGAAGGCTCGGCAGCGCGAAGCTCACGCACTGCGCCACGGGTGCGTCGTCGATCTCGAGCAGGTAGTAGTGGCAGTCGGGGTCGTCGAGGAGTTCGACGAGATCGCCACGACTGGCCGCGCGCTGCGCGTCACTGAGCGATGAGGGGTCGGTGCCCTGGGCCAGGTCGATCAGCTCATCGAAGGCGAGGGCTACTTCGAGGTCGTCGGGCGAACCGCGTCGCACGCGGTGCCGCGGCGGCCACTTGAAATCGTAGTGATGGGTGAGCGCGAGCGAGGCCCGTACGCTGACCAGGGAATAGCCTCGATCGATCCAGGCCTGCGTCCCGTGTCCCGCGAGGGCCCACACGAGGTGGGCTCGAGAGCCTTCGTCGCGCCACGCGCGCTCGGCGACCTCGTAGAGGTCGTCGAGGGCGTCCTCGGAGTCGAAGGAGTAGCCGTCGGGACCCGACCACGTCTGTCGACCGTGCAAGGGATCATCGAAGGTCGCGCCGTAGAGATGGCCCCGAAGCACGCCATTGGAATCGTCGACCCACACCGGGCTCACACTCCTCGCGAGGGCCGATTCGAACTCGTGACGCGAGAAGTCGTCGCACACCAATCCCTCGATGCTCGCGTCGCGCGCCAATTGCTCGCCCACTCGCTGAGCGATCATCGGCGCGTCCCTCTTCACGGCGCGACGCACGGGACTCATCAGTGCCACCGTAGCGGCTGTGTCAGAGTGTTCAGATGACCACCGAGGCCACATTGTTCGACATGGACGGTCTCTTGATCGACTCCGAGGTCCTCTGGCACGAGGCCGAAATCGAGATCTTCGGCGGGCTCGGCGTGGACATCGACGAGGCGACCGACCGCAGCACGAAGGGGCTCTTCGTGGCCGAGGTCGTCGACTACTGGTACGACCGCTATCCCTGGTCGGGCCCGAGTCGCGCCGACGTGGTCGAGATGCTGCTCGCGCGGGTGGGAGAGCTCATCGAAGGCAAGGGTCGCCTATTGCCCGGTGCCGATCGCGCCATCACTCTGTGCGCCGCCCGGGGCCCGGTGGCGCTGGCGAGCTCGACGCCCCTGGCCCTGATCGAAAGGGCCCTCGACCACTTCGGCCTTCGCGACCGGTTCCTCTCGCTTCACTCCGCGGAGTTCGAGCCCTACGGCAAGCCCCATCCCGGCGTGTTTCTCACCGCGGCGGCCGCGCTGGGCGTCGCGCCCGAACGATGCCTCGTCTTGGAGGATTCCGCCGCCGGGGTGCTCGCGGCGAAGGCAGCGCGCATGACGGTGGTGGCGGTGCCGACACGCGGGGACCGCTCGCTCGCCCCGTTCGCCCTCGCCGACCTGGTGCTCGCCTCATTGGAGGACTTGAGCGAGGAGTGGCTCGACGAGCGATTCGCCGCCTCGCCCTAGCGACGGCGGGGTCATCGTGCCCCTTGAGTACCATGGACGGACGCAACGAAGGAGACTCGTGTTTCGCCCGGTCAGCGCCGAACTGGATTTTGTAGCCATCGAAGAGGCCGAATTGGCCCGCTGGCAGGCGCACCACATCTTCGCGCGCACGATGGCCCAACGCGAGGGTTCGCACCCCTGGGTCTTCTTCGAAGGACCGCCCACCGCCAATGGCAAGCCGGGGCTGCACCACGTCTGGGCTCGCGTCTACAAGGACCTGTTCTGCCGCTACCAGACCATGCAGGGCCATTTCGTCGCCCGCCGCGCCGGTTGGGACACCCACGGGTTGCCGGTCGAGGTCCAGGTGGAGAAGCAACTGGGCATCTCGGGAAAGAAGGCGATCGAGGAGCAGGTCGGAATCGCTGAGTTCACCCGACTCTGTCGCGAGTCGGTGCTCACTTACGTGGGTGAGTTCGAGCGCCTCACCGAACGCATTGGCTACTGGACCGACATGGAGCACGCGTACTACACCTTCCACCCGTCCTACGTGGAGTCGGTCTGGTGGCAGCTCCAGCAACTGTTCGACCGTGGACTGCTCTACGAGGACTTGAAGGTCGTGCCCTACTGTCCGCGCTGCGGCACCGCGCTGTCGAGTCACGAACTCGGCCAGCCGGGGGTCTACACCGACGAGAGCGACGAGAGCGCCTTCGTGCGCTTGGCGATCACCGACGCGCCCGCCCACGGCGGCTTGAAGGGCGCGACCCACCTGGCGGTCTGGACCACGACGCCCTGGACCCTGCTGTCGAACGTGGCCGTGGCGGTGAACCCCGCGATCACCTACGCGGTGGTGGGGGGGCTCGTGCTGGCCCAAGAGCTCGTCGCGTCGGTGCTGGGCGACGGGGCCGTCATCGACGCCACGCTGTCGGGTCAGGAACTGCTCGGCGTGCACTATGAGCGTCCCTTCGCCGACGTCGACTACCCCGAGGGCGTGGACACCTGCTTCGTCGTCGGCGCGGACTACGTCACCACCGACGATGGCACGGGCCTGGTGCACCAGGCGCCAGCCTTCGGTGAGGTGGACCGTCTCGTCGCCAAGGCCAATTCGCTGCCGACCATCAATCCCGTCGGACCCGACGGCACCTTCACGGGCGCGGTGCCCTGGCTCGAGGGACGCGACGTGCGCGAGGCCAATCACGACATCAATGATGAACTCGAGCGACGCGGGCTGCTGGTGCGACGCATGGACTACGTGCACTCCCTGCCGCACTGTTGGCGCTGCGGGACCGTACTGATCTACTGGGGCAAGCCCAGTTGGTACGTCGCCACCAGCCAGTTCAAGGAGCAGTTGCTGGGCGAGAACGCGACCATCGACTGGCACCCCGAGCACATCCGCGAGGGTCGCATGGGCGAGTGGTTGGCGAACAACGTCGACTGGGCCCTCTCGCGCGACCGATTCTGGGGGACGCCGCTGCCGATCTGGCGCTGCGGGGAGAACCATCTGACCTGTGTGGGGTCGCGCGCGGAGCTCTCGGAGCTGACCGGGACCGACCTGAGCGACCTCGACCCGCACCGGCCGGCGATCGACGACGTGGTCGTACCGTGTCGCACGTGTTCTGCGAGCGCGCGACGCGTCGAACCGGTCATCGACGCGTGGTTCGACTCCGGCGCCATGCCCGCGGCGCAAGTGGGCTATCCCCACGTGGCCGGCAGTGCCGCCGCCATGCAATTCCCCGCCCAGCTCATCGCCGAAGCGATCGACCAGACACGCGGTTGGTTCTACTCACTCCTGGCCGTCAACACCCTGGTCTTCGGCGCTGCGCCCTACCAACACGTGCTGTGCCTCGGTCACATCGTCGACGAGAACGGCAAGAAGATGAGCAAGTCCCAGGGCAACGTCATCGATCCCTGGGAGGTGCTCGACACCCGCGGGGCCGACGCCCTGCGCTGGTGGATGTTCTCCCAAGGTTCGCCCTGGACCTCGACGCGCGCCAGCCTCGGCGCGATCGACGCGTCGATGCGCGACACGCTGGCGACGCTGTGGAACACCTTTAGCTTCTTCACCACGTACGCCTCGCTCAACGAGTTCGACCCCCTTGACCCTGAAGTGCCGGCGGACATCAACCGCCCGGCCATCGATCGGTGGATCCTGTCGCGCGTGGAGGCGGTCACGGCGACCGTGACGTCGTCACTCGAGGGATACGAACCCCTCGCCGGCACCGACGCCATCTCAGAACTCATCGACGACCTGTCCAATTGGTACGTGAGGTGCAGTCGCCGTCGATTCTGGCGCACGGACCCGACGACGCCGCGTTCGGATTCCCTGGCCGCCCAAGCCACACTCCTCGAGGTCCTTCGTCGCGTGACGTTGCTACTGGCGCCGTTCTGTCCCTTCATCAGCGAACGCCTCTACCGCGAACTCTTCGGCACGAGCGACGATGATTCGGTCCACCTGGCCGATTGGCCCCTGGCGATCGCGGACCGACGCGACGAGGAGCTCGAGGTCGCGATGGGGGTCGCTCGTCGGCTCACCTCGCTCGGACGCGCCGCGCGCGCCGACGCCGGCATCAAGGTTCGCCAACCCTTGTCGCGGGCCCTCGTGTTCCTGCCCACCGGATCCGCCATGCCGCCCGCGGGCATCGTCGAGGACGAACTGAACGTGGACGAACTCGAATACGGAAGCGAACTCGCCGAGGTCTTGAACTTCGAGCTCGTGCCCAATTTCCGCAGCGTGGGACCGCGCCTGGGCGAGGCCGTCAAGGAGCTGAAGCCAGCGCTGGCCGCCCTCGACGCCGAGGCTGCCGCCGCCGCGCTCGAGGCCGGCGCGACGATCTCGGTCTCACTGTCAACGGGTGTCTACGAACTCGGCGGTGACGACGTGGAACTTCGAGTGAAGAGCCAGGGAGGCTTCGCGGTGTCGCGTGAGGGTGGCGAGGTGATCGCCCTCGATCTCACCCTGGACGAGGGCTTACTGCGTCGCGGCTACTTGCGTGACGTCGTGCGTCAGGTCCAGGACCTGCGAAAGAACTCCGGTCTGGACGTCGCGGACCGCATCACCCTTCACGTGACGGGCCTCGACGACCTCAGCGACGGCTTCGCCTTCCTCGCCAGCGAGGTGCTGGCCAACGACGTGATCGCCGAGGCGGCGCCGGGCGCAGCGACCGCGTTGGAACTCGACGACGGGCGCGTGGCGTTCGCCTGGATCGCCAAATCCTGAGCGTTCCGCGGTCAGCGAGTCTCGTTGAGTTTGGCCAGGAGCGCGGTCAAGGCACCACGCTCATCGCAACTCAGACGACTCGACACGTGCTCCTCGAGGTACTCCATATGCACCTGAAGGGCCTGGTCGAGTCGCTCATTGCCCTGAGGGGTGATCGCGACGTGGATGGCGCGTCGGTCCGAGGGGCAGAGTTGGCGTTCGACGAGGCCCGCCTCCTCGAGGCGGTCGATGAGGCGCGTGGTGCCCCCCGTCGAGTGCACGATGGCCTCGGCGACTTCGTTCATCTTGAGTCGACCCGCGGGTTCGCGCCGCAATTGCAAAAGCACCTCGAACCAGGCGAGGGGCATCGCGCAGCTCTCCTCGAGACGAACGCCGAAACTACGCGCGAGTCGAGCGTTGGTGTCGAGCAACAGGGCGAAAAGCGTCACCCTCTCGTCACTCGAAGGACACAACGCGCCCGTCGGGCTCATGGTTTCCATGGGGCACATCCTTGCATGCGATTCACCATAACATTTAGCTGCCTATTAAATTATTGCTTGACAAATAGTTGCATAAGCAAGTATAGTGGAGATCGCACAGTCCCGTGCAAGAGATTCAGGAGAAATCAAAATGAGCAACTTCCCCGCCGCTGGTGTGTACACCGTGGACCCCGTCCACTCGACCCTCACCTTCGTCGCCCGCCACCTCGTCGTGTCCAAGGTCCGTGGACGTTTCGCCCAGTTCGAGGGAACCATCACCATTGGTGACACCCCCGAGACCTCCTCGGTCGTCGCCGTGGCGCAGGCCGCCAGCATCACGACCGACAACGAGATGCGCGACAACCACATCCGCTCCAACGACTTCCTGGCCCAGGAGACCTACCCGACGTTGACATTCACGTCCACGAGCTTCACCTCCAAGGGCGGCGACGCCTACGAGTTGGTGGGCGACCTGACCATCCGTGACGTCACCAAGTCGGTCACCTTCGCCGTCGAGTTCCAGGGCACCGGTCCCTCGACCGTGCCCGGTGGCTCGGTCATCGGTTTCGAGGCCACGACCGAGATCGACCGTCGTGACTTCAACGTCAACTTCGAGGGCACCTTGGAGAACGGCGCCGTCGCGGTGAGCCACAAGATCGTTCTCGAGTTGAACATCGAGGCCGCGAGCACCCCCGCCGCGTAGTCCGACTCTCGTACTGAGCGAGTTCTCATTCACGACGCCGGGGCGAACCGCCCCGGCGTCGTGAACGTTACGATGGGTGCGTGAGCGAGCAGCCGACTTCGAACGGGCGCGGGATGAAGTCAACGCTGGGCGTGCTCGGGGCGCTCGCCACGATCATCTCGGTCTGGTGGTTCGCGTTGCGTCCTCGCCGCCACCGCGACGACGACTAGCCACGCCCCGGTAACCTCGAGGGATGGCGTCTGCATCGTTCGCGCCCCTGCGCCACCGCAGTTTCGCCCTGGCCCTCGGCTCCAACTTCATCTCCTCCACGGGTACCTGGATGCAGAGCGTGGCCCTGGGGGTCTATCTCACCGTAACCACCCACAACGCCGTCTGGCTGGGCCTTTTGACGGTCGCCGCGTGGCTCCCGGCCCTGATCGGTTCACCCCTCGGCGGCGTGATGGCGGACCGCTATTCGCGCCAGCGCTGGATCCAGTTCAACAACCTTGCTCAGGCCGCCGCGGCCAGTGCCCTAGCGATCGCGGAGCTCACGCACCATCTCTCGGCGCCGCTGGCGTGCTACCTCGCCGTGGCCGAGGGATTCTGCTCCTCGGCGTCCTGGGCGGCGTGGCAGTCGTTGTTGCCCGATCTGGTCGACCACGATGAGGTGCTCGCCGCGGTATCTCTGGGATCGGCGCAGTTCAATCTCGGGCGCATCATCGGACCCGTGTTCGCGGCGTTCGCGTTGGCGGTCGGCAACCCCGGATGGTGCTTCGTCGCCAACGCCGTGTCGTTCGTCGTGGTGGTGATCGCGTTCTCCTTCGTCCACACCCCCGAGCGTCCGCGGGCCACGACGCGCCTGGCCCTGGTGGGCGACACCCTCATCGGCCTGCGCGCCGCGTGGCGCTCGCCGGGGTGTCGCAACGCGATCATCGGCGTCGGCACCGTCGGCCTGCTGATCAGTCCCTTCATCACGCTGGTACCCGCCATGGCGATCGACGTCCTGCACGCGGGCAAGGTCGGGACCTCGTGGCTGGTGACCGCCCAAGGTGTGGGCGCGGTCATCGGCGCCCTCACGTTGCCGGGTCTGGCCAAGCGCACGTCGCGGTTGTCGGTGCTGCGCGGCTCGATGCTGACCATGGCCGTGATGGAGGGCCTCTACGCCTACGCGCCGAACCTCGCCCTGGCGGCGGCGGCGCTGGTCGTCTTGGGTGGCTCCTACGTGGGCACCTTGACGGGACTCAATACCTCGGTCCAATTGCACGCGCCGACCAAGGAGCGTTCGCGTATCTTGTCGCTCTACGTCTTGTCGCTGTCGCTGTTCTACCCGCTGGGCGCGGTGACCCAGGCGACATTGGCCCACCACCTCGGCGTCCGGCCCATCTCGTTGGCGGCGGCCCTGGTTTTCGCCGTCGTTCTCGCCACGTTGAGTTTTTTTCGCCCCCAGTACTGGCGCGAAATGGCTTCTGACCCGACCCATTTGAGCGTTTCCGTGGCAGACTAGGTCCATGACCTTTACTGCCATCAATCCCGCCACCGAAGCCGTCGTCGGTGAGTACCAGACCCACGACGACGAGTTCGTCGACGCCGCCCTCGCCAGCGCCCATGAGGCGTTCCTCGCGTGGAAGACGACGTCCTTCGCCGAGCGCGCCGAGCTGATGAACCGCGTGGCGGAACTGCTCGAGGGGGAGATCCCCGTGGCCGGCGCGTTGATGACCAGCGAGATGGGTAAGACCTTCGCCGCGGCCAAGGGTGAGGCCTCCAAGTGCGCCCTGACGATGCGTTACTACGCCGAGCACGCCGAGGGTATGCTCGCCACCGAGATCGTCAAGACCAAGGCCACCAAGAGTGGCATCCGCTACGAGCCGCTCGGACCGCTTCTCGCGGTCATGCCCTGGAATTTCCCCCTGTGGCAGATCATCCGCGTCGCGGTGCCCAACATCATGGCGGGCAATCCGATGGTCCTCAAGCACTCCTCGAGCGTGCCGGGCTGCGCGCAGTACGTCGAAGGTCTCTTCACCCGCGCGGGATTCCCCCGGGGCATCTTCACCAACCTTTTCATCGAATCGCGTCGGATCGAGTCGGTCATCGGTGACCCCCGCATCGCCGCAGTGACCGTCACCGGCGGCGAGACCGCCGGTCGTTCCGTGGCGTCGATTGCCGGAAAGCACTTGAAGAAGTGTGTCCTCGAGCTCGGCGGCTCGGACCCTTTCATCGTGGGCAAGTCCGTCGACCTCGAGCACACCATTCCGCTCGCCGTCACGGCGCGCCTGCAGAACAACGGCCAGGCCTGTATCTGCGCCAAGCGTTTCATCGTGGTGCGCGACGTCGCCGATGAGTTCATCGCGCGATTCGCCGCCGCAATGGCCGCGGCGCCCATGGGCGATCCGATGGACCCCTCGACGGTGCTCGGCCCGGTGGCCAATGAGGCCCAGTTCACCACCCTCTCCCAGCAGGTCTCCGAATCGATCGCCCAGGGTGCCGTCGCCGTCACCGGTGGAGTCCCGAGCGAGGGTCCGGGCTACTTCTTCCCGGCGACCGTGCTGGTGGACGTGCCGGCCACCGCGCCGGCCGCCAACGAGGAGCTCTTTGGCCCCGTGGCCGTGGTGCACGTGGTGGATGATCTCGACGAGGCGATCCGTTACGCCAACGACACGCCGTGGGGATTGTCGGGCTCGGTGTGGGCGACGGACCCTGCGGAGATCGACCAGGTCATCACCGGCCTCGACGTGGGCATCGTCTTCGCCAACGCCGTCGTCGCGTCGATGAATGAGTTGCCCTTCGGCGGCGTGAAGGCCTCGGGCTACGGTCGTGAGCTCGGTGTCGCCGGTGTGCGCGAGTTCACCAACGTGAAGTCCTTCTATATCGCGTGAGTCAGTACTACTTCGACCACGCGGCGTCCGCGCCGCGTCGAGACGAAGTGACCCAGGCGATGGCTCCGTGGATGCACGGGGTCGTGGGCAATCCCTCGGGCAGCCACCGTGCGGCACGCGACGCCCGTCGCGCCGTCGAGGAGGCTCGTGACGTGGTGGCCGCCTTCGTGGGGGCCAAGCCCGGCGGGGTGATCTTCACCGCGGGGGGCACCGAGTCGTGCACCTTGGCGGTGGCCGGCGTCGCGCACGCCCATCGTCGTTCCCACGAGCACACCACCTTGGTGGTGTCGTCCATCGAGCACCACGCCGTCCTCGACGCGGCGCACATGTTGGCCAGCGACTTCGCCACGGTCGAGGTTCGCGAGATCGGCGTCGACACCGACGGGGTGCTGGACGTGGCGGCGTTGCACGATGCCCTCGACGATTCGGTGGCCCTGGTGAGCGTCATGGCCGCCAACAACGAGACCGGCGTACTCCAGCCGCTCGACGCCGTGGTGTCGGTAGCGCGCGCCCAGGGTCGCGGGCACCTCGTGACCCACAGCGACGCAGTGGCCGCGGCCCCGTGGCTCGACCTGACCGAGTTCACCGCCGGCGTGGACGCGGTGTCGCTGTGCGCGCACAAGCTCGGCGGACCGGTCAACAGCGGCGCGCTGATCCTGCGGCGCGACGTGACGCTCGAGGCGATGATGCCCGGGGGAGGCCAAGAACGCGGTCGACGCGGTGGCACGGTGGACGTCGCGGCCTGCGTGGGCCTCGCCGCGGCGGTGCGCTGCGTGGAGGCGGAGCGCCACGTCGGCGAGGCGCGGGTGCGCGAGAACCAGCGCCGACTGCGCGAGTGCCTCTCGCGGCTGCCGGGAGCGAGGATTACCGCCGAGGCCGCGTCAACGGTCGCGGGCACGGTGCACGCGACCTTCGAAGGGATCGCCAGCGATGAACTGCTGTTCCTGCTCGACCAGGACGGCGTGTGCGCCTCGGCGGCGTCGAGTTGCTCGAGCGGTGCCGCGGTGTCGAGCCACGTGTTGGCGGCCATGGGCGTCGCACCCGAGCGCGCGCGCGGATCGTTGCGACTCACGATGGGCCACGACACCAGCGACGATGAGGTCGACGCCGTGATCGCGTCGGTGCGTCGCGCCGTCACGCGCTTGGCCGAGGAGTCAGGTCCGCGGTCGTAACTGGCAGACTGGAGCCATGAAAGTCCTCGTGGCGATGAGTGGTGGCGTCGATTCGTCGGTGGCGGCCGCCCTGTTGAAGGAGGCTGGTCACGAGGTCGTGGGCGCCACGTTGAAGCTATGGGGCGGGGCGTCGGATTCGGGCTGCTGCTCGGTGGCCGACGTCGACGACGCCCGTCGAGTCGCCCAACTCCTCGGGATCGACCACCACGTCTTCAACTACACCGAGGAGTTCGAGACCCACGTCGTGACGCCCTTCGTCGAGGGTCACGCTCGCGGCACGTCGCCCAACCCCTGCATCGAGTGCAACCGCCACATCAAGTTCGACCTGCTCTTCGAACGCGCCGAGCGCCTGGGGTTCGACGCGGTCGCCACTGGTCACCACGCCCAGGTGCTCTGGCAGGGTTCGACGCCGCGGTTGACGCGCGGGGCCGACTCCGCCAAGGATCAGAGTTACGTCCTCGGGTACCTGCAGCAACCCCGACTCGAGCGATTGCTCCTGCCCATCGGCGCCATGGACAAGAGCGAGGTGCGCGCCCACGCTGAACGGCTGGGGCTGCCCACGTGGGACAAGCCCGACTCCCAGGACGTCTGCTTCATCGAGGCCTCACGCGGTCGAGAGGTGTTCTTGCGTTCGCGCATCACCCTTTCGAGCGCGGACGTGGTGGACGTCGCCAGCGGCGACGTCGTGGGCCGCACCGAGGCCGCCCAACTGATGACCGTGGGCCAACGCCGCGGCGTCGCCCCCGCGCGCGACGGGACCAAGCGCTTCGTCTCGCGCGTCGACCTCGCCGGCGGTCGCGTCGAGGTGGGCCGACTCGAGGACGTCATGGTCAGTTCATTGGCGCTCGATGGTGACTCGCTCACCTTCGCGCGCGACTCGCTCGACGCCGGCACCGAGGTGTGGGCGCAGTGGAGCGCGCACGGCCAGGCGCGTCGGGCGGCCCTGCGCCACGACGGGCGCTGGTCGCTCGAATTGGCCGAGGCCGCACGTCCGGTGGCGGCGGGTCAGACCGTCGTCTTCTATTCCCTCGAGGACCCCGCCGTGGTCGAGGGCGCGGCCCTCGTGACGCGATGAACTCGCCGGCGCAGCGCGCCGCGCAGTTGCGCGAACTCATCACCCGACACTCCGAGGCCTATTACGTCCACGATGAGCCGGTGATCCCTGACGCGGACTACGACGAGATGGTGAGGGAGCTGCGAGAGATCGAACGCGCGCACCCCGAGGTGGGCAATTCCGAGGACCGCCGCGTCGGGGCGCCGGCCTCGGCGGTGTTCTCGCCGGTGCGCCACGCCGAAGCGATGCTGAGTCTGGACAACGTCTTTGACGTCGACGAGTTGCGCACGTGGAGCGAGCGGGTGGTCAAGGGCCTCGCGGCGACGACACCGGTGGCCTTCGCGGTCGAACCCAAGATCGACGGACTGGCGCTGTCGATCACTTACCGCGAGGGACGACTCGTGCAAGCGGCGACGCGCGGCGACGGACGCGTGGGTGAGGACGTGACCGATAACGTCCGCACCATCGCCAACGTGCCCCACGACCTGGCCGGCGCGCGCGGCACTCTCGAAGTGCGTGGTGAGGTCTTCTTGGCCAAGGCGGACTTCGAGAGGCTCAACGAGACCCAGCGCGAGGTCGGGGCGAAGATCTTCGCCAATCCGCGCAACGCCGCGGCGGGTTCGTTGCGCCAGAAGGACCCGGCGGTGAGCGCGTCACGCCCGTTGTCGTTCCTGGCGTACCAACTGGTGGACCTCGAGTCGACGATGGCCTTGGCGACGCACCACGCCACCCTCGAGCGACTTCGTGACTGGGGGTTCCTCGTGGCGCCCGAGACGCGCGTGGTCACCGGCGTCGAGGAGATGGTGGCGCGTTCCACGTGGTTCGAGCAGCACCGTCACGACCTGACCTACGACATCGACGGCACGGTGATCAAGCTCGACGATCTCGCGGGTCGCGCGGCATTGGGCACGACGAGTCGCGCGCCACGCTGGGCGATCGCTCGCAAGTTCCCCCCCGAGGAGCGCACCACGCACTTGGTCAGCATCGAGGTCTCGATCGGCCGCACGGGACGCGCCACGCCCTACGCCGTGCTCGAGCCGGTCGTCGTGGCCGGTTCTCGCGTCGCCATGGCCACGCTGCACAACGAGGACCAGGTGCGAGAGAAGGACGTGCGACCCGGCGACCTCGTCATCGTGCGCAAAGCGGGTGACGTGATCCCTGAAGTGGTGGGCGCGGTCGTCGACGAGGCGGCCACGCGCGCGGCGCCCTGGTCGTTCCCGTCGCAGTGTCCCGAGTGCGGCGGGTCGCTGGTGCGCCGCGACGACGAGAGCGACACCTACTGCGTGAATTCCGCGTGCCCGGCCCAACAGATGCAAAAGATCGTCCACTTCGCCTCGCGCGGCGCTCTCGACATCGA
>Ga0209067_10001655_pt1 | contig 13523 bp, 8 predicted proteins | sample ColStrG_CSR_2013_FD_187199 | JGI IMG/M metagenome (GOLD analysis project Ga0209067, IMG submission 187199) | Freshwater sediment microbial communities in response to fracking from Pennsylvania, USA - Cold Stream Run_MetaG_CSR_2013 (SPAdes)... | ecosystem: Environmental > Aquatic > Freshwater >... | reverse complement strand
CGTGCGCATCCGGCTCGCCGATGGCACCGAAGAGAACGTCTTCGTGGCCGGCGGCATCCTGGAAGTTCAGCCCACCGTCGTAACCGTGCTGGCAGATACCGCCGTACGCGGCCGCGACCTCGACGAGGCCAAGGCCTCCGAAGCGCTCAAGCGCGCCGAGGAAGCCCACCGCAATGCCCGCGACAAACTGGAAATTGCCCAGGTGGAGGCCGAGATCGCCGTGCTTACGGCGCAACGCGTGGCCGCGCTGCGCATCAAGCCCACGACGCCGCACTAGACCCGGCAACAAGACCGGCAGTAGACCGGCAGCAAAAAAAAGCGGGCGCCCTGCAAAGCGCCCGCTTTTTTACACCCGCATTTTCCTGCAGCGCAGGCGCCCTCTCAACCTACCGGCTTGGCGTTGGCGATCACCTTGTTGATGCGCCACTGCTGCAGGATGGAAAGCGCGTTGTTCAGCACGTAATACAGTACGAGCCCGGAAGGAAAGAAGAAGAACATAACCCCGAACACGAAGGGCATGATCATCATCATCTTGGCCTGCATCGGATCGGGCGGCGTGGGCTGCAGCGTGAACTGGATCCAGCTCGTGAGCATCATCAGCGCCGGCAAGACAAACCAGGGGTCCGGCGTCGCCAGGTCATGGATCCAGAGTATCCAGGGGGCATTGCGCATCTCCACCGAGCCCAGCAGCACCCAGTAGAGCGCAATAAACACCGGAATCTGAACCAGGATGGGCAAACAGCCGCCCAGAGGATTGATCTTCTCCTGCTTGTAGAGCTCCATCATCGCGACCTGCAGCTTCTGCTTGTCGTCCCCATAGCGCTCCTTCATCTTCTGCAGACGCGGCGCCATTTCCTTCATGCGGGCCATGGACTTGAAACCCGCTGCAGCAAGTGGATAAAACGCAATCTTGATCAGAACCGTGAGGAGGACGATCGCCCAACCCCAATTGCCAACGATGCGATACAGCCAACCAAGAAGCCAGAAAAGCGGCTTGGCAATCGGATCCAGCCATCCGTAATCGGCCACACGATCCAGCCCCGGCGCCAGCGCATCGAGCACGGTCTGGTCCTGCGGACCCGCGTAGAGGACCGCCTCCTGGGAAACCTTCGCGCCCGGGGACAGGCTGCCCAGGGGCAGCAAGGTCCCCACTGCGAACAGACGATCACTGACGGCGGTCGTGTAGAAATCCCGCTGCGCGCCCTGCGCAGGGACCCAGGCACTCAGGAAGTAATGCTGAACCATCGCGACCCAACCGTTATCGGCAGGCTTTGCATGGAAAGCATCGTGCTTGGCAATATCCTCAAAGGAAATCTTCTTGAAGTGGTCGGCATCCGTATACAGGGCCGGTCCCGTATAGGTCTTGTAGAACGAGGACTCCTCCTCGGTCTTGCCGTTATCCCGCGTAAGTTGCAGGTACAGGGTCGGCGCCAGCGCCTGTGCACCGACGTTCTCCACCTCATGACGGACTGAAATAGAGTAACTGCCCCGGCGGAAGGTGAACGTTTTGCGCAGGAGCACACCCCCGGACTCCGCTTCAAAACGGACCTGCAGTTCCTGCTGGCCGTCCGCCAGACTACGCGCACCGGGCAAGACCGTGAAACGCGTACTACGATGATTCGGCAGGCTGGTGTTGTCGGCGCCACCGATAAGGCCGGACTGCGCCAGATACTCGCGCGTAGCGCTGCGATCAAAAAGGACCACCCGCTCCTCAGGCACGGCCTCCTTGCGCGTAACGAAACCCGCCAAACCATGCGCCGTCCATTGCGTGGCGCCATGCTGCTGCAGCAGCTCTGCACGCACCATAACAGCACCCTGAGCGTCAAAATCGGCACGCACCAGATCGGTCTCTATATGTACGAGCTCCGCCGGAGCGCTCAACGCCGGCCCCGCCGAAGGTGCACCCGCCACCGGAACGGCCGACGCCGTTGCCGCGGTCCCGACACCCGACTCGGGGATGCCGGCAACCGGTGTGGGCGCAGGGGCTGCCGAAGGTGGCGCCGTGTGCGACGCACCGGCCGTCAATCCGGGAAAGAACATCGCGCTGCGCCCGTGGGAAACCTCCCAACGGTCAAACAACATGACCAGGGACATCCCAAAAACCACCCAAAGTATCGTGCGCTGAAATTCCATAGCCTCTACGCTCTCCAACAGGGAACCCACCAAACTGCGAAATACGTACCAACCACCAACGCGGGGCCATCACCGGCAAACGCGCCCCTCGTGCTTGTCACTTCCGGCAGCCGAAGACTCCGCCGCCCCGGGAACAGGATCAAAACCTCCCGGGTGCCAGGGATGGCACTTGCCGATCCGCAGCGCCGCCAGTATGCCGCCACGAACCGCGCCGTGCAGGCAAACCGCCTCCTGCGCGTAAAGGGAACAACTGGGAACGAAACGGCATTGATTACCCACCCAAGGCGAGAGCAGGTACCGATAAGCCCGTATGCCGGCAAGCAGCACGCATGCCAAAGGCGAGCGCATCTAGAACGTACCCCGCGCCACCGCCGAAACAGCCGCCTGATCCGGCTCGGGCGAGCCCCCCTTTGCCACAGAGCCGGATTGTGCCAGCAGAACCCCCGACCGCGCCTCAAGGCGCTTGAGCAACTGATCCAGCAAGCCATCGCACTCTTCCCGAATCTGCAGCCGTACCTGGGTCCAACTCTTCCGGTCAGCTGGCGGAAGCGGAGCCTTAAGCCGCAACAGGATGGCTAGACCGCGCTCGCCCGCGGCACACCGAAGTGCGGCCGCCCGGTGCCGGGCCGATTCGCGCAGGACGCGCTTGACCATGTTGCGCGCCACCGCCCTGCGGGCCTGCCGCCGCGATACCGTAATGCCAAAACGCAGAGCGCCAGCATCGAGCACCGGCTCCGCCGACCCAGATGCATCCGGCACGATAAGGCAACCATTCGCTGAAACCGGGGGCGGCGACGTGAACAGACCCACATCAGGAGCTGCTTCACCAACCGAGTATGAAATGGGGAGGTCAGGCGGTGCGACACGCACGCTGATTGCCAACCACTGCCGGGAGGCGCGCCAGTCAGACTGGCCAGAAGAAAACGCGGAGAACTCGGGCGCCCGAAGCAAGCGCAAACGCTTGTCCCAGACGAGGCGCCCGGGAGCAGGCAATTTAGACGGCGAGGCGCTTGCGGCCCTTGGCGCGGCGAGCATTAAGGATGGCACGACCACTGCGCGTGCTCATGCGTTCGCGAAAACCATGCGTGCGCTTGCGCTTGATAACGGAGGGCTGATAAGTGCGTTTGGTTGCCATGATCGTCCTTGGTACTGCAGTCGCTTGTACTGCCGTAATTACTGCGCCCGTTACAGAGGCCGGAGCCGCCGTAAACCTGCGGCGCACCGCCCAAGCGGCACCCCTGTAAAACAGGCAAGCACCGGAACGGCGAAAAGCCTGCTATTAGATCCTAAAAGTAGGGGTCGAGTCAATCTACAAAGACCAAAAAACCCGCCCATATGCCCATGCCCAGGCCCACAGGGCCCCAACATTCCCCCCCTGGGTAGCACCGCACCGGCTGACCAGCGGGATCCCGAAAGCGTTCACTTACTATCGCCAAAACCATTAATTTCAGTTCCTACTGACAAAAATCACGCGCAGCATTTCTCCAACAGGCTTGTGGATAACTTCCCTGCGGACAGTTACAATCCACCTTTCCCGCTGCACATTTACCAGCGGAATGACGCGCGGATGCCGAGACCGTCTCGCCACCCGCGCGCAATAAAAACATAGGCATCGTCGGGGACAAAGTCCACACGACGAGCCCCGCGGGGAATACAAGACGCATGCTCAGCTTTTGGCAAGACTGCTCGCGGGTACTGGAAAGCGAGATGAGTCCGCAGCAATACGCCGCCTGGATCAAACCTTTACGCGCCATTGAGTTTGATGCGAGCACCGGCAATATACATTTGCGCGCACCCAACCGACTCAAGCTCGACGCGATTCGCGTGCAATACGCCGAACGCATCCAGGCCGTCGCCTCCTCGGTCCTGCAGCGGCCCGTGAACATACTTTTCGAGCTTGAATCCACCGACACGAGCCCTTCCGCAGAAGCCGCAGCCGACGCCGCGGCGGAAGCGGCACTACAAGCCAACGACAGCCACGGCGATCCCGAGGCCTACGCCGACACACCGGGCGACGAGTTGGCATCAACGCGCAACCCGAGCACCGGACCGGGCAACCACTCCGCTCTCAACGGCGCCGCCGCAAGCGCCGCCGCCACCGATACCCTGGAGCGGGCACGGCTGAACCCCGGGCTTACCTTTGACACCTTCGTCACCGGCAAAGCCAACCAACTCGCGCGGGCGGCGGCCATGCAGGTTGCGGAGAACCCCGGGGGCTCCTACAACCCGCTTTTCCTCTACGGGGGAGTGGGACTGGGAAAAACCCACCTCATACACGCCGTAGGCAACAGCATCCTGGCACGCAAGCCCAACGCCAAGGTACGTTATATCCACGCCGAGCAGTACGTCAGCGACGTCGTGCGCGCCTACCAGCGCAAAGCCTTCGACGAATTCAAGCGCTACTACCACTCGCTCGACCTGCTGCTCATCGACGACATCCAGTTTTTCGCCGGAAAGAGCCGCACCCAGGAAGAATTCTTCTATGCCTTTGAGGCGCTGGTAGCAGGCCACAAACAGATCATCATCACCAGTGATATCTACCTCAAGGAGCTGCGCGACATCGAAGACCGCCTCGTGTCACGCTTTGCCTCGGGCCTTACTGTTTCCATCGAGCCACCCGAGCTCGAAATGCGCGTTGCCATTCTCCTGAAAAAGGCGGAAGTCGAGCGCGCCGAACTCGCTGAAGACGTGGCCTTCTTCATCGCAAAAAACCTGCGCAGCAACGTGCGCGAGCTTGAAGGCGCCCTGCGCAAGGTACTGGCATTTGCACACTTCCACGGCCGAACCATCACCGTGGAACTCGCGCGCGAGGCGCTCAAGGATCTCCTGTCCGCCAGCACGGGACAGGTTACGGTGGAGCTCATCCAGAAAACCGTAGCGGACTACTACAAGATCAAAGTCTCCGACATGTACAGCAAGCGGCGCCCCAACAATATCGCCGCGCCGCGCCAGGTAGCCATGTACCTTGCCAAGGAAATGACCCAGAAGAGCCTGCCGGAAATCGGCGAACTCTTTGGCGGCCGTGACCACACCACCGTCCTGCACGCCGTACGCAAAATGGCCGAACTGCGTTCCAAGGACGCCGTCCTGAACCATGCCCTGCACGTGCTCGAGCAAACGCTCAAAGGTTAGGACATGACATATTCCCCGTACGAGGCCCAACAAAGAGCAACACGGCCAGTCCACAGAGCCTGTGCACAGCCTGTGGGCAAGTCCTGTTTTGCTGGGGACAAGAAAGAACAACTTCTGGTCCCTCGGAAAAACACCAAAAGTTATCCCAGCTTATCCCGCGTTACCCGCGGCATCCGTACGCGCTTATCCACGGGCAATCACCTGTGCCAAGTATCTGGTGCAGCAACAGGAAACCGGCTTGTCCCCAGCTTTACGGCAGCCTTATTAATTACTACTACTAAGGGGATATAAAAGATGCAACTTGTCAAAGCCCCCCGCGATGCGGTGCTCAAGCCCTTGCAGGTGGTCAGCGGTATCGTCGAACGGCGACAAACCCTGCCCATTCTGGCCAACGTCCTCCTGCGGCGCGATGGTGAGCGCCTCACCTTCACGGCAACCGACCTGGAAATCCAGATCCAGACCAGCGCGGAGTTCGCGGCCGGCAAGGATCCGGTGGCCACCACGGTATCCGCACGCAAGCTCGTAGAAATCCTGCGAGCGCTACCGGACGTGGAAGTCCAGCTGGCCTACGCCAATCGCAAGCTATCCATCCAGGCCGGGCGCAGTAAATTCCATCTGCAAACGCTGCCGGCTGAGGAATACCCCACCGTGGCCCAGGCCCCTGCAACCGTGGATTTCACGATCCCGGCCAGCTCCCTCAAATACCTGCTCTCGATGGTGCATTACGCTATGGCCGCCCAGGACATCCGTTACTACCTTAACGGCATGTTGCTGGTAGTGGACGGCGCCCGCGTACGCGGTGTCGCCACCGATGGCCACCGCCTCGCCCTGTGCGAGTTTGAGCGCAGCGAGACCGAAGGCTCCATCGAAGTTATCGTCCCGCGCAAGACCGTGCAGGAACTGGGCCGACTGCTACCCGACGGGGACGATCCGGTGCGCATCCAGGTGGCCGCCAACCAGGTGCGCTTCACGTTTGGGACCATCGAATTTGTCTCCAAGCTCGTCGAGGGAAAATTTCCCGATTACACGAAGGTCGTACCCAGCAACAATCCCAAGACCTTCCTCATCGACCGCGCGGAACTCATGCAGGCCCTGTCTCGCGCTGCCATCCTCACGACGGACAAATTCAAGGGGGTGCGCTGGGTGCTGTCGCCCGGGGCCCTCAAGGTCAGTTCGACCAATACGGATCAGGAAGAAGCCCTTGAGGAAATCGAGATCGAGTACGACGGCGAAAGTCTCGACATCGGCTTCAACGTAACCTACCTGCTGGACGTGCTCACCAACCTCAAGGCTGAGAAGATCCGCGTATCCCTGGGCGATGCCCTGGGAAGTGCTCTCATAACCCTGCCGGAATCAGACCGCTTCAAGTACGTCGTCATGCCGATGCGCATCTAGTCGGCTCCTGTACTGCGCTGTGCGGGGCCGCGCCCGCACAGTTCCCGACTGCGCGCCAGAGCTCGCTCGCGCTGGCGCCAACCCGGGGGAAGTAAAGCCCGTTCACCGGACGGGAACATTTTTGTGAAGGCCTTATCCGTATGTCAGCTGTGCCCAACGACCTGCCCCAGGCAAATCCGCCCGCCCTTATCAGTGGTGTCCTGCCCCCAGACCTGCCGGCCATGAACCCGACACCCGCAGATGCCGCCGCCAATTCCGGACTTGACGCTTCTGAACGGCTGAGCCCCGGGGGCAATGGATCGGCTGCCGGAAACGCCGACTATGGCGCGTCCAGTATCCAGATCCTGGAAGGACTGGAAGCCGTACGCAAGCGCCCCGGGATGTACATCGGCGATACCCAAGACGGGACAGGCCTGCACCACATGGTCTTTGAGGTCGTCGACAATTCCATCGACGAAGCGCTGGCGGGTTTCTGCGATGACATCATCGTCACCATCCACACCGACAACTCCATCTCCGTGGTGGACAACGGCCGCGGCATACCCACGGGCATCAAGTTCGACGACAAGCACGAGCCGCGCCGTTCCGCCGCGGAAATCGCCCTGACCGAACTCCATGCCGGCGGCAAGTTCAACCAGAACAGCTACAAGGTTTCCGGTGGCCTGCACGGTGTGGGCGTTTCCTGCGTCAATGCGCTCTCCAAGTGGCTGCGCCTCACCGTACGTCGTGACGGGCAAAGCCACCAGATGGAATTCCGCCAGGGCGCTGTACAGAACCGTATCCTCGAGCAGCGCAACGGCATCGAGGTCTCGCCCCTGCGCGTACTGGGCGAAACCGACAAGCGTGGCACCGAAGTGCATTTCCTGCCCGACGAAGAAATCTTCGGCACGGTGGAGTTTCACTACGAAATCCTGAGCAAGCGCCTGCGCGAACTTTCCTTTCTGAATAACGGCGTACGCATACGCCTCATCGACCAGCGCATCGGCAAGGAAGAAAATTTTGCCTTCTCCGGAGGTGTAAAGGGTTTTGTCGAGTACATCAACAAAAACAAGACTGCCCTGCACCCCACCGTCTTTTCCGCGCAGGGCGAGTCCTCGCCCTCGGGCAACACCGGCGTGCGCGTCGGCGTGGAAGTGTCGATGCAGTGGAACGACGGCTACAGCGAGAACCTGCTGGCCTTCACCAACAACATTCCCCAGCGCGACGGCGGCACCCACATCACCGGCCTGCGTGCGGCCATGACGCGAGTCATCAACAAATACATCGAAGAACACGAGTTCGCCAAGAAGGCCAAGGTCGAAACGACCGGCGATGACATGCGCGAGGGCCTGACCTGCGTGCTCAGCGTCAAGATGCCCGAACCCAAGTTCTCGGCCCAGACCAAGGACAAGCTCGTCTCCTCCGAAGCCCGCCCTGCGGTAGAGGAAGTCGTGGCGCGCGCCCTGGAGGACTACCTCCAGGAGCGCCCCGCTGACGCCCGCATCATCTGCGCCAAGATTATCGAAGCCGCCCGCGCCCGCGAAGCCGCGCGCAAGGCCCGCGACATGACCCGCCGCAAGGGCGTGCTCGACGGCGCCGGCCTGCCCGGCAAGCTGGCCGACTGCCAGGAGCGCGATCCCGCCAAGTGCGAGCTCTATATCGTCGAGGGAGACTCCGCCGGGGGTTCTGCCAAACAGGGCCGCGACCGCAAGTTCCAGGCCGTGCTGCCGCTGCGCGGCAAGGTGCTCAACGTGGAGCGCGCGCGCTTTGACAAGCTCGTTTCCTCCGAACAGATCGCCACGCTTATCACCGCGCTGGGCACCAGCATCGGCCCCGAGTTCAACCCGGACAAGCTGCGCTACCACCGCATCATCGTCATGACCGACGCCGACGTCGACGGCGCGCACATCCGCACCCTGCTGCTCACCCTGTTCTACCGGCAGATGCCCCAGCTGGTGGAGCGCGGCCATATTTATATCGCCCAGCCGCCGCTCTACAAGGTCAAACACCAGAAGGCCGAGAGCTACCTCAAGGACGACGCCGACCTCTCCCAGTACATGTTGCGCCTCGCGCTCGACGGCGCGCGCCTTTATCCCAATGCGCAGGCCCACGCTGCCGGGCAGGCCATCACCGGCGATGCGCTGGGCGACCTGGCGCGCCAGTACCTGACCGCTGCCACCGTCGTCGACCGTCTCGCCCGGGTTATTGACCGCGAAGCCCTGGACGCCGTGCTAAACGGCGTGAGCATCAGCCTCACCGATGCCGAAGCCGCACAGCAAAGCGCGGTAGCGCTCGGCCAGGCTCTGGAAGCCGTTGAGGGCTCCGGCGTTACGGTCAGCGCCCAGTGGGACGAGCGCAGTGACCGCCACCGCATCCGCATCGAGCGGCGCCAGCACGGCAACTGGAAGACTTCCACGATTGACCCCGATTTCCTGGTGGGCGCCGACTATGCGGCCCTGCACACCGCGGCCAGCGTCTTCCGTGGCCTCATGGGTGAGGGCGCCCGGGTCGCCCGCGGTGAAGGTGAGCGTGCCAAGGAAGCGCCGGCGCGGGACTTCCGCGGGGCTATGCAGTGGCTGCTCGATCAGGCCGAGCACGGTGTAAGCAAGCAGCGTTACAAGGGCCTGGGCGAAATGAATCCCGAGCAGCTCTGGGAAACCACCATGGACCCCACCGTGCGTCGCCTGCTCAAGGTACAGATCGAGGATGCCATCGGTGCTGATGCGATCTTCTCAACGCTCATGGGCGACGAGGTGGAGCCGCGCCGGGTGTTTATTGAGGCAAATGCGCTGTCCGCCGGAAATATCGATATCTGATCTTTGGTCTCGGTTGCTCCGCCTATGCAAGCTGCTCCCGCCCCTTATCCCATCGGCACACCCGGAATACCCTGGGGCGCGGCCGAACGCGCACTATGGCTCTCGCAGCGGACGCTCCAGCGCAGCTACGATGAGGACGTATTGCGCGCCATCGACAGCCTGCGCCCTCACTTTGAGGTGCTGGAATACGGTCACCTGCACGGCCCAGGGCGCAGCTATCCGGTCCTGGCACTGCGCACTCGCCCTTGGCGAGCAGGCCTGCCGGTTGCTCTGGTGACCGGTGGCGTGCACGGCTATGAAACGAGCGGCGTGCAGGGTGCCTTGCGCTTTGCCGCAGCCCACGCCCACAGCTATGCCGGCCGGGTCAATCTGCTGATTGCACCCTGCGTCAGCCCCTGGGCCTACGAGACCATACAGCGCTGGAACCCGGACGCGATCGACCCCAACCGCTCCTTTCGGCCAGACAGTCCGGCTCCGGAAGCCGCGGCCTTGATGCAACTCGTTGCCGCACGGTGCGCAGGCGCTTTGGTACATATAGACCTGCACGAAACGACCGATACGGATGCCTCCGAATTCGGCCCGGCGCTGGCCGCGCGGGACGCAAAGCCATGCGAGCGGTCCGAAATCCCCGATGGCTTTTATGTTGTCGACGATACGGAGCATCCGCAACCGGAATTTCAGAAGGCGATCATCGACGCGGTGGCAAAGATTACCCACATCGCTCCCGCCGATGCGCAGGGAGAGATCATCGGATCACCCGTCTTCGCTCCGGGCGTAATCCGATACGCGCTGCGTGAACTGGGCCTCTGCGCCGGAATGACCGACGCCACCTTCAGAACGACCACCGAGGTCTACCCCGACGGGCCGCAGATCACGCGCGAGCAGTGCATCGCAGCACAGGTGGCTGCGGTGCGAGCGGCACTCGACTTTGCCTTGGCCTAGTCACGGGCGCAGGTAGGCCAAGGCGGGATGGCTGGGGCAGTTCCGTAAAAAATTGCGCAGAGGATCACGAGCGTAGGTTGGCGAGCGTCTTGCGCGCCTCGGCTAGCAGGGCAGCCTGGGGATCCAGGCTTCGCTCCAGCTGCTCTACGGCCAACTCCAGATTTTGGCGGGCGCCGGCGGGATCATTTCGACGCAGCTGAATTTTGCCGAGTATCAGGGCGACTTCCCCAACCGTTCGGGAGGCGCGCAGGTTGCGCACCTGGGCTTGCGCCTGAGCCAGCACGGCGCGGGCTTCCTGCTCAGCGCTCTCAAGATTGCCCATTGCTGCATCGATTTCCGCCAAAAGAACGCCCGCGGACATGCGTGATTCAGCGGCCACACTGCCGCTCTCCAGCAAAGCCTTGGTTCGCGTTCGCGCTCGAGCATAATTTCCTTCCTTAAAGTCCAAACTTGCTTCAAGCATCTTAAGGCTACTCAGGGCGACATGGGTACCATCTTTCCCGGCAACCGTGGCGTAGCCGTGTTCGATCTCTTTATGTGCTTCCGAGTACCGCTGCAGAGATGCGAGAACTTTGGCTCGCCCAACAACGCGCATAGTGGCCATTTCGGGCTGTTGCAGTTCAGCGGCCATGAAGGCGGGGGAGTCTAGAGTGGCCAGGGCCTCGTCGTAGCGACCCACCTTGGTGAGTGTCATTGCGATATTGCTGACGAGATAGCCGGGTAGGGGCATGTTGGCGTTGCCACGCAGTAGCCGCGCCTTCAGGTCCATTAGTACATCGAGCTCGGCGCGATCGTCGCCCGAAAGGCCAAGTCCCATGGCGTAGTTATTAATAAGGGCTATGGTTGTCGCTTCGTCGGACCGACCGAGCCGATCAAGTTCATCCAGTGCCTTTTTGAAAAGGGGGGCAGCTTCCTGGCCGCGCATGCTGAACTGCAGCAGGGTGGCGAGCCAGCCGGTCATGTTGGCTAATTCGTACGCGTGTTCGGTGCGGGCTTTGGGCATGGTTGCAACGGCTGCTTGAGCATATTGCAATGCAGTTTTAAGGTCTCCAGTCACGTAAGCCGACTGCGAAAGACTTTCTTCGCAACTGCCCTGGAGCGCCGGATCGATCCCGGGTTGTGCAAGCACGGCGCGCAGCGTTTCTATCGACGCCTTGCCATTGCCCAGCGCGGCTTCATTCACGGCATCCGCGCACTGGACCGTAATCACGAGCTCCGGATCGCCGCTTTGCCGCGCATCTTCCAGCGCGGCATCCCACAAGGGTTTTGCTTTCTGATAACTGCCCACATCTGTGTGGAAAACCGCGATAAGCGCGCGAACGGCCCCTCGAGTACCCGGATCGTTGGCAAATTGCCGGTCGATCACAGCCCCGCTGCGCCGCAGCAGCTCTCCTACGGTCATTTTGTCGTCCAGGGCACTGCCCCCCAGCATGGTCGAAACGAACTGGTTAACCGCTTCGTTGCGGTCTGCCAGGTGCTGGGCCCTGTCGCGCGCCTCCTCCGCGCGCATGGTCTGCCATAGCGCCACGCCCAAACCCATCCCCAGTGCCAGCACGATCGCGCTGGCGCTGGCCACCGCGAGGCGATTGCGTGCAATGAACTTGCGCGTTCGGTAGGCTAGCGAATCGGGCTGTGCCAGCACGGCCTGGCCATCGCGGTAGCGCCGCAAGTCCTCGGCCAGCTCGCTCACGCTTTGGTAGCGGTCGGCAGGATTCTTGCGCAGCGCCTTGAGCAGTATCGTATCGAGCTCGCCACGCAGTTCCCGCCGCAGGCGCGGCGCACGGGTTCCCCTTTGTTCGGCAGCGGCATCGCTAATGCGGCCACTGGGAGGCGTCGGGTTCACGTCCAGTATGGTCTGTTCCAACTGCGCAACACTGTTGTGCTGCAGCGCATAAGGGCGCACCCCGCTGAGCAACTCATACAGCACCACGCCCATGGAATACACGTCGCTCGTGGTTCCCAGCTCCTCGCCGCGGATTTGCTCCGGGCTGGCATAGTCGGGCGTGTAGGCCTTGCCACCCAACTGGGTCAATGCGCTGCTGTCGCCGCCGGGTTCGGTAGCCAGCAAGCGCGCAACGCCAAAGTCGAGCAAGCGCACTTGGCCGTCTGCCCGCACCAGGATATTGGCGGGCTTGAGATCGCGGTGGATAACCAGCCGACTGTGTGCGTAGGCAACGGCGTCCAGAATCTGCGCGGCCAGTTCGAGCCGCGCCCGGATTCCCAGCCTGCGTTCGTTGCAGTAGTCGTCAAGCCTGCTGCCCTGCACGTACTCCATCGCCAGATACGACAGGTCACTGTGGGAACCGCCGTGCGCTGCTACCCCCGCGTCGTACAGGCGCGCAATACCGGGATGTTCCAGGCGCGCGAGGATGTCTCGTTCCCGCGCAAAGCGTTCCGGTTGGCCGGAGCGCCAGATGTAGTTTTGCGGAATTTTCAGCGCTAGTTCTCGGGCGGGGGCCTCGTCGCTGCGGCGGGCCAGCCACACCACTGCCATGCCGCCGCTGCCCAGCGGGCGCAGTAGGGTGTAAGGACCGAGCATCTGGCCGGCTTGCAGAGCGTCGGCGGCGCCAGCAAGTTGGTCCGGCGCAGAGTAAGTGCTGGCTAGCACGGCACCCCGATCGAGAAGATCCCCCTCGCGCCGCTGCGCATGCGCCGCCAGCAGTGCCTGCACAGCGGTAGACACTTCCGGGCGCTCCAGGGTCAGCCTCGCCAGCCAGGCCGCGCGATCGGAATCCGCCAGCTCCACTGCGATATCAAAGAGCCGGGAAATTTCCGGCCAGAGCGTTGCGGAAAAATTGGACATGCGCTGTCTCCCAATAGATTGTCGCCGTGGCGGCTTCTTATTAGCTTACGTAAGGGCGGGAAAAATTCGGACAGGAAATATCACAAAATCGGGCGTATACCTGCGTAATCCGGAAGGCCTCCAGGGATATTGCCTCCCAGTCGGCGTTACGCAGGAACAACTCCCCGCGCACGCCAATGTCGGGTGTCCGACATTCAACGCCAACGCGAATACCCCAATCCCGTCATCCCTCTTTCCTTTAGGGAATACCCGCATTGACCGTGCGCGCGCGCGCTCCCGAGAATGCCCACAGGCTTCGAATTGATTTTCGGCTAGACCGAAAC
>Ga0209067_10001654_pt1 | contig 13528 bp, 8 predicted proteins | sample ColStrG_CSR_2013_FD_187199 | JGI IMG/M metagenome (GOLD analysis project Ga0209067, IMG submission 187199) | Freshwater sediment microbial communities in response to fracking from Pennsylvania, USA - Cold Stream Run_MetaG_CSR_2013 (SPAdes)... | ecosystem: Environmental > Aquatic > Freshwater >... | reverse complement strand
TCCTTGAGGCGCAGATCGGTCTGGTGGAGCGCCGCTGGCAGGCGCTGCAGCAAGCGAGCGGACCTGGCGGACAACTGCTCCTGTGTGGCGGGGCCGCTCCGGCACTGCTCGACGGCTTGCAGGCCCTGCGCGCGCCCGGCACTGTTATCCACGAACCCGAACTGGTCCTGCGCGGCCTGTGGTCCTGTGCCCAGGCCCGCCGCGCTGCAACGAGCACTGACCGCGAAAAATGAAAGTTCTTTTTGCCCTACTGCTGTGTGCTGCCCTGGCGCTGGGTGCCTGGCTGTATGTCGAGGGGCCCAGCAGCACCCACCGCGAGCCCGCGCGCCTGGCCCTGCAGATCGACGCGGCGCGCGTGCGCCCGCTGAGCGATGCGGATCTTGCCCGCCTGCGCAGCCAGGCGGAGCATGCGGTGGCGCTGGCGGCGGCAACGGCCGCGCCCACGCCCACTGCGTCCGCAGCGGAGCTGCCCAGCCCGGCCTGCCTGGACGTGGGCGGCTTTGCCTCGGAAGCGGCCGCGCGCAAGCTGCGCACGCGGCTGGGTGGCCTGGGTCTGGTCGACAAAATTTCCGGCAGTGGGGCCGACGCGGGCACCCGACTGCGTATCAGCGGCCTGGATGGGCCCGCGCAGGTGCAGGTCCATGCCCTGCTCCGGGAATACCCGAAGCTGGAGGCAACGCACTGCGTGGACACTGGCACGGCACATTGAGGGAGGCGCCTTCGCGCCTCCCGGCAAGGCCCTTCAGAAGGCAGGGATCCATGAGCAAGGCACTGTTGCGCTTCGTACTGCACTGGGCGGCCACGGCACTCTCGCTCTGGGTTGCCAGCCAGGTGTTCGAGGGCATCCGTTTTGCGGATGCGCACGCCCTCATCGTCGCGGCGCTGGTACTGGGGTTTGCCAACGCGATCGTGCGGCCGCTGCTCATCGTGTTGACGCTGCCCCTGACGGTGCTCACGCTGGGGCTGTTCCTGCTGGTCATCAACGCCCTGATGCTGCTGCTGGTGGCGGCACTCGTTGAGGGCTTTGGCGTGGCGGGCTTCGGCACGGCCTTGGTCGCCGGCATCTTCATATCGATCACGAGTTATTGCATCGGCGCGCTGCTGCGCGCCGGCACGGGCGCTCCCGAGCGATAAACCGCGACTAGCCGGCGCGCATCGACTCGAGCTTGGCGCTGATCGCCTGCGCCAGGGCCGGCAGCGCCGCCTGCTGGCGCGCCACCAGCGCCGGGTCCGGATCCCGCTGGCGCGGGCCCCAGATCGGCTGCGGGAAATGCGCGTCTGCGGCGTAGCGTGGAATCACATGCCAGTGCAGGTGCGGCACGACGTTGCCCAGGCTCGCCAGATTCACTTTGTCAGGCGCCACGGCCTGGCGCAGGGCGTCCTCGACGACCAGCACGGTGCGCATCATGCGCGATCGCTCGGCTATGGGGAGGTCACTCATCTCGCGCACGTGGGCCTTGCAGACCACCCGGATGAAGGCGGGAATGTCCGGGTCCCCGGCAAACACCACGCGCAGGAAATCATCCTGCCAGATGGGGACCAGGCCGGCCTCGCTCCCCCCGGGACAAAGCGCGCAGGGCGCGCTCACAGGAGCACCCGTTCGATGCCGCCGGCATTGGCACGCGCCACAAAGTCCGGCAGCCAGTTCTCGCCCAGGATGCGGCGCGCCATCTCGACGACGATGTATTCGGCCTCGGTGCTGACGTCATCGCGGTAGCGCTGCAGGCCCTGCAGGCAGGCGGGGCAGGACGTGAGTACCTTGAGTTCGCCGGTGAAGCCGTCGGCGCGCAGGCGGGTCTCGTCGGCGACCATTTCCTCCTGCTTGCGAAAGCGCACCTGCGTGGCGATATCCGGACGGGAGGCGGCCAGCGTGCCGGCCTCGCCGCAGCAGCGATCGCTCTTGGCAATACGCGTCTCGTCGCGCGTGCGCACCAGGGCATTGACGGTCTTGAGCGGGTCCTGCAGCTTCATGGGACTGTGGCAGGGATCGTGGTAGGTGTAGCGCACGCCCTCCACGTCCGAAATGTGCACGCCCTTGGCCAGCAGGAATTCATGAATGTCGACGATGCGGCAGCCCGGGAAGATCGCCTCGAAGTTGTAGCCCTGGAGCTGGTCGTAGCAGGTGCCGCAACTCACCACGACGGTCTTGATGTCCAGGTAGTTGAGCGTGTTGGCCAGGCGATGCAGGAGCACGCGGTTGTCGGTGATGATCTTCTGGGCCTTGTCGAACTGCCCGCTCCCGCGCTGCGGGTAGCCGCAGCACAGGTAGCCGGGCGGCATCACGGTCTGCACGTCGCAGTGCCAGAGCATGGCCTGGGTGGCCAGTCCCACCTGGGAGAAGAGCCGCTCCGAGCCGCAGCCGGGAAAATAGAAAACAGCCTCGGCGTCGGCCCGGGTGCGGCGCGGATCGCGCAGGATCGGCACGATGCGCATGTCCTCGATGCCCAGCAGGCTGCGCGCCGTGCGGCTGGGCAGGCCGCCCGGCAGGCGCTTGTTCACGAAATGGATTGCCTGCGCCACGACAGGCCCGCGCCCGGTCGTGGCCGGCGGGTGACGCGTCTGGCGCCGCGAGGCCAGCGCCAGCAGCCGGTGGGCGCCGCGCTGCAGGGCATAGCCGCCGCGCAGCGCGGTGGCGCGCAGCAGCTTGATGGTCTGCGGGCGCGTGGTGTTCAGGAAGAACATCGCAGCACGCGTGCCCGGATTGAAACGCACCTTGCCGGCCCGGCGCACGAGATCGCGCATGAGCATGGAAACGTCGCCAAAATCGATGTCTACCGGACAGGGTGTGGCGCACTTGTGGCACAGGGTACAGTGGTCGGCGATGTCGCCGAAGGCATCCCAGTGGCGGCGCGAGACGCCGCGCCGGGTCTGCTCCTCGTACAGGAAGGCCTCCACGAGGAGCGAGGTCGCCAGGATCTTGTTGCGCGGCGAATAGGGCAGGTTGGCGCGCGGCACGTGCGTGGCGCACACCGGCTTGCACTTGCCGCAGCGCAGGCAGTTCTTGACGGCGTCGGACACGCTTTTGAGGTCGCTGTGCTGCAGGATCAGCGATTCATGCCCCAGCAGGTTGAAACTGGGCGTATAGGCCTGGCGCAGGTCGGCGCCGGGCATGAGCTTGCCGCGGTTAAAGCGGCCCTGCGGGTCGACGCGCTCCTTGAACGCGCGAAACTCCGCGAGTTCCTCCTCGTGCAGGTATTCGAGCTTGGTGATGCCGATGCCGTGCTCGCCCGAGATCACGCCGCCCAGGGAGCGCGCCACGCCCATGATGCGGGCCACGGCCCGGCCGGCCGTCTGCAGCATCTCGTAGTCATCGGAGTTGACGGGGATGTTGGTGTGCACGTTGCCGTCGCCGGCATGCATGTGCAGGGCCACGAACACCCGTCCCTTCAGGATGCGGGCATGGATGGCATCGCACTGCTGGAGCACGGGTACGAAAACCGCGCCGCCAAAAAGGCGCGCCAGCGGCGCGCGCACTTCGGTCTTCCAGGACACGCGCACCAGGCCTTCCTGCAGGGCCGTGGTGTCGGGGTCGTTGCGCAGGGCCGTCCAGCGCGCGCGCGCGGCCTCGATGAGCTCGAGGGCGCGCTCCACCCGGTCCCCGATGCGCTCGGCGCGGTCCTGGTGCCGGGAGTCGGGGTCCTCGCTGCGCGCCAGCTCGAAATCGGAGCGCAGGAACTGCTCCAGGGCGTCGAGCAGGCGCAGCTTGCTGTCGATCGACAGCTCGATGTTGATGCGTTCGATCGCGTCCGTGTACTCGCCCATGCGCGCCAGCGGGATGACGACGTCCTCGTTGATCTTGAAGGCGTTCGTGTGGCGGGCGATGGCCGCCGTGCGCGCCCGATCCGCCCAGAAGGACTTGCGGGCTTCCGCGCTCGCCGCGACGAAACCCTCGCCCCCACGGGTGTTGGCCATGCGCACCACTTCGGCGGCCGCCAGCGCCACAGCCTTTTCGTCGTCGCCCACGATGTCGCCCAGCAGGATCATGCGCGGCAGGCCGCCCCGGGGTGAGCGCGTGGAATAGCCCACGGCGCGCAGGTAACGCGCATCCAGGTGCTCCAGGCCGGCCAGCACCGCGCCGCCGGGCGCGCCATCCAGGTAGGACTTGATCTCGACGATGCTCGGTATGGCTTCGCGCACCGGGCCGAAGAACTCCAGGCAGACGCTGCGGATATGCGAGGGCATGCGGTGCACGATCCAGCGGGCGCTGGTGATGAGCCCGTCGCAACCTTCCTTCTGCACCCCAGGCAGGCCACCCAGGAACTTGTCGGTGACGTCCTTGCCCAGGCCGAGCTTGCGAAAGCGCGCCCCGGGGATCTCCAGCGTTTCGCGGCGCAGTTCGCGCGCGGCATCCGCCGGGCGGCTGCCGTCCTTCCAGATCAGCTCGAAGCGGGCGAGCGGCGCATCGTGGATCTTGCCCAGGTTGTGGTCCAGACGGGTCACTTCAAGCCAGTTGCCCTCCGGATCCACCATGCGCCACCAGGCGAGGTTGTCCACGGCAGTACCCCAGAGCACGGCCTTCTTGCCGCCGGCGTTCATGGCGATGTTGCCGCCGATGCAGGAGGCATCGGCCGAGGTTGGGTCCACGGCAAACACGTAACCGGCGGCCTCGGCCGCATTGGCCACGCGGCGGGTCACGACGCCAGCCTCGGAAAAAACCGTGGGCACGGGATCCGGGCAGCCCGGCAGGGGCAGGGTGAGCACCGGATCGCAGCGCTCGAGCTTTTCCGTATTGATGACCGCCGCGCGCGGCGTCAGGGGCACCGCGCCGCCCGTGTAACCGGTACCGCCCCCGCGCGGAATGATGGTCAGGCCCAGTTCTATGCAGGCGCGCACCAGCCGCGGGATCTCCTCCTCGCTGTCGGGGTTGAGCACGACGAAGGGATACTCGACGCGCCAGTCCGTGGCGTCGGTCACGTGGGAGACGCGCGCATAGGCGTCAAAGCAGATGTTGTCCGCACGCGTGTGGCGCCCCAGCAAACGCCGCGCGCGCCGGCGCAGTTCGCGCGTCTGGGCAAAGGTGGCCGCAAAATCGCGCACCGCGACGCGTGCCGCCGCCAGCAGTTGCGCAACCTTCTCGTCGCGGTCGGCGTCGGCCGGCTCGCGGCGCGCATCGATGGCGCGCAGGCGATGCTCAAGCGCCTCGAGCAGGGACTTGCGCCGCCCGGCGTTATCGAGCAGATCGTCCTGCAGGTAGGGATTGCGCTGCACGACCCAGATCTCGCCCAGCACCTCATACAGCATGCGCGCGCTGCGCCCGGTACGCCGCTCGCCGCGCAGGGCATCCAGGGCTTCCCAGGCCTGCAGACCCAGCAGGCGTATGACGACCTCCCGGTCGGCAAAGGAGGTGTAGTTGTAGGGGATCTCCCGCAGGCGGGCCGGCGGTTCCAGCCCGGCCGCGGCCTTGGCAAGCAGGCGGGGGTCTTGCGGTGCGTTCATGCGCCACAGTGTATCCGCTGCAGTGCGGCGTAACCCCGCGCGGGCGTGCGGATTAGGTGCGGATTTGTTGCAGCAGGCGCCCGCCATACCCGGGATAAGCTTATGCGGCCGGCGCGCGCCCGGTGGTCAGGGGCGAAGTTTCGGCGCTAAGCTTCCGCCCCCATCTCCGTCGTTGAGTCCGGACCATGCACCCTGCCCTGAAAAACGCCCCGCGCACGGCCTGGCGCGCGCTAGCCGCCCTCGCTCTTGGCCTGGTACTCAGTGCCAGCCCGGCCCAGGCCACGCGCGCCGCGCCCGAGGCGGCAGGCGCCGCCCCGCACGCCTTGCCCCCGGGCATTGACTGGTTTGCGGGCAGCGTCGAGGAGGCTTTCGTGGCGGCGCAGGCGCAGCATCGCCCGGTATTCCTCTACTGGGGCGCCATCTGGTGCCCTCCTTGCCTGGAGCTCAAGGCCACCTTGTTCCGGCGCACCGATTTCCAGGACCGGCTCAAGCTCTTCATACCCGTCTACCTGGACGGCGATGGCGCGGGCGCGCAAGCCTGGGGAGAACGCTTCCACGTGACCGGCTATCCGACCGTGCTCGTGCTCGATCCCAACCAGCGCGAACTCGAACGCGTGTCCGGCGGCATGGACCTGGCGCGCTATGCGGAGGTGCTGGATCTGGCGCTGGGCGAGGCACGCACGGCGCGGGAACTGCTGGCCGCGGACACCACGGGCGGCGCCTTGAGCGTTGCCGATTGCCGGCAGCTGGCCTACAACGCCTGGCGCCTGGACGATGCCTGGAGCCGGCATCCGGAGAACCTGGGCGAGCTGGCGGCCGCCCTGGAACGGGCGGCACGGCGCTGCCCGGTGGCGCTGCAGACGGAGACGGCCCTGCTCCAGCTCACTGCCCTGCACGCCCGACTGGCAGCCGAAAAAGCCGCGCTCAAAGGCGGCGCGGCACCGAGTGCGGCACTGAAGGCGCAGCTGGGCCAGCTCTGGACCCTGACCGGGGATCGCACCCATGCGCTGGCCGCCGGCAACCTGCTGCGGGACCTGCCGGCCGAAGCCTTTACCGCCCTGCTGGCACAGGCCCCCGAGCGCCGGGCGCAGCTGCAGCAGCGCTGGTTTTCCCTCATGGATGCGCTGGCCCAGGATCCGCGTTATTCAGCCGCAGACCACCTGGACGCGCTGCGCGGCAAACTGGTGGCGGCCAAGGCTCTGGATCCCTCCGGCAAGGTGCCGGCAGCGCTCGCGGCCGCCGTTGCCGGTGGCATCGACGCGAGCCTGGCGCGGGAACATGAGCCCTACGCACGGGCCTCCCTGGTGAATTCGGCGCTCAATGTGCTCGATGTGCTGGGCGACGACGACCGCGCCTACGCCATCCTGGCCGGCGAAGTGCGCACCTCGGCAAACCCGTATTACTACCTGAGTGACCTGGCCGAGCTCGAGGAAAAGCGCGGACACACCGAGCAGGCCATCAGTGATTTTGCAAAATCCTTCGAGACGGCCCAGGGCCCCGCGACGCGCTTCCAGTGGGGCGTGGGCTACGTGCGCGCCCTGCTGCGCCTGCGCGGCCAGGATGAAGGCGCCGTCGTGGCGGCGGCCCGCTCCGTGCTGGCAGAGCTGCAGGCCGCCCCGGACCTGCACGGGCGCACGCGCCGCTCCCTGGCGCTGCTCGAAACCAGCCTGCGGGACTGGAACCACGGCGGCGCCCACGCAGCCGCGCTCCAGGACCTGCGCGCACAGTTGCAGGGCACCTGTGCCCAGCTGCCGGCGGGCGATACGGCCCGGCCGGCCTGCGAAGGGTTTCTCGCCGGATCCTAGGGGGTGGCGGGCCTGGCCTGCCAGACCTCGAGCATGTCGGGCGAGCCCTGCGCGCGCACGCCGTTGTCGGAAAGGATGGATTCGGTGCTGGAGAGCATGTCCTTGCGCCGGAACACCATGCCCTCGCCGCCCCGGTTGTCCAGCTCGAAAGTCACGAACTCGTCCTTGAGGTCGCGCAGCACGGCGACCAGGTGCTTGAGACTGCGCACCTTGACGCCATTGATGGCGTAGACCACCGCACCACTCGGGTTGCTGTAGCCGGTGGAAATGGGGTGAGGGAAGAGCGGAGCGGGAATCACGACCAGCTCCTCGCGCTCGGGGCCGGGTTCGTCGGCGCGCTGCGTGAGGAGCGGGCTCTTGATGATGCTCAGGCTGCTGAACACCTCCGCGCTGCGCGCCAGCGACTGCACATAAGCGGTGGTTGCCCGGGTAAACACCAGGGGCCCATAGATGAAATACGGCGGGTATTCGCCCTTGAGGTCCGGAATAAGCGCAGGACGCTCGGCCGGCACGGGCAGCTGCACGGTGAGGGTCTTGCCCTCGCGCACCAGGGTGAGGGCCACCTTGCCATCGCGCGCCGCACGCTGCACTTCATAGCCGGCGCCGACGCGCAGGTGCTTGCCCACGAGGATCATGCCCTGGTCGTCCACCGGGGTGTCGCCGATGCGGGTGATGACGTCCCACTCGCGCAGCGGATAGCCGGGGTCCTCGACGACCGGCCGGTGCACGACGATGCCATGCACCGAAGCGGGCAGCTTGAGGTAGGCGCGCAGGGCCGGATTCTCCAGGGTCTGCAGGTAGTCGCGCAGGGCCGGCTTGCCGTCGTAGTGGCCATCGGCAATATCGTTGAGGAAGATATCGATCTCCTCGTTGGGGATGATGTAGCCAATGCCCTGGGTATTGCCCAGGTGGCTGAAAGCCAGGCCGATCATGCGGTCACCCACGGTGGCCGGCCCGCCGCTGTTGCCCGGATTGATGGCAGCGTCGATCTGGATGCGCAGGCCGGCGCCGGTGGCGTTGTAGGCGGCGTATTCAATGCGCGAGACGATGCCCTTGGTGATCGACAGCGAGGTGCCACCCAGCGGGAAACCGTAGGCCAGCACCGCATCCTTGATCTCGGGGAGGGCATGCGTGCGTTCCAGCGGCGCATGGCGATCAAAGAAACTCTCATCGTCAAGGCGGATCACGGCCAGGTCGATACCCGGGGCCACGGCCTCCACGGTGGCCGAGTACTTGTCGCCCTCCTGATTGGCCTGCACCTGGAGCTGGCTGGCATACAGCACGACGTGGGCGTTGGTGAGTATCCGGTGCCCCTCGATCACCACGCCGGTGCCGGTGGCCTCCGAGGGCTGCTGCTTGGTCCAGGGCCGGCCCAGGTCGGGGTAACGCATGTTGGCAAAAACCTTGACCACCGCACCCTCGACGCGCTCGGAGATGCGCCCGGCTGCGTCACCGGTGCCCGCGGTTTCGACAACCGGGCTGGCGGGCGCATCCGCGTCTGCCGCCTGCAGCGCGACGACCGGCAACAGGCAAAGGGCGAGGGCCAGCGCGGCGGCGGCTCCGTGACGGTGGCGCGCGGCGAGCGCCCGGGCGGTGCAATTCATGGAAAGGCTCCCTGCAGGTTCTGGGTTCTTGACAGCCAGCGCGGACCCTGGCCGGACCCGAACGGACCGCAAGTGCATGCGGTGCCGCGGGATTATGCATGGCGGGCCGGCGCCGCCGGGCCAGCGCGCAAGGGGCGCGTCGCCCCCTCCCCCGGGGACAATCCGGAACGCTAGGGGGCGCTCAGGGGCGCTCAGGGGTGCATCGGCGGCTCCTGCATGGCGGCCAGCTGCTCGCGCAGCTCCAGCACGCGCGCCTCCCAGTAGCGCGGTGCCGGAAACCAGGGAAAGGCAGCCGGGAATGCCGGATCGCTCCAGCGGCGCGCGATCCAGGCCGCGTAGTGGATCAGACGCAGGGTGCGCAATGCCTCCACGAGCTGCAGTTCAGCGTCGTTGAATTCGGCAAAGAGTTCGTAGCCGCGCAACACGTCGCGCAGCTGCGCACCCATTTCGGCGGCATCGCCGGAGAGCAGCATCCACAGGTCCTGCACGGCCGGCGCCATGGCGCTGTCGTCAAAGTCCACGAAATGCGGCCCCGGCTCGGGGCCGGCTTCGGTCCAGAGCAGGTTGCCCGGATGGCAGTCGCCGTGCACCCGCACCCAGGCCACCGGACCAGCGCGCGCAAAGGCCCGCGTGATCGCTTCCAGGGCCTGCTCGACGAGGTCCCGGTAAACGCCCGCCAGTTCCGCCGGGAGCCAGCCCGTCTCCAGCAGGTAGGTGCTGGGCACCCGGCCGAAGCTCTGCACATCGAGGCGCTGGCGCAGGGCAAAATCGCGGCGCGCGCCCACCGCATGGAGGCGGCCGAGAAAACGGCCGATGCGCTCGCGCACGGCCGGATCCGCCAGTTCCGGGGTGCGGCCCCCGCGGCGCTCAAATACCGCCAGACGGAAGTCACCCACGGCATGCAGGGTTTGCCCGCCCAGGCGCAGGGGCGGCACGGCCGGCACTTCAGCCTGCACGAGTTCTTCGAGAAAATCGTGCTCTTCCTGGATCTGGGCGTCCGTCCAGCGGCCTGGCCGGTAGAACTTGACGATCAGGGGCGACGCCGGCTCACGGCTGCCCAGGGATTCCAGGCCCACCTGGAAGACCCGGTTTTCGTAGCTGTTGAGCGCCAGCACCTGACCGGAGGTGCGCCAGTCGCCGGCCTGCGCGCTACCGGACAGCACGTGATCGACGGCATCGAGCAGGGTGTCGGGCGAGAGCGTGGCAAAGGGCTCGGGGTCCGCGCCCGAGGTGCCGCGGGCAGCGCCGCCGCCCGGTTCGTCGGGAAACGCGTCGGCCGGCAGGGCGCGATTGCCATCAATCTCGTCCTCGCCCTGCGTGTCGTCCGGGTCGCCATGCGGTCTGTCGCGATCCCTGCTCATGTTTCCTCTTGGTTAGGCGGATGGAAGTCATCGAATCCATGGGCTCCGCGTGGTAAAAGCGGCTTGTGTACGCTGGCCGCACATCCGCGGCTGCGCGCCAACCCTTTATTCCTGCGAGAACGATGAACTTCCGATTCCTGAGCGAACTGTACGCGGGCTTTGTCCGCGGCAGGGGCCTGTCGCACCATTTCCATCGCTTTCCGCTGCTTGAGACCATCCTGCGCGGCAATGTCCCCCGGGAACTGCCCACGACCATGGTGGCGACCCTGGCGGAAGCTTCGCGCAGCGGTCTGCCGGAACTTTACGAAGCGCTGGGCTCCAACGCCAACGGCCTGACCGAATCACAGGCCTCCGAGCACCGCGCGGTGCATGGCTGGAACCAGATCGGGCACGAGAAACCCCCTACCTGGTGGATGCACCTGTGGCAGTGCTACCGCAATCCGTTCAACCTGCTGCTGACCCTGCTCGCCGGACTCTCCTATTACACGGAGGACGTGCGCGCCACGATCGTCATCGGTTCCATGGTGCTGCTCTCGACAGTGCTGCGCTTCGCCCAGGAGAGCCGCTCCAACAAGGCAGCCGAAAAACTCAAGGAGATGGTGAGCACCACGGCCACCGTGCTGCGGCGCGACCCGGCCGAACTGGCCGCGGAGGACGCACGCAAATACTTCCAGGCCATCTTGCGCCCCAAGCCCCCGCGCCGCATGGAAGTGCCGATCAAGCGCCTCGTGCCCGGCGACATCCTTGCCCTCTCCGCCGGCGACATGCTGCCCGCCGACGTGCGCATCCTGAGCGCCAAGGACCTTTTTGTCAGCCAGTCCGCCATGACCGGCGAATCGCTTCCGGTGGAGAAATTCGCCGAGCACCGTGGTGCAGCCAGCAGCAATCCGCTGGAACTCGACAATCTGGCGTTCATGGGCACCAACGTGGTGAGCGGCTCGGCCCTGGCCATCGTGGTAACCACGGGTGACCGCACGTACTTTGGCGCGCTGGCGCAGCGCGTCACGGCTACCGACCGCACGCCCACGGCCTTCCAGTCGGGCGTGAACAAGGTGAGCTGGCTGCTCATCCGCTTCATGTTCGTGATGACGCCCATCGTCTTCCTGCTCAATGGCCTCACCAAGGGCGACTGGATGGAGGCCTTCCTGTTCTCCCTTTCGGTGGCGATCGGCCTGACCCCGGAAATGCTGCCCATGATCGTCACCTCGACCCTGGCCAAGGGGGCGGTGTTCCTGTCGCGCAAGAAAGTCATCGTCAAGCGCCTGGACGCCATCCAGAACTTTGGCGCAATGGACGTGCTGTGTACCGACAAGACCGGCACGCTCACGCAGGACCGCATCTTCCTGTCACGCCACCTCGATGCCTTCGGCAACGACGCCGACAGCGTGCTCGAGTACGCCTACCTCAACAGCTACCACCAGACGGGCCTCAAAAACCTGCTCGACGTAGCCGTGCTCGAACACGCCGAGATGCGCAACCAGGGGGCCGTGGCCGCCACCTTCCAGAAGGTCGACGAGATTCCCTTTGACTTCACGCGCCGGCGCATGTCGGTGGTGGTGGCCGCGCCGGGCGCTGCGGGCGCCAGCGCCACCCACCGCCTGATCTGCAAGGGCGCGGTCGAGGAGGTGCTGGCGGTCTGCACGCAGGTCCAGAACGGCGACAGCACCGAAGCGCTCACCGAGGCGCTGCTGGCGCAGGTGCGCGAGGTGACCGCCTCGCTCAATGCCGAGGGCCTGCGCGTCGTGGCCGTGGCCAGCCGCGATTCGGCCCTCTCGCAGCAGACCTACGGGCTCGCCGACGAGCGCGAACTCACGCTCGTGGGTTACATCGCCTTCCTGGATCCGCCCAAGGAGTCGACCAAGCCCGCGCTCGACGCGCTGGCCGCCAGTGGCGTGACGGTGAAGATCCTCACCGGCGACAACGACCTGGTGACGCGCAAGATCTGCCGCGAGGTGGGCCTGGATGCCGAGCGCGTCGTCCTGGGCGCGGAGGTGGAAGCCATGGACGAGGCGCAGCTGGCCGATACGGCGGAGCGCTATCACGTCTTTGCCCGTCTGACGCCCACGCACAAGGAGCGCATCGTGCGCGCCCTGCGCTCGCGCGGCCATGTCACCGGCTTCATGGGGGACGGCATCAACGACGCGCCGGCACTGCGGGCGGCGGATATCGGCATTTCCGTGGACAGCGCGGTCGACATCGCCAAGGAGGCGGCCGACATCATCCTGCTGGAAAAGAGCCTGCTGGTGCTGGAGGAAGGGGTGATCGAGGGGCGGCGCACCTTTGCCAACATGCTCAAGTACATCAAGATGACGGCGAGCTCCAACTTCGGCAACGTCTTCTCGGTGCTGGTGGCGGGCGCCTTCCTGCCCTTCCTGCCGATGCTGCCGCTGCAACTGCTCGTGCAAAACCTGCTCTACGACATTTCGCAGATCGCGATTCCCTTCGACAACGTCGACTCCGAACTGCTCGACCGGCCCCAGCGCTGGCGCCCGGAGGAGATCGGGCGCTTCATGATCGTGTTCGGGCCGGTCAGCTCGGTATTCGACATCTGCACCTTTGCCCTCATGTGGTGGGTATTCGGTGCCACGACCGACAGCCAGCAGGCGCTGTTCCAGGCCGGCTGGTTCGTGGAAGGGCTGGTCACACAGACGCTCATCGTGCACATGATCCGCACTGCGCGCATACCCTTCTTGCAGAGCCGTGCCGCCGTCCCGCTGCTCGTGATGACCGTGGTGGTGATCCTCGTGGGGGTGTTCCTGGTCATGGGGCCGCCGGCCCCGCTGTTCAAGTTCGAGGTGCTGCCGCTGGCCTATTTCCCCTGGGCTGGCGCCATCATCCTGGCCTACGTGGCGCTCACGCAGGTCGTCAAGCGGGCGTATATCCGGCGCTACGGCTGGCAGTAACAACAGCAGCGCCGCCGGGCGGCTCCGGGGCCAATACGGGTAAGCCTTCGCGGGCCGCCCGGGGCCCGCGGACCCCGGGCTCGCGGTCCACACCGACCGATGCGGGTAATTGCCCTGTGCAAGGGATCCCTATTCAACGCTTCGGATAGGCGACAGGGGCTGTGCGGGCCCGCGCCGCCTGCTTACAATCGAAGCAGATTGCCCGCGGCAGCACCGCTGTGTTTCTGGCGCCGCCCAGCGGCTCCCTTTCCCGTGCTACCGACGGCGCCCGCTGGCGTCTGTCCTCGAATAAAGTGACCACTTGTATGCGAAACGAATCCTTTTCCCGCCTTGTTACCGCCCAGCCGGGCGCGCGTACGCTGGGTCTGGCACTGCTGTGCGCGGCAGCGATGACACTGCAGGCCTGCGGGGGCGGGGGT
>Ga0209067_10001653_pt1 | contig 13536 bp, 16 predicted proteins | sample ColStrG_CSR_2013_FD_187199 | JGI IMG/M metagenome (GOLD analysis project Ga0209067, IMG submission 187199) | Freshwater sediment microbial communities in response to fracking from Pennsylvania, USA - Cold Stream Run_MetaG_CSR_2013 (SPAdes)... | ecosystem: Environmental > Aquatic > Freshwater >... | reverse complement strand
CACCCGGCCAAACACGCTGTTCGTGTGGCTAGCCAGTGGCCAGGAATTACCATGTTAGCTTGCCGGTGTGACGCGCTACCGTTGCCCCCATCTGCCAAAGATGGTGAATCTTTGTTTGCAATGTTGCAAGGGGTCAATTATTTGATATTCGATCCGCGCGACCCGAAAAACAGCTCGCTTTCACACAACCTTGCCACTATGGGCGCAGGGAAGGTTGAGACTGTCGCCCTGCAGCAGGGTGGAGTGATTGTTGAGGTCAAGAGTACTGAGCCGGTACACATTCGCGAGTAGGAAGACATGATTGTCGAAATTTTAATTTATTTGGTTGCCGTTATTAGTGCGTTGTGGATAACGGGATTTTCAGTACATATGTTCGTAGGCGGTTTGGTAAGTACGGAAACCGAGTACCAACTGATGGCCATAACTTGTGGGATTGTTGTCTGCGTTGCAGCCTATATGGCATGGGATGTGATACAGAGGCGCACGGGAAGAAGATAAAGGACATTTAGTTGCAAAGCTTGGGGGTGGCAAAACCGAATGGCTTGATGGCTTGGTCTAAGGCATATCTGAAGTCTTTCAAGCAAGTAAATCGTAGCAGGCGCCCAGATGGCATGTTGTTAGTGCAGTGTTTATCTTGAGGCCGGACCTCCGGCCGGCATGACCAGCCAAGGTTGCTTATCCAAAAAATTGCACAAGAGAAGGGTAGCTGCAGTTAAACTCTTTACCATGAAGCGGAGTGTTCCCATTTTGGCCTCGACGAGCATATGCATCTAGCGAACAATACAAAGCAACCCACTTGCTTCATGGTTTTCTTGATGCTAGTATCGCGCTCACCCTCTTGGGGTTGTTGTTAATTTTATAATCACCATTGAACCTAAGGAGCCGCAAATGCTTGAACCAGATGTAACAACCAGTGAAGTCCTTATCATGTACGTATGCATATTCTCGTTTTTGTTTGGCTTGGCGTATCTGCTGATGAAAAAGAATTCCTGATTTGCTTGGGCTGGCACGGGGAATGTAATTGCTTAAATCTGCACTGGGTGCAGGTAACTAAAAAACTTAGAACGGGGGAGGGGTACATGCGTAGATTATCCAATTTGGCTATGGTGTGTTGCGGGGCTGTTGCCATGCTGGCTTTTTCAGGTGCGATTTTTGCCGAAGAAGGAGCTGTAACGGCAAATGTTACCAATGGTAAGAATATTTTTGAAAACGGAAAAGGGGATGCTGTCCCTGCATGCCAAACGTGCCATGGAGAAAAAGCCATGGGTAATGACGGGATGGGCGCTCCCAGGCTTGCTAATATCGGATACGTATATATCGTCAAGCAATTGACAAATTACGCGGAAGATAAGCGTAAAGATTTGACCATGGATCAAATGAATGGAATCGCAAAAGGACTGTCCGCTCAGGACAAGCGTGACTTGGCGGCTTATGAAAATAGTTTCCCAAGAGAAGTCGAGCTTTCCGATCTTGGCGCGCTGAAAGCCGACGGTAAAGTGATAGGCGAGACTTATAAGGGGCAGATCCTTGTTCGTTATGGTGTGGTCGGCAAAGCGCCCGCTTGTATGTCCTGCCATGGTTTTAATGGACGCGGCGCCGATCCGGTTTATCCGAAGATTGGACAACAGAAATATGTATATTTGGTCAACCAATTGACACATTGGCGTGATGAGTCTCGTGCAAATGACCCGATAGGGCAGATGCGCAAGGTTGCAAAGAATTTATCCGATGAAGATATCAATAATGTTGCAGCATTCTTGTCGCAAGCAGGCGATAGCACGCTGGGTAACGGCATGGAAATTGACAATCAAACTGTTATGAAAAACGTTAAAATCGTTCGATAAATTTTTCTTTCGAACTCTTTAAGTTTCGGGCGCCAAGTGATTTGGCGCCCGGAATACCAAACAAAAGCCTGATCAGAAATGATCAAGCTTTTTCCTTTGTGAGTCTCTGATGAGATGCCATAGTGTTGAACTGTGTTTATGTTGGATCGGGGTTAGCGACAAATGAAAAAGGGAGAGAAGATACTTTTTGGGGTAATTGCCCTGTTGGTGCTTATTACGATCGTTAACTTTACTGTACTTGAGACGGTTAGGCATCACACCGATAAGCCTATGTACCCTGTTTTGACGCACTTCAATTTTTCACCCGATGGGTTGCACGGTTACCAGCTATACCAGCAAAGTAATTGCTACTCTTGTCACCGTGCAGTTGGTAGCGGGACCAGTATGGGAGTGAGTCTTGATGGTTTGGGTTCGAAGCATGACATCGGCTATTTTTACAGTTTTCTTAAAAATCCGGAACAGACGTATGGTGCCAAAACACTGGATCATGGTGTGCCACCCAAGGATGCTGCATATGTGTCAAAACTTCCCGATGCGGATTTGCATTCCATGGCAATTTTTCTATCGGAACTAAAATCTGATCAGGGTTCGTCTTCATCCTTCGAACCCCCAAAAGGCGATTCAAGCTTTATCAATGCCATGCTTGATATGTGGGCGCCGGATGGTTGGAGGACTCAATACAGGGATATTCGCGATTGGATGAAAACAAACTCACAAGAGGGTAAAAATGACGGAAAGCATTAAGCAGAATGCACTACAGGATGACGAATTTACCAAATACATTTTGTGGTTTGTGTATGCCTGCATAATTTACAGCATCATCGGTTTTACCTGGGGTGCGGTTATGGGTGGAGTTCCGGCATTCCGGCATTTTGTCGATGAAAGTCCGCACGGTCGCTTAATCACGTTGGCGCATGGACACATCAATTTGTTGGGCTGGGTCGAGATGGCGATATTTGGCGCTCTGTATTATGTAGTTCCCAAACTCGCCCGTCGATCCATCTACAGTCTGCGTTTGGTAAAGATCCATTTTTGGATGCATAACTTTGGCTTGATCGGGATGGTGGTATTTTTCCTTGCCGCCGGCTTGATAGGGGGATTGGGTACCACCGATGATACCGAAAAGGTGGTAAGTCATTTACTGGCCTTTGTCGGGATATTCGGGACTTTGGTACTGTCGGCCAATATCATCTGGGGTTATAACTTGTATAAGACCACGATCGGGTGGCAGCAGCGGGGATGAACACGCGTCTGCTACTGTTGACCTGTTGCGGGATCATCCTCGCGGGCTTGATGCAGGGATGCGAGCAAAAATTATCTGCCGGCTTTGCGGTGGGTGAACATGCGCCGAGCTTGCCCACGAAAACTTTGGCAGATGCGGGCGGAAACTTCAGTAAAGTCACCACTTACAGGCAGCCTGATCCGCGCATGTACCAGTATTCGGTGGATAAGGCCTTGTTGACTGGCAAACCGATAGTATTGGAATTTGCAACTCCGGGGCATTGCACCAATTGCGACGAGCAACTCCAAATGCTTAAAGCCGTCATGGACAAGTATCAGAGCCAGATGATATTTATTCATATCGATCAGTACGAGAATCCTCAAGCCTATAAAGCCTATCAGGTTATGGGAGACCCTTGGACGTTCATCATTAACAAGAATGGCATCGTGAGCTTTGAACGCGCGGGCCGCATGTTATACGGTGAATTGGATACGGCAATTCAAAAGACTCTATGAGGCCTTGATTGTCATGCGAAACGGTAACAACAGAGTGTGCGGGTGACAGAATAACGATGGAAGCGCATATGGCAGAGGCAAAACGATTTGATTTAGTGCCGGACCGCAAAGGCATGGTTTGGGATTTGTTGCTGTACATACCAACGATAGTGGCACTTGCTTCCATGTCTGCCAGTTTTTGGTATGGGGATGACCACATTATGGGATATGTGCTGTTTTTTCTAACCTGCTTCTTTTTTATTGCCGGATTTAATCGTGTATTTAAAACACGCCTGATGTTGCTGCCATCTGCGCCTGTATGTGTAAAGTTGGGTCAGCAAGATATTGCGCTGGTACAAAGGAACGGTGTTCAAGTCGATTTGGTGAAGAGCCTGCGTTACTATCCCGACTATTCTGGTAAGTCCTTTGGGATTTCTGGTTTGGACGGAGGGGGAAAACAATTGCAGTTCGTATTCCACAGGGGGCAGTTCGAAACGCTGGAAAAATATGATGCTGCGCAGACGATTTTGAAGAGTTACGCCAAGTAAGAGTAGCTTTTGACTTATTTTCGTTTTGTGTAAATCCAGCTGAATAAGCGGTCGTACTCATTAAAACAAAAGGGGCAGATTATCTGCCCCTTTTGTATTCTTGCTCACCGCATAAGTCTATGCAGAAACACGCCGCGAATTAAATGCTCGCAGCAATACTGGCTATCGTTACCGACAATGCACTGAGCCAGCCAAGTTCGCTGATGAATTTGGTATCTTCCGTCGAAAGCTTTTCATGGTTTTTGATTTTAGAGTTTATCTTGTCCAATTCAGCTTTTAACTCATTCAGATTTTTTTGCTGAGATTGCAATTCCAACAACTTTTCCTGTTGCACAATTCTTAACGACCTAGTATCTGTATTTTTATCCATGGTTTGACCTCGCGACGTAATATTAAAATGACCAGCAACAAAATTGTTGGCTGGTGCATTCTGCTAGGAGTTGCACCGAAACGCAACCCCCATGTTAAAGGTAGTGTTGTTAATAGCTGATTCAAACAATTTAACGGTACATGCAGCCTGACTAAGGCGTGCGATCAACCCAGAGCAATACGTTTTTTCGGAAGAGTGAGGTAAAACAGGCTAACACTTCGGTATTAAGCGAGTATCAGGCCGGAGACTGGTAAAGGTGATCGTGGAAGGCTACCGATGAGAGAGACTGAACGAACTAAAATCAGCAGGAAGATTTAAGGCAGGCTTGTAAACTGGACAAATCAAGAATCTCGATAGAACGAACTTTGACATTGATGATGCCTTCAGCCTGGAAATGAGAGAATGCTCGGCTGATGGTTTCCAGTTTTAAGCCCAAATAACTGCCGATTTCCTGCCGTGACATGCGCAATTGGAACTGGGTTGGTGAGAATCCCCTCGCGGAAAGTCGTTGCGAAAGGTTTAACAGGAAGGCAGCCAAGCGTTCTTCGGCACGCATCGAACCCAGTAACAACATGATGCCTTGATCGCGCACGATTTCACGACTCATGATCTTGTACAAGTGACGCTGCAGGCTGGGCAATTCACGGCTCATCGCTTCCAATTGGTTGAATGGCAGCTCACATATTTCGCTGCTTTCCATCGCGACGGCATCGCAGGTATGCACGTCGGTGCTGATGGCATCCATGCCGATGATCTCGCCGGTCATTTGAAAGCCGGTCACCTGTTCCCGACCATCCTCGTGTAGCACCTGGGTTTTGAACGAACCCGAGCGTATCGCATACAGGGAGCGGAATGGATCTCCGCTGCGATACAGATATTCACCGCGCGAAAATCCGCGTTTCGACAGGATCAGAGAATTGATGCGATGTATGTCTTCCGTACTCAGGCCGACAGGCATGCACAGCTCGCGCAAATTACAGGTGGCGCAATGTGAGCGTAATTGAGCGGCGAGTGTGACGGATTGTTGCACGTTGGGTACCTTTGGCCTGGAATAAATAGCAAACTAAAACGGGCCGTCGGCCCAGTCGCTTTTATTCCGATTAACATTAGGAGGCACTATTTTGACATATATCAAAGCATAGATGTGTGTAACTGGCATAGTAAGCCTCAATTTGATAATGGCGGAATAGATCATGGCCTCAGCACTTGATTTGGATTTGGAACTGATACGCAGGTTGGATAAGAACGGTCCGCGCTATACTTCCTATCCCACCGCGGATAGATTCGTCGAGGCATTTAGCGCTGACAGCTATAGCCAATGGATGGATAAACGCGAGATAGGCGGCATCACCCGTCCACTTTCCCTGTATATCCATATCCCGTTCTGTAACACGCTGTGTTTTTATTGCGCGTGCAATAAAGTGATCACCAAAGACAAGAGCAAGGCAGCCGATTATGTGCGCTACCTGATCAAGGAGATGGGGATGCAAGCGGCATTGCTCGGGCGTGGCAAGGTCATCGAGCAGCTGCATTTCGGGGGCGGCACACCGACATTCCTCAGTGATGCGGAGATCCGTCAGGTGATGGATGCGATACGGCAGAATTTCAAGCTATTGGAAAACGGCGAATATTCGATCGAGATCGATCCGCGCAAAGTGAGTGATGAGACGATTGCCTTGCTGGGCTCCTCAGGATTCAACCGCATCAGTATAGGCGTGCAGGATTTTGATGAGGCAGTACAGAAAGCGGTGAACCGTATCCAGAGCGAGGAAGAAACCCTGCGCGTGATCAAGGCGGCACGCGCTAACGGATTCAAATCGGTGAGCATCGACTTGATCTACGGTTTACCCAAGCAGACTTTGACGGGATTTGGTGCGACGCTGGACAAGGTGATCGCGGCCAATCCGGATCGATTGTCGATCTACAACTATGCGCACATGCCGACTTTGTTCAAACCGCAACGGCGCATCCATGAAAGCGATCTGCCCGACGCGCAAACCAAGCTGGATATCCTCGCGCTGGCGGTGCGCAAACTCACCGATGCGGGTTATGTCTATATCGGAATGGATCATTTCGCCAAGCCCGAAGACGAGCTTGCCGTGGCGCAACGGCAAGGCAGATTGCACCGCAATTTCCAGGGTTATTCGACACACTCTGATTGCGACCTGGTGGCGCTGGGCGTGAGCGCCATCGGCAAGATCGGCCCGACTTACAGCCAGAACTACCGTGACCTGGAAAACTATTACGACGCTTTGAACAGAGACCAACTGCCCATCATGCGCGGGTTGGAATTGAATGCCGACGACTTGCTTAGACGCGCCATCATCCAGGCTTTGATGTGTCATTTTGAATTGGCATATGAACCCTTTAACACCTCATATCTGGTGGATTTCGAGAAATACTTCGCTACCGAGATGCCCGAATTGCTCGAGTATGAACGCGAAGGACTGCTGGTTCTTTCCCCGCAGGGTATGGTCGTGACCGCGAAAGGACGGATGCTGATACGCAATATATGCATGGTATTCGATAAATACCTGCGTACCCGCACCGAACACGCCAGCTACTCGAAAGTGATTTAAACCTGCCGATGCGTGCGCCGTATCACGCCTCTTCCCCTCATTTTTATCGCGCTCCGTTATAATTCGTGTCCGTATTACGGCGAGGCGGACATGAACAAGATTCTTAAAGTCGGTTTGATCTCAACCGCTGCAGTTTTTGCGGCTGCAGTGGCGGGAGCGGCGTATCTCGCCGCGACATTCAACCCAAACGACTACAAGGAAAAGATCGTTCAGGCGGTAAAAGACAGCAAGCATCGCACGCTGCATCTGGATGGTGATATCAGTCTGTCGTTCTTCCCTAATCTCGGCGCCAATCTGAGTCGCGTGTCGCTCTCCGAATTCAACAGCGACAAAGAATTTGCCGCACTGGAATCGGCGCGCGTGTCGTTGGCGCTGCTGCCCCTGTTCAGCAAACAGATCGTCGTGAATGAGGTTGATGTGAGCGGGCTGCATGCCACGCTGGTCAGTCATAAAGACGGAACGACAAATATCGACGATCTGCTTGCAGGCCAACCGGGATCAGCTCCTGAGCCTGCCAACCGGCCGGTAAAATTCGATATCGCCAAAGTGGTGATCGCAAAGACCAACCTTGCTTATGTGGATGAACTCAGCGGTGCGCAATACGCGATCAAAGATCTGCAACTGACCACGGGGCGTATCGCCAATGGCGTGTCTGCCAAAGTCGCCATGTCGGTCTCCTTGGTGTCCAACAAGCCGGCGATATCCGTCAAAACCGAGCTGAAGACCACTTTGACGTTCGATCTGGATAAACAAAATTACCAGTTGGACGATCTGGAATTGAATGTGACCGGAGCCGTATCGGATGTGACCCAGTTGCATCTGCAAGCGAGCGGCAATGCCGGTGCCAAATTGAGCACCCAGGAATTTACCGCAACCAAGCTGGCGCTAAAAGTAAGTGGAGTGAAGGGCGCTGGAAGTTTCTCGGCTGACCTGTCCGCACCCGATCTTAATCTGACCAGGGATCACTATGCCGGTTCGAAACTCATACTGAATGCCAGTTTGGATGAGCCCTTTGGCAAGCTGAATGCGGTTTTGACTGTGCCCGCGATTAGCGGTACCGCACAGGCATTCACGGTCGACAATCTGATGCTGGACGCGCAGATCCAGCAGCCCGAGCAAACCGTCAAGCTCAAACTCAATACACCGCTGGCGGGCAATATGCTTGAACAGCAATTTGATCTGAGCAATCTGGACATCGCGCTGAATGCCACAGGTGACAAGCTGCCCAACAAGGCCGTGAGCAGCACGATGAAGGGCAATGTGCATCTGGATCTGCAGAAACAAACCGTGCAGGCGAATCTGTCTGGCGGGTTGCTGCAAAGCCAGTTGCGCGCCAAATTGGGAGTCAGCGGCTTTGTCCAGCCTGCGATACATTTTGATGTGGATATGGACCAGCTCGATGCCGATGTCTACCTGCCCAAGCAAGCCGCTGCTGCGCCCAAAACGGCACAGGCCGAACAAGCGCTGGATCTGTCGGCACTGCGCACACTGAACCTGGACGGTCGGTTGAGCATAGGCGCGTTAAAAGTGATGAATGTCAAAGTGAATCAATTGCGCTTGGATATGCAGGCGCATCGCGGCATCGTGAACGTCGATCCGCTGTCTGCCAAATTGTATCAGGGCAGCATGAACGGCAGCATCAGCGTCAACGCGCAAGCCGTGCCCGGCATTGCTGTCAAACAAAGCCTTACGGGTATCGACATCGCAGCGTTGGGTAAAGACGCGGCCAATTTCGACACGCTCGAAGGAAAAGGCAATGTGAGTCTTAACCTCGCCATGCAAGGCAACAAAGTGAGCGAGATGAAACAGGCTTTGACTGGCACCGCATCGCTGAATCTGGCAGATGGTGCGATCAAGGGGATCAACATCGCGGAAAAGATTCGTGATGCCAAGGCGATGTTCGGCGCAAAGTCGCAGACTCAAGCTGCGAACATGGAAGAGAAGACGGACTTCAGCGAAATGAAAGCCAGCTTCAAGATCAACAAAGGCGTGGCACATAACGATGACCTGTCCATGAAGTCGCCATTGCTGCGGCTGAGCGGAACAGGTGACATCAACATCGGTACCGACAGCATCGATTATCTGGCGAAAGCCACACTCGCCAAAACCCTGGAGGGTCAGGGCGGAGCCGACACGGTGGGTGGAGTGACCGTGCCGGTACATGTCAGCGGGCCGTTCGCAGATTTGAAATACAACCTGGAATTCGGTGCCATGGTGAGCGATCAGGCCAAACAAGCTGTCAAGAAGCAAGTCGATGTGAAAAAGGAAGAATTGAAAACGAAGCTGCAGGATCAACTCAAGGGCGGACTCAAAGGGTTGTTCAAATAGTGCGTGAGCCTGGTGTCGTTCAAGAGACTTTCGCCTCGCGTCTGATCGCTTGGCAACGTACGCACGGTCGACACGATCTGCCCTGGCAGGGGACGGATGCCTATCGTGTGTGGCTGTCCGAGATCATGTTGCAACAGACGCAGGTCGCCACCGTAATACCCTATTACCAGCACTTCGTCGCATCTTTTCCCAACATCGCCGCACTCGCTTCCGCGACTGAAGAACAAGTGCTGGCGCACTGGAGCGGCTTGGGTTATTACGCCAGGGGTCGCAATCTGCATCGCGCCGCGCAGATCATTGTCGAAAAATATCACGGTGAATTTCCGCGCGAGTTCGAGCAAATACTCGAACTGCCCGGTATCGGCCGATCTACCGCCGCCGCGATTTGCGCGCTGGCGTTCCATGACCACCGCGCGATCCTGGATGGCAACGTCAAGCGTGTGTTGGCCCGTTACTGTGGCATAGAGGGATGGACGGCGGACAAAAAGATCGAGGCGCAGTTGTGGCAACAAGCAGAAACTCTGTTGCCTATAAAAAAATCCCCTCGCCCCGTCGGAGAGAGGGTTAGGGAGAGGGGCGAGCATGAAATCGCCACCTACATCCAGGCTCAAATGGACATGGGTGCGATGCTATGCACGCGCGGCAAACCTAAATGTATACAGTGTCCGGTGCAAACCGATTGTGTCGCTCATCAAACGGGTCGTGTGCACGCACTCCCCACCCCCCGCCCGCGCAAAGCCGTACCGGAAAGACACGCCACGCTTTTATTGCTGATGCACGGCCGTGACATCTTGCTGGAAAAGCGTCCCCCGCAAGGCATTTGGGGCGGCTTATGGTGTTTGCCGCAATTGGATGATGGTGGCGAACTGTTGAAAGAATATCTGCAGCGCAACGGCATGGATGTAAGCGAGCGAATCGATGCTCGTCATACCCGCGAAAGCGCGAATCCAACCGATTCAAAAAATCAGTACGAAGCGCTCACGCCCTTCACCCACACCTTCACACATTTCAAACTGCACATCACGCCGGTGTTGTTGCAGGTGACACACAAGCCACTACAGGTGCAGCAAGTGGGCAGTGTATGGCTGGGTGTGGAGGAGGCTTTGCAGGCGGCGATACCAACGCCGGTGCGAGCGTTGTTGGAGAAAATTGAGTAGACTGAATCCTCGGAGGTAGTCAATCACTATGGACAAGCAAGAAATCATCGAAGAAATCAGGCGGACAGCCAAAGTCAACAACGGAAAAGCGCTTGGCCAAGAGCGGTTTGCAAAAGTGACTGGCATTAAAAGAAGTGATTGGTACCCGTATCACTGGCTTCGCTGGAGTGATGCCTTAAAAGAAGCGAACCTTGTTCCAAATCAACTAACCACGGCAATCAGCAAGGATGTTGCTATTGAGAAGCTGCTAGTTTTAATCAAAGAAGTCGGTCATTTTCCGATTGCCGGAGAACTGCGTATCAAGGCAAGGCAGGACGCCACGTTTCCTAGCCATGGGGTGTTCGAAAAATTCGGTGGGAAAAAGAAACTGGCTTCGGCAGTTGTTAGCTATTGCCGCGCACAAGGCGGGCTAGACGATATCATTGAAATTTGTACCGATTATGGAGGCGGGTATGAATCTACTTTGACAGAGAATACCGAGACACCAATTGATCAAGATGGATTTGTATATTTAATGAAGTCAGGTCGCTATTACAAGATTGGACGAACTGATGCAGTTGGGCGACGACATAGCGAGATCAAGACACAAATGCCCGAAGCAGTCGATGTGGTTCATCACATTAGTACGGATGATCCAAGTGGTATTGAAGCGTACTGGCACAAAAGATTTGCTGACAAACGAAAAAATGGCGAATGGTTTGATTTATCTCGCGCCGACATCAACGCATTTAAGCGACGTAAGAAATTCATGTAGCCAAAATAGCGTGCGCAAGGCGCATGCTATGTTTTTTGTTTTTCTTTCCCCCGTGCGCCGCCGAGTAGCGCAGGCTGGTCAGGGGATTTCGGCGAGGACTGTCTGAGCGCATAGCGCGAGTTCCGCAGCCGCCTGAGCGGTCGAGCAACACAGGGCACCCCGCAGGGGCGGTAAACCGGGGGCGACTTCTTTGGCTTACCTTTTTTGGCAAGACAAGAAAGGTAAGTAGTTGCCGGTCTACCACCGGTGGTTTTGGATTTAAAAGGAATTGGGCGGACAACGAGTCTTCCCTCACCCTAGCCCTCTCCCGGGGGGAGAGGGGGCTAATTGTGAATAACTACTCGCCCCACTTCTTCATCAACGTCTGCTTGACACCCAAATGATCTAATATCCTCGCCACGACAAAATCCACAATATCCTGCACGCTCTGCGGATGATGATAGAAACCCGGATTGGGCGGCATGATGACGGTGCCGGCGTGGGCGAGTTTGAGCATGTTTTCCAGATGGATGGCGGAGAAGGGCATCTCTCTGGGGGCGAGGATGAGGGTGCGTTTTTCTTTGAGCATCACATCGGCGGCGCGGGCGATGAGGTCATCGCTGATGCCGCCGGCGATCTTGCCCAGCATGCCCATCGTGCAGGGGCAGACCACCATCGCATCGCCGGGGTTGGAGCCGGAGGCCATCGGTGCGTACCAGTCCTGGATACCGAACACTTTTAATTCGCCGCTGAATTTACCGAAACGTTCTGTGAAAAACTGCTCCGCATCCTGCGGACGATTAGGCAGCGTGAAATCGAGTTCCTGCTTGGCGACGATCTGTGCCGCCAGTGTGTAGACCAGATGCACGCGCTGTCCGCTGTGCAGCAGGGTTTCAAGCAGACGCAAGCCGTAAGGCAGGCCGGATGCGCCGGTGAACGCGAGAGTGATAGTTTTCATAAAACCGATTGTCCACTAAAAACACTAAAAACACGAAAAATTTGTAAGGTAGATTCTGCGCTGCTTTGTTCGTGAATTTCGTGTTTTTCGTGGACTAATTGTTTTGAGTTGAATCCATGAAACGTGCAGCGATCAGGCCGTTCACGGTGCCGAATATCAGTGCGGCGGCGGCGAAGACGGGGATAAGGTAGGCGATGCCGCTGTGCGGGATCAGCCACACATAGACCACGCCCATCTGTCCCGCGATGTGCGCGAAAGCGGCGAGTATGCTTTGGCTGACCGGACCGAACCAGCGTGGCGGCAGGTGTTGCGCGAAGGCCAGTACGATGAGGCTGCATAGCGCACCGGATAATCCGAGGAAAAATCCCGGTGTGAGAAAACTGCCGAACAACAGGCTGCCCGCGACCACGCGCAACAACGATACCCATGCCGCGACGCGCCAGCCGTAACGGCTGAGCACAATGAGCGTGACGATGTTGGCCAGTCCCGGTTTTACACCGGGCAACGGCGAGGGGATCGCGTTCTCCAATACCGTCAACCCAAGAGCCACCGCCGCCATACGCGCGATGTGGTGGTCTTGAGAATCAGGATGGAGGATCGCGGGCCGAGGATCGGGGGTCGGGGATTGAGGCGCGCGTTGAATACTGAGCGGTGGAGTTTCCTCGCTCCTCATTCCTCGCTCCTCGATCCTAGTAGTTGAGGCTGTCATATTTTTTTCGCTTGCCGGTCAGTTCCACGCTCACTTGATTGGGCAGGCACAGCGCGATCTCTCCGGCTTGTTGTAACCAGCCTTGGCGCACACAGTACTGTCTCGGGCTGGGGTCGGAGCTGATGCGTGCGCGGCGTTTTTCTATGGTGATGATGCTGGTCCCCAAGGGACCGGGAACGGCAATCTGCTGGTCGCTGGATAGTGACACGGTGCGAAAGATTTTTCCGCCACTGCGGATGACGGCGGTATCGGCCAGATCGCCACTCCAGAGTTTCATCGTAAGCAATATCACGCATACGCCACCCAACAATACCAATAGCCAGTCGCCTGGTTTGATATGTCTTAGAACCGCCGTTTGCATCACTTTAAATAAATAATTGACTATGGAGCACACTAAACTCAGGGAAGAAAAGCAAAACAGAGAAAATCGAATATCCGCTTTTGTTCTTTCCGTTCGTGTGTTCCGTGCTTGAAAAAGTTTTGCGGCTCATGGTTTGAGTTCACGGTGGCGTACCAGCACTTGTTGTTCCGGTTCGAAATGACGCGCGAGTTTTTCGGCCAGATACACCGAGCGGTGTTGACCCCCGGTACAGC